>UPTG01000846.1_pt1 | contig 24208 bp, 26 predicted proteins | sample 2160121 | NCBI WGS metagenome assembly UPTG01 (sample SAMN06266255, study PRJEB28933) | marine metagenome | isolation source: Columbia River Estuary | place: USA:Columbia River Estuary, USA | collected 2014-07-27
TAGCTCTAATACTTATGATGTTTCCAGTCGAGACAATAAAGCGGCCTTCCTTCAGTACAAATTAAAATCCGATGGTGCGGATGTTAGTTTCGGAGCTCGACGAGATGATAATGAGCAATTTGGGGTACATACCACAACCTCAGTAATGGCTGGGCAAGATGTGTCTGATAATGTGCGTTTAAATTTCTCTTATGGGGAAGGGTTTAAGGCGCCAACCTTCAATGATCTTTATTATCCAGGTTCTGGTAATCCTAATTTCGTGCCGGAGCAGTCAAAAAATATTGAGCTTGGTTTAAACGCCAGTTGGGGTGATTCAGTTGCAAATATGACCTTATTTAATAATCGGTTGGAAAATTTAATTCAGTACAACTTTGCAACATGGACGACAGACCAAACTGCAGAAGTTGAGATCACTGGTTTAGAGTTATCGTTGGAAACAGAGTTAGCTGGTTGGTTAGTTGGATTATCAGGGACAGTTTTGAATCCGGAAGACAAATCTACTGGAAATCTTTTAAGACGGCGCGCGGAGGGATCAGCAGCCCTAGATGCGGACTATTCTGTTGGCAATTATGGTATAGGCTTTACTGTCTATAGTCAGAGTCATACTTATGATAATGCAGCTAATACACTGCGATTAGGTGGTTATACCACCCTTGCTTTGCGTGCAAATTTTGACTTGAGCGATAATTGGAATGTCAAAGTTAATGCAAATAACTTGACTGATAAGGAATATGTTACAGCCAGCGGATTTTTGGGGAACTACCGATCTATGGGTCGTGAGTTATTATTTACTGTAGCTTACACGCCAAGTCTATAATTTACTCGGTTAAATATATTTAATTCGTAAGTTGAGGAGCTCATGGAAAATACAGCGAAAAATAGTGACGTGCATAAAAACAAGATGCAAAAACTCAAAGAGAATATAGATGCCTCTATTGAGTCTGCTTCTTTGGAACGTGGTGTGTGTATTTTACTGACCGGCAATGGCAAGGGTAAAACCAGTTCTGCCTTCGGTATGGTAATGCGTGCGCTAGGTTATGGGCACAAAGTCGCTGTAGTGCAGTTTATTAAGGGTGAGCAACTTTCTGGTGAAGAACTTTATCTGCGGGATCAATGCCCGCAGGTAAAGTTTTATCAGATGGGTACGGGCTTTACTTGGGATACTCAGGATCGTTCAGGGGATATTGCTGCGGCAGAAAAAACCTGGACAGTGGCTGAAGAAGCTCTGGCTGATAAGCAGTATGACTTGGTTGTTTTGGATGAACTAACCTATATGCTGAGTTTTAAATACCTCGATAAACAGCGTGTTTTAAATGCCTTACAGAATCGTCCCTTTGAGCAATCACTAGTGGTTACTGGCCGCGGTGGTGGTAGTGAGCTAGCAGAGTTGGCTGATACGGTATCTGAAGTTAAAGAAATTAAGCATGCCTATAATGAAGGCGTTATGGCTCGAAAGGGTGTGGATTTCTAGTTGCGTTATCTGTCTGCCGCCAGGTTAATCTGGTGTCTGGCATTTTTGCTGCCAGTGGTGGCGTTTGTCTCCCTATCTGTGGGGACGGTTAACTTTTCATTTTTTCAAATCATTGAAACGGTCTTGCTTTCAATGGGTGGTCATTCTGAGCCATCGCAAATTCAAAGTATTATTATGGAAATTCGCTTACCACGGCTTATTTTAGCCCTGTTGGTGGGTGCTGTTCTGGCGATTTTGGGCGCTGTTATGCAGGGCTTATTTCGTAACCCATTGGCTGACCCGTCGCTTATTGGCGTATCGGGCGGTGCTTCAGTGGGTGCTAGTATTGTGATTGTTACTGCGGGTGGCGCTATGCTTTCACCCTTAGCGGGACTGTCAATGGTTGCCTTGGGTGCGTTTATTGGCGGGGTTATTACTACACTGCTGGTTTATCGGGTGGCAACCTCTAGTTTGGGCACCTCTGTGACTACGATGTTATTGGCGGGCATTGCCATTGGTGCTATTGCTGGTGCTTTTAATAGTCTGTTAAGTTATTTTTCTGACAATCAAATGTTGCGCCAAATTAGCGTTTGGCAGATGGGTAACCTTGGCGGAGCTAACTGGCAAAAAGCCAGCCTTATGGCGGCAGTGTCGTTAATTATTTTTTCTCTTTTACCCAGTCATGCAAAATCATTGAATGCATTTTTGCTGGGTGAATCTGAGGCGCGTCATTTGGGTATTGATGTCCAACGCATAAAGCGTCAGTTAATTTTCTTAACCGCATTGGGTGTTGGGGTTAGTGTAGCCCTTGCGGGGTTAATTGGTTTTGTCGGCTTGGTGATTCCCCATATGGTGAGGTTGTTGATTGGCCCTGACCACCGCGCCCTATTGCCCGCATCTGCTTTGGCGGGGGCTAGTTTATTATTGATTGCTGATAGCATTGCGCGAGTGGTGGTATTGCCCGCAGAACTGCCCACGGGTATTTTGACCGCATTACTTGGTGCGCCATTTTTTGTTGTGCTATTGCTCAAACAACGAGGGGAGATTTAGCTATGTCGATTGTCGCTAATGACCTTTCTTTGCACCTTTCGGGTTTTGACTTACTGCGTAATATTGATCTTACAATTGAGGCGGGCAAGGTCAATGTTTTGGTGGGCCCCAATGGCGCAGGCAAGTCGAGCTTGTTGCGTGTGTTAACCGGTGAAATTAAGCCCACTAAGGGCGATGTGCTGATTAACCAACAACCATTAAATGATTGGTCGATGCAGGATAGAGCCAATTTATTGGCGGTATTGCCCCAGCACAGCGAGCTTAATTTTCCATTTACTGCCGCCGAAGTGGTTGGGCTAGGGCGCATTCCCCATAAAACAGGTTTTGCCAAAGATCAGGCAATTATTGCCGAGGCGTTGGCGCTGGTCGATGCCAGTTATTTACAGCGCAGGCTTTACACTCAGATGTCGGGGGGTGAAAAACAGCGGGTTCAATTAGCGAGAGTATTGGCGCAAATTTGGCAGCCCAGCGACCTAGGCGAACAGTTTTTAGTATTGGATGAGCCTACCGCGGCTTTTGACTTATCTCATCAGCAGTTAACCCTAAGTATTGTTAAGCAGTTAGCTGACCGTGGTGTTGGTGTGCTTATGGTGCTTCACGATTTAAATTTGGCGGCGCGCTGTGCGGATAATCTGGTGGTGGTTAATGGTGGCACCATTGAAGCATCGGGAACCCCAGAAAAAGTGCTCACTAAAGAATTAATTCATCAGGTGTTTGATGTGCAGTCAGTGATTGCTGAGCATCCTGTGGCGAAAACACCGCTGGTGATTACCTGATGTTTTATCGCTACTTAATATTAGTAGGCTTATTAGTCTGCTGTCAGGCCCATGCCGCTATTGAAGTGATCGATGATAATGGTGACAAACTTAGCTTAAATTCTGCGGCTAATCGCATTATCAGCCTCTCCCCTAATACCACGGAAATATTATTTCATATTGGTGCAGGCAATAAGATTGTCGGTGCCGATGAGTATAGTAATTACCCTCCCGCGGCTAACGACATTATTCGGGTGAATAATCATGCGGCGGCTAACTATGAATTAATTATTTCGTTAAAGCCAGATTTAGTTATTGCCTGGCAATCAGGCAATGGCGAAAAAATTATTGCTCGATTAAGAGAGTTAGGCCTACCGGTTTTTGTGGTTGAGACTCAGTCGATGGCAGATATTCCATCCCTTTATAAACGTTTGGGGCAACTTTCTGGCAGGTCAAAACAGGCGGATCAGCAGGCAAAATTTTTTGCTGACAAATTACAGCAGTTGCATCAATCCTTTGCATCCCGAAAAAAGATAAGAACCTTTTATCAAATTTGGAATGACCCGTTAATGACACTTAATGGGGAGCATATTCTGACCGATATTATCGAGCTCTGCGGAGGTGTTAATGTATTTGAAGATTCAATTGCGCTAGTGCCCTATGTCAATATGGAGTCGGTTCTAGCTAAGGACCCGCAGGTGATTATTTCCGGCGGTGCTAATCAGAATGATTTGTGGGATTTGGGTATTTGGCAAAAGTGGTCAGGTCTTAGCGCGGTGAAAAACAAACAGATCTACTCAATACCCTCGGATCTTTTGCAGCGCCATTCTGATCGCATTTTACAGGGCGCGGAATTGGTCTGTCAGCATCTAGAGCAGGCGCGCTCTGCTACTAAAGTGGTTTCTAATAAAATCGCCCCTAAGATTTAAAGCATTTAAGTAAAACCCCTAGACATAAAAAAGCCGCTAACTAAGTTAGCGGCTTTGAGTGCCCAATATATTTTTTATTTTTTAATGGGCCGCGTTGTTACATTCGTTTTATTCTTATTTTTATAGGTCATACCCCTTCTCATCGTGCTCTACAAGATCAACGCCCTGTAGTTCCTGCTCTTCATCTACCCGTAATACTAACAGTTTATCGACAAGTTTCAAGAGTAAATAAGTAATGATTGCAGTATAGGCAAAAGTTGCCACAACACCCACGATTTGAACCTGAACTTGGCTCGACATTGTCATGCCTTCATTGAAGCCTTGACCACTAAATACGCCTAGAGCGTCAGATGCAAAAACACCCGCAAGAATAGTACCTAAGATACCGCCCACGCCGTGAACAGGGAATACATCAAGAGAATCATCAATTTTAAATTTCTGCTTGATCGCTTGAGTCGCGTAGTAACAAACGATACCAGCACTAAAGCCGATAACCAGTGCGCCACCTGGGCCAACAAAGCCAGAAGCTGGTGTGATAGTACCAAGACCTGCAACCATACCAGTTACAATGCCAAGTACAGAAGGCTTACCATGTCTGATCCATTCCATCATCATCCAGGCTAATGAACCTGTTGCTGCTGAAATATGAGTCACAAGAATGGCCATACCTGCATCGCCGTTTGCTGCTAAGGCAGAACCGCCGTTAAAACCAAACCAACCTACCCAAAGCATACCAGCACCAGTAACGGTCATAGTAAGATTGTGAGGAGGCATTGCCTGTGTTGGGAAGCCTTTACGGTTACCAATAACCAGTGCTGCAACCAGTGCACCAACACCTGCTGTGATGTGAACTACAGTACCACCAGCGAAATCTAGAAGACCCATTTCGCCTAACCAACCGCCGCCCCAGACCCAATGAGTAATGGGCGCATAAACTGCGACTAACCAAAGACCACTGAACACTAACATAGCGCTAAAACGCATTCTTTCGGCAAAGGCACCCACAATAAGAGCTGGAGTAATCACCGCAAATGTCATTTGGAACATGGCAAATACTGATTCTGGAATATCACCAGCCATAGAACCTTCGGTGATGTTACCCATAAGAATATTATCTAGGTTACCGAAATAGGCGTTGAAAGATCCGCCATCGCCAAAGGCAATACTGTAACCAAATGCTAGCCAAATAATTGAGGCTAGACAGGTAATAGCAAAACACTGCATTAAAACGGATAAAACGTTCTTAGAGCGAACCAAGCCGGCATAAAAAAGTGATAAGCCTGGAATGGTCATAAACAGAACTAAGGCGGTTGAAGTCATGATCCAAGATGTGTTGGCACCATTAAGCTCTTGCCCAAATGCCTGAGCGGATAATAAAGTTAATAGTAATGCGATCGCACCTCGCTGGAGGTTGCTAGACTGTAGAAACATTGTTATTCCTCTGTATGTACAGCACCAAAGTAGTGCTATTTATAATATTTAGTTCACTAAACGCACTATAACAGTGCTTTTAGGTGGTCTGTAAGCTACATTTAACCACTTAACTGTAATTTAAAGCAATTTTTGTGCCAAAACAGAGCATTTTGCAGATAATGAATAATTTTAGCCAGAGCGCCTAGCACCAAACAGGTGCTAGGCGTGGCATTTCAGTGATTGGATAAGCTATTTTTTAAGAAAAAAAACAGAGTAATTAATTTTTTAAAGATTTATGTCTTACACGCTGGGGCTGTGCATTTGCACCCTCGCGTTTAATTAAGTCCTCATGGTAATCGGTATAGTTACCCTCAAAGAAGGTGACATCCCCACTGTCCTCGTAGGCTAAGATATGCGTGGAAACTCGGTCGAGGAACCAGCGATCATGGGAAATGACTAATACACAGCCGGGAAAGGATAGAATAGCTTCCTCAAGCGCTCGCAAGGTTTCGATATCGAGGTCGTTGGAGGGTTCATCTAAGAGAAGTACATTAGCGCCCTGTTTTAAGGTATTGGCAAGATGAAGTCGACCACGCTCACCACCAGAAAGTTCTCCTACACGTTTTTGCTGATCGGTACCCTTAAAGTTAAAGCGACCTACATAGGCTCTTGATGAGACCTCGTAATTGTTGCCAATTTTTAAAGTATCCAGTCCGCCAGAGATGGCTTCCCACACGCTATGATTATCATTGAGTGCATCACGTGTCTGCTCTACATAGGCCACCTTAACCGTTTCACCCAAGTCAATGGAACCGCTATCAGGTGTTTCAGTGCCAGCAATCATGCGAAATAATGTCGATTTACCCGCACCATTACCGCCAATAATACCGACAATAGCCCCTTTGGGAACAGAGAGGGAAAGATCTTCAATAAGAACCTTATCATTGTAGGATTTACAAACCTTATTGATCTCTATGACCTTATCGCCCAATCTTTGACCCGGTGCTATATAGATCTCATTGGTTTCATTGCGAGTTTGAAAGTCCTGTGCATTCAGCTCTTCAAAGCGAGCAAGACGCGCCTTACTTTTTGCCTGTCGCCCTTTAGGGTTCTGTCGTACCCATTCTAATTCTTGTCTGAGCGCACGCTGGCGTGAAACTTCTTGCTTGGCCTCGGTTTCAAGGCGTTTTTCCTTGTTTTCAAGCCATGTAGAATAATTGCCCTCGTGGGGAATACCGTGGCCGCGATCAAGTTCTAAAATCCAGCCAGCAACATTATCCAAAAAATAACGATCATGAGTAACTGCAACCACGGTACCAGAAAAGTTTTCGAGAAATTTTTCTAGCCAGAAAACTGATTCAGCATCTAGGTGGTTGGTGGGCTCATCGAGAAGCAGCATATCGGGGCGCGAAAGCAGTAAGCGGCAAAGAGCAACACGGCGTTTTTCACCGCCAGATAAATTATCGATATTGGCATCCCAGGGGGGGAGGCGAAGGGCATCAGCAGCAACATCTAGGGTGTGTTCTAGATTATGTGCATCCCAGGTATCAATCACCGATTCAAAATTAGCCTGTTTCTTGGCTAGAGCATCAAAGTCGGCATCGGGTTCGGCGTAATCAATATACACCTGTTCGAGTCCTTTAAGTGCATCCATGGCTTCACGCATTCCGTCTTCAACATTGCCGCGTACATCTTTTGCGCTATCAAGCTGAGGTTCTTGCGGCAGATAACCAATATTTATATCTGCCATGGCTCTCGCTTCACCCAGGATATCGTTATCTAAGCCCGCCATGATTTTTAGCAATGTGGATTTACCCGAGCCATTTAAGCCTAAAACACCAATTTTGGCACCGGGGAAAAAGGACAGAGAAATATCTTTAAGGATTTCACGTTTGGGTGGAACAACTTTGCCCACCTGATTCATTGTGTATACGTATTGAGCCATAAATTTGTTATCAACTTGTTTTGAGATGCATGAGTTGTAGATAACGACTGGAAAATTTCAATTTAATCAAAAATGTCGCTAAATCTACCGAATATGCGTCAATTTTATATCAAAAATGCTCGAATTGGTTATTTGAATAAAGGTTTTTTTTCATTGTTTATCGTGATAGGGTGGGTTCGTGCCGTATTAGGCATACATATGTAAAATAATTAAATCAATAAAAAATATATGGGGTAACAACATGAGTGCATTAAAAATAGTACGTCTATTATCAATTGCAGTTGCAGTAGTTGGCGCTTTCACCGCGATTCCCGAAGCAGCGCTAGTCATGGCCGTTTTAGGTTTAGTTGGTGGTTACATGGCAGATGAAGCAGATAAAAGCAATAGAACCTATTTCCTTGTATTCGCAGTAGCATTAGGCACAGTGTCTGGCGCGGCTGCAGCATTACCAGTAATAGGTGGTCCAATCAGTGATATTATGGCAAATCTAAGCACCATCGTTAATGCAGCAGCTCTTGCTGTAATCCTTAATGCTATTAAGGATAGAGCATCTGAGTAATTAGTTGTTACACTCAGAAAAACCCCGCGCCTCTGGCGCGGGTTTTTTTTGCCTATAGGTTTTTGCGAGCAAGCTTTTAACGCTCAATCTTTTCAAAAGTCATACCCGCTGAATCGGTCAGTCGTGTGATTAATTTGTCACCCATAGCGGTGGCCGGGGTCCAAAAACCTCCGGGAAGATCCGTTTTACTAATATCGTAAGCCATACAGAGACCTGACTGAACAAGCATTTTAGCGGTACAGCCATACCCTGGATCCCTATCTCCAGTAACCTTAACCATCAGTGATTTTTGATCCTTTTTACCTATGATGCGAAGATCAAAAAAGCCCTTTTGTTGCTGTTGTGGGCTGGGGCCTTCGCCTGGCTTTGGTAGAACAAACTGCTGAATTAAATAACGTAAAAATCTATATTTTGTGGCAATCGCAAAACCGCCCAAACTCAGGGTGATAACTGCGGCGCGCAGATAACCTTTTAATCCCTTGCCGGTTAAGACAGCTTCGCCATAGATTAAGTTAGTTGGGGTGCTATCTTGTTTAAGGCTGTTTGATCTTAAGACAATGCGACTATTAATAGCTTCCATAATAAAGGGTGCAGACCAAGCCTTAAAGTCAGGGTCATAGGTGGGTTTTACAATGCGCGGCTGCCTAGGGCTGGTGGTTTCAGTGGAGCGGCAAAGCACATGAGGATTACCCATATTACGACGCAGGGAGGGGTCTTTTTTGGCGGCTTTGGCCATTTCAATACCGCTGGCAACTGTGCCGCCAGATACACCACCTTTCATGGCCTTAACTCTTAATTTCACATGATTAAAACTATGACCATTTTCTTGTTGGCTAACTTGTTGTAGAAAATGAACACCAAGATCAGAAGGTATGGAGTCAAAGCCACAGCAGTTGATTATTCTTGCTCCCGACTTTTGGGCCGCAAGCTCATGCTTGTCGAGCATTTTTTTGATCCAGTAGGCTTCACCAGTGAGGTCACAGTAATCTACGCCCTGTGAAACACAGGCTTTAATTAGGGGTTCACCATACAGGGCATAGGGCCCTACCGTCGAAAGAATGACCCGAGTTTGTTGGCACAGGCGATTAAGGCTGTCAGTATCGGCGCTATCAGCTATTAATACGGGTATTGCATCGGCATCGGGACCTAACGCAGCTTTGACCTGATTTAATTTTTTTTCTGAACGCCCAGCGATTGCCCATTTAATATTACTGTCTAGTCCAATATGCTCGTAGAGATATTTTGTAGTTATTTGTCCTACAAAACTGGTTGCACCGAATAAAATTATGTCGAGAGATTTGTCATCCATTGGTAAAATCCTTGTGAATAGACCAACTGTTATTATTATCACCCATTAATTAGGGATTATTTAGATGTTACCCATTTTATATTCTTTTAGGCGATGCCCTTACGCAATTCGAGCGCGTATGGCGATTGCTTATGCCAGTATAAACCTAGAGGTACGAGAAGTCTCATTGGCTAATAAGCCCCCAGAGATGACGCATATATCACCTAAGGGAACTGTGCCGGTTTTACAGCTGGATAATCGAATTATTGATGAAAGTATCGAGGTAATGGCTTGGGCTCTTGAGCAGTCAGACCCGGATAATTGGCTTGCATTGGATTTAGATCAACAGCAACAGACACTTATTGAGGAAAATGATAATTCATTTAAAGCTTGGCTCGATAAGTATAAATATTGGGATCGGTTTCCTGAGCAGTCACAGCAAGCTTACCGCGGTCAGGCCGAAAAATTTATTTCTAAATTAGATATAAATCTTAATGAAAATCGCTATTTATTGGGCAATAAAATATGTGTAGCAGATATGGCTATCTTCCCTTTTATAAGGCAATTTGCTTTTGTGGATAAGGATTGGTTCGATCAGACGAATTATTTGGGGCTTCAGCGATGGTTGAGCGAAATTTTAGACTCACCGCTTTTTACTCAGGTAATGAAAAAGCACAGTGTTTGGCAATCTCCTATGGATTCTGGAGCGTAGGTTTTTAACCCGCGATCCTGCCTTTAGGCTACACTAGAGGCAATTTTTGAAGACTTCGAATAATCGCGGTCATAGACAGGTTTGAGTATGTTTAGATTTTTTGAGCGATTAGTTAACCCCTTTCCAGAAGACCTTCCCAGGCAACCGCCTAAGGGTATTTATCAGTTCTGTCGTTATTACACTGCCGGATTAGAGCCATGGTTGTTGCTTATGGCTGTGCTTACCGCATTGGTGGCTATCGCGGAGGCCTCATTATTTGGTGTTTTGGGAAAAGTCGTGGACTGGCTTGTCGCCAGCGATCCGCAAACCTTTGTTGAGGATTCATGGTTATCTATTATAACCATGTCCATTCTAATTCTAGTTGTGATTCCCATTTTGGCTTCTCTTCATTCCTTGGTGGTGCATCAAACATTAATGGGAAACTTCCCAATGTCGGTGCGCTGGATGGCACATCGTTACTTGCTGAATCAGAGCTATGGGTTCTTTCAGAACGAATTTAGCGGGCGCATAGCCACTAAGGTCATGCAGACCGCTCTGGCAGTTCGTGAAGCCGTCATGAAATTGCTGGACGTGATTTTGTTTGTGACTGTCTATGTTATTACTACCTTAATTCTAGTGGCCAGTGCTGATTTTAGGCTTTGTTTGCCGCTACTGGTTTGGCTGGTTCTATACATTGCACTGCAAATGTTCTTTGTGCCCAAGCTAAAAAATATCTCTCAGATTCAGGCAAACTCAAGATCAACTATGACAGGACGAATTGTTGATAGTTACACCAATATTGTCACCCTAAAATTATTTTCACATTCCAGTCGTGAATCCCAATACGTTAAAGAGGGCATGACAGAGTTTTTAGATACCGTTCATCCGCAGATGCGCCTAGTGACGGGTTTAAACATCTGCTTGTGGATTATCAATATGATGTTGGTATTTAGTACTTTGGCTTTAGGGATTTACCTATGGATTGAGGCATCAATTACTGCTGGGGCTATCGCGGTGGTGATCAGTTTAGCTCTCAGGCTATCAGGTATGTCCCATTGGATTGTCTGGGAAATTGGCAATTTATTTGAAAACCTTGGCACGGTTCAAGATGGCATTAATACCCTGTCGGTTCCTCAGGTGGTTTTGGATGAAGAGGATGCGCCAGAGATTAAGGTCACTGCGGGGAAAATTGAGTTTAACCAGGTTAAGTTTAGTTATTTAAATCATGAAAATATTAAAACTAAACCGGTGTTTGATGATTTATCCCTAACCATGAGTGCCGGCGAGCGCGTAGGTATTGTGGGAAGGAGTGGCGCAGGAAAGTCTACTTTGATTAATTTACTGCTGCGTTTTTATGATATCCAAAGTGGCAGTATTTCAATTGATGATCAGGTGATTAAAAAAGTACAGCAAGAAAGCTTGAGACAGAATATTGCTGTGGTAACTCAAGACACCTCGTTACTGCACCGATCGGTAAGAGAAAATATTTTATTTGGTCGTCCCGATGCCACAGAAGAGGAAATGATTGAGGCGGCTAAGAACGCAGAAGCCCATGAATTTATTCTTGAGCTTAAAGATATTGAGGGAAGAGTCGGTTATGACGCTCATGTGGGTGAGCGAGGTGTTTCATTGTCGGGTGGACAGCGCCAACGAATCGCCATTGCTAGAGTGATCTTAAAAGATGCACCTATTTTGATTATGGATGAGGCAACATCAGCATTGGATTCAGAAGTTGAATCAGCTATCCAAAAGAGCTTGTATCAACTCATGGATGGCAAGACGGTTATCGCCATTGCACATAGGTTATCCACTATAGCCGCCATGGATAGACTTATCGTTTTTGATCAGGGTGAAATAATAGAACAGGGCACTCACAAGCAGCTGATGGAGGCGCAGGGAGTTTATGCTCAGTTGTGGCATCATCAGTCAGGAGGTTTTTTAGGGTTGGAATAATTACACCCTAATTAAAACATTCTTTACTGGAGGAATGCTCCCTAGCTTGTTAGGATTAACCCCTAATTACTTGGCAAATAATAAGAAAGTCTAATGAAAGATTTAGTTGCACAGGCTGGCAATTTTGTTCGTTCATTTATTCACCGATTAGGCTCGGAAAAGACCCCGACGCCAACTATCTCTGAGCAATCCTTTGATCTTACAGTCAATGAAAAACAACAGTCCATTGTGGCTGAGGCTGTTGCTATCGTAGGCCAGCTAAACTGCCAAGATGACCTAAGTCTTGAGGGTCAATTTAAAGGCAGTATACAAGCTGCGGAATATACAGTTGTGATCGGTTCTAATGGGCTCGCCGATGGTGATATTACCGCTAAAAACTTATTGGTTAAGGGTAAGGTAGTTGGTGAGATCAGGGTGGCTGATAGAATCATTATTGCAAAAACAGGAACCATTGTCGGCAATCTGCAAGCCGCTAGAGTTGAGTTAGAAAATGGTGCGAAATATAAGGGGATAATAGAAATTGACCCTATTGAGCAAGAAGCGACTGCTACCGACTCTGCGAGTGATACTAGCATTGAAGAATCGGCATCTTCGGTTTCTGCTGCCTCTGCTATGGAGCCCAGTTAATGGATCAGCCCCAAGCTAGCGTTGAAAATACGCTAATTTCCTCATCGCTTTTGGCACCATTATTTAGTCAAATAACCGATGACAAACGCCTTAAAATTTTAGATATGGGTATGGCGACACCGGATACAGTGAGTTTTTTTGGTCAAACCAAAAGCCGATTGCAGTTTTGCGGGCTGATAGACTCACAGCTGGACCAGTATAATGACCCCGAGTATTCCCAAGCTGAGCGAGTCGCGCTTTTTAAAAGTAGCCTTAATATGCAGGCAGACGTTCAGTTTGATGTGATTTTATTTTGGGATATTTTTTGCTATCTGAGTGCGCCGGCAATGGTTGCCCTGTTAGAGGTATTAGTCCCACATTTTCACAATCGAACCAGAGCCCATAGTATTGGCCAGTTGAATACGCGCCAGAAAATGGTATTTTCAGAGTATGGCATCAATAAAATTGATGCGCTTTATCACCAGCCAAATAATTCTCAGCAGCCCAAATTATATGCCCACACACGTCATGATTTTGCGAAATTATTAGGGTATCTGCGGGTGGATAGAAGTTGTTTATTATCGGGTAATCGGGTTGAAAATCTATTATTACTTAATCAAGAACTATAAATAATAACGGAGAACGGCCATGAAGCAGGCAATAATAGTAGGGGCAAGTTCTGGAATAGGCTATGAGTTAGCGGTTCAGCTAGCGGCAAAGGGCTACCAATTAGGGCTTGTTGCCAGACGCTTAGAAAAATTAGAGCAACTGTCTAGTAGCCTTGCGGCGGAGCACTTTATTGCGCAGTCAGATGTATCTCAGGCTGAACAGGCACAGCAGCAGCTAACAGATCTCATTGAAAAAATGGGTAATGTTGAACTTATTATTCTCAACTCGGGGGTGGGCCAGCAGGAAAAGCAACTTGATTGGCCGATCGAGCGCGAGATGATAGACGTCAATATTCGTGGTTTTTCCGCGCTCACGGTGGTGGCCATGAATTATTTTCGTGAGCGGGGCAATGGCCATCTGGTGGGAATCTCCTCTGTGGCGGCCCATATGTCCGGTGGTATGGCGCCGACTTATGCAGCTACTAAAGCTTTTGTATCAAGCTATTTCAATGGCATGCGCTCAAGAGCAGAATATTCAAAATTACCTATCACAGTGACCACTGTAGAACCTGGTTTTGTGGATACGCCCATGGTACAGGGTAGTCCTATTTGGACGTCCACAGTTGAAAAGGCGGTGTCCCAATTAGTCACCGGAATTCTCAATAAAAAGGGACATATTTATATCACTAAGCGCTGGCGCTATGTGGCTTGGCTACTAAATATCATGCCCAAATGGTTAATGCGCCGACTGTTTTAACAGGCAGTCGATGGTTTGAGAAAACAGCCCGTTACTCTTTGTAGCTAGGATCAGTTTTTGCGATCACTCGGGTTAGCGCATCAAATTCTAAGCCCCCGGCAGGTCCACCCATAGCCTGCAAGTTCATAAGCTGCGCAGTTTTTCCCAGCACTTCAGTGCTAATAGGGATAGGAGTTTGACCGGTAGAGTCAGTAGCCACCTGAACTTCACAAGCGCGCTGTAAACCCCACATTGTTTGAAAGGCCTCGGGAATGGATCGTCCGCCAACTAATAATCCATGATTGCGCAGGATTAAGATATTTTTATCGGCGAGACTTTTAACGAGGCGGGGTTTTTCATCATCCATCACCGTAATGCCTTCAAAATCATGATAGGCAATGCGATTATTAAGCAGAGCGGAGTAAAAATTATCGGTGCGTAGCCCCTCTTTTGAGCAAGCCACAGCCATGCCCTCAGTGGTATGGGTATGGGCAATGCAGTGAATATCTGGTCGCGCGGCATGAATTGCCGTATGAATAACTAAGCCGGCTGGATTGACTGCATAGGGGCTGTCGTCAACTTTATTGCCCTGAATATCAACTTTGACTAGATTAGATGCCTTAACTTCTGTGTAGTGAAAGCCATAGGGATTAATTAAAAAGTGCTCATCATCACCGGGGATTTTTACCGTGATATGGTTGTAGATCATTTCTGACCAGCCCATATAATCAAAGATTCTGTAGCAAGCAGCTAACTGTATTCTTAATTCAGTTTCGGTTGCAGTCATTGTGAAACCTCTTATTATTTTTATAGTTTGTCCCCTTTAAAAGTCGCTTTTGAACAATTTTAAAGGAGACATAAAAAGGTTATTATTTTATATACACTTCTTTGTGTAAAGTTTAGTTAGATGTTCTATTCTTGCATCAATAGAATCTTGATTTTTATTAGATCGTACTTCGTTCACAATTATTCCAGGCCAAAAAAGGAAAGCAAGACCAACATTCTTACCCGTTAAACCACTCTCATCTTTAACTTCGTCAAATTTTGCACCTAGACTCGTTAATTCATATTGCAGTTGGTTACAATTCATAGAGTAGTCCTCCTGATCTACAACTCTAACTGCCTTGTTTGAAACACAGCCTATCATTAGAAAACAAATTATTAGTATCCTTACCATTTTAATCACCTTATGTAGTTTGTGATTAAAAGAATAGACCAATAAGAAACAGCATTACTTAAATAATGTTTTTAATTGTTCTGCAGCAGACCATCCAGATAAGACAGCACCCTCAAATCTAGGCCCCGCAAAGGCATCGCCCGCGAGCACAAGCGGTGGCATTTCAAGGTCCTCACTTAATAAAAAGCTTGCCTCATCATCGGTGGTAGTGGGTTTGCTATATAGCCATCCATGAACTTGAAAATCACTCACGGGCGCACTGCCGAACAATGGTCTGGCTAACTCGATAAGTTCTTTACCCACCTCGTTACGATCACGATTAAAATTTGCTTGGCTAAACTCACCGCTGGCATGAATGGTCAATGCGGGGAGTGGCGATGCGCCTTTTTTATGGTTGTCACTAATCCAAGCAATTGGCCCCTCATCTATGGCTAACGCACCAGGGTCTTCAAGAGTAGAGGTAGCATCTAGAACAGCCATAACAGCAATACAGCTTTCGTATTGAATCTTTTGTAGCCGCTCAATAATCCCTGAAGTTAATTGACTGTTACCTTTATCGAGCAGGTCTAAGGTTTGAGGCACAGGGCTTGTAATAATAACTGAGCGCGCAATGATCGATTCTTCGGGCTCTAGTTTTACAATCCAATGACAGCCGTCATGGTTAAGCTCGAGCGCTCTAGTAGACTGAATGACTGTTTGGTCTTTAGCTAAATATTTAGCAACCGATACCATAGTAGGGACACCCCGATAGCGAGGATGCCCGTTGGGTTGCCCGGGGTAACTTTGATACCACTGCTCAGCGACGCCTGATTTTATCCATTGGTTAACACAGGTCTTAAATTGTTCAGATCGAGCAGTAAAAAATTGTGCGCCATGATCAAAGACAGCATCACCTATTCTTCTGGCGGCAAGGCGACCGCCCACACCGCGTCCCTTGTCGATAACAGTAACGCTTAATCCCTGCGCAGTAAGACGATTAGCGGCACTTAACCCGGCAAGGCCTGAACCAATGATTAGTGTGTCTATGATTTGTGAATTGCTGCTAGTCATTATTGTGAGTTACCTATTTTTTCGGATTTCGTCGACATCGCTCAGAACAATACTTAACCTGATCCCAGATCTTTTCCCATTTTTTTCGCCAAACAAAGGGGCGATCACAAACAGGACAGGTTTTCTCAGGAAGATTAAGTTTTTTATGAGCCATGGTAATCAGAGGACATTATTTATTGTCCATGCTCCAGATACCCGAACCCTTGCAGGCGATAAACAAGAAAATAAAGCAATAGAGCGCTGCTAATTCACCGCCATTAACCAATGGGTAGAATGATTTAGTGCCATGCACTAACCAATAGGCCACCGCCATGGTGCCACTGCAAAGAAAGGCGGCCCCTCTTGTGGTCAGCCCCAAAATAATTAGTACACCACCAATGAGTTCAATACTGCCTGCGGCTATTGAGAGAAAACCTAACTCACCATAGGGATACTGTTGTGGAAAGTTAAAGAACTTCTGCGTGCCGTGAAGCAAAAACATAAAGCCGGCGGTAATGCGAAGCAGTGCATAGGCTTGTTCTTGGTAGTTGTCTAAAAATTTCATGATAGTGCCCCTTGTTTAAGTTTGGATTTACGTTAGCTAGTGGCTGACTGGTTTAGCGATGAATTTTTTCCATACAGAATTCGGTTGCCAAATTTTTCTAAGATCAGCCTGAGCATGATTTGGATTGGTACCTAAGATAGCGGTTCTATATTTAAAAATAAAGCAGGAAACGCGCATATTAGCGGCACAGTGCACCCAGATTTTTTCATTACTATGCCTTTGCAACAGTGAGACAAATTTTTCAAAATCCTGTTGGCTGGGATTGCTAAAATCTACCGGTATATTGATATAGTTCATGCCTAGGCTTGCTACCACAGCGACTTCATTTCGCAGAGCATTTTCTGCGTTGGCTGGAGCTAGGTTGATTATTGTCGAATAACCCGCGCGCTGTATAGCGTTGAACTGATTTGTTGTAGGCTGACCGGAAGTGGCTAACTGGGGGTTGATGGGAAGATAGTTATAAATGGCCTCTAGCTGGCTAGCTTTTAGGCTAAATCCAGCTAATTTTTCGATGCGGGTTAGACCATATCCGAGAACTGTTTTAAAGGTTCTCAGATCAAATTTCACTGACTAGCCCCAGCGGTTACCATCGCGGCAGCATAGTCTTGTCCCTGCCTGTGCTGGTTCATAATCTGCACTATGGTCAAGCCCGCTGGATTGGTTGCATTGAGGTCGTATCCAGCCTGCTTAAAGAAATCGATGAAGCTAATAAAGTTATCGATATTCATGCCGCGATAGGCTTTTTCTAAAAGGTGAAAATCACGGCTGACACCCTCAGGCGCCAGATATTCAAGAAAGCTTTTAACGCGTTCATCATCAAATACTTCGCCGAGAATTTTTTGTTTATCTTTTTTTAATGACATGACTTTCCTTAAAATTGCATTGATTCTTAAAGTAGCTCAGCTAATTTTTTTGCCAAAATTTGGCTGACCTGCTGAGGATTGGCCTGCCCTTTAGAGGCTTTCATTATCTGCCCCATAAAGCCGCCTAGTTTCTTTTTACGCTTGTCAGGGTCAGTGTTAATGTAGTCATCAACCATGGCTTGATTACTAGCTAATACTTCAGTCACCATGGATTCGAGGGCGCCGCTGTCAGATACCTGTTTTAGGCCGCGCTTTTCAATAATTTGATCTGCATCACCCTCGCCATTCCAAATGCCATCAAATACCTGCTTGGCCATTTTGCTACTGATACTGTTGTCAGCAATGCGAACAATTAGGCTTGCTAGTTGTTCAGCAGAGACTGGACTTTGTCCTATGCTCAAGCTTTCAGCATTGAGTCTTGCGCTTAACTCACCAGAAACCCAGTTGGCTGTCAGTTTGGCATTTTTTGAATGAGTAGCCGTCTGTTCAAAGTAATTGGCTATAGCGGCATGGGTACTCAAAACGCTGGCATCGTATTCAGATAGGTCATATTGTTCGATAAAGCGTTGTTGCTTGGCATCGGGTAATTCAGGTAGTTTTGAGCGCAGCTGTTCAACGTGCTCGTCGCTGATTACAACCGGTAATAAATCCGGGCAGGGGAAGTAGCGGTAATCATTGGCTTCTTCTTTGCTGCGCATGGAGCGTGCAACCTTGGTTTCACCATTGTATAGACGGGTTTCCTGTTTGATTTCGCCGCCATCTTCTAGAACATCTATTTGGCGTTCAACTTCTAAGTGAATGGCATCTTCCATAAACTTAAATGAATTTAAGTTTTTGGTTTCTGTGCGGGTTCCCAATTTTTCCTCACCCTGAGGGCGAACTGAAATATTGACATCGAAACGCATACTGCCCTGAGACATTTCGCCATCACAGATACCCAGTGAGGTCACAATGCTATGCAGTTTTTTAGCAAAGGCCACGGCCTCCTGTGCATTACTCATGTCAGGCTCAGAAACAATTTCAATTAACGGCGTGCCGGCACGGTTTAAATCGATACCTGAAACGCCCGATCTGAAGTCACCTTCATGAAGTGACTTGCCGGCATCTTCCTCAAGGTGCGCATGATGAATGCGAACGGACTTGGTTTCACCATTATCCAGTTGAATATCCACCGTACCCGGACCAACCACAGGCTGTTCGAGCTGAGTGGTTTGATAGCCCTTGGGTAGATCGGGATAAAAATAGTTTTTACGCTCGAAAACCGAGGTTTTGCCAATTTCAGCATCAATAGCGAGGCCAAACATTACCGCGTAATCAATAGCTTGCTGGTTAACCACTGGAAGGGTACCCGGCATGGCTAAATCTATGGCGCAAGCCTGAGTATTGGGTTCAGCGCCGAATGCGGTACTCGCCGCTGAAAATATTTTGGTTTTGGTGGCGAGCTGAACATGCACCTCTAGGCCGATAACAGTTTCCCAGTTCATGATTCAATCCCCTCGGGTGCCTGTGTGTGCCAATCAGTCACCTGCTGGAATTGATGAGCTGCATTCAACATGCGCGCCTCATCAAAATAATTGCCAATGATTTGAAGTCCCACAGGCTTATTTTCCACCATGCCACAGGGCAGTGACATGCCGGGTAGGCCGGCTAAATTGGTTGAAATAGTGTAAATATCCTCTAGATACATGGCGACAGGATCATTGCCTTTAGAACCAAATTCAAATGCTGGCGATGGACAGGTAGGTCCCATAATAAGGTCAACTTTTTCAAATGCCTGTGTGAAATCTTGCCGAATAAGCTCTCTTACCTGCTGGGCTTTGCCATAGTAGGCATCGTAATAGCCGGCAGATAAACAATAGGTACCGATAAGAATTCGTCTTTGAACCTCATCACCAAAGCCCTCCGCTCGCGTGCGGCGGTAAAGATCTTCTAAATCTTTTGGATTGTCACAGCGATGACCATATTTCACGCCATCAAAGCGAGATAGGTTAGCTGAGGCTTCAGCAGGCGCAATGACATAGTAGGCTGGAACCGATAGCCCCGTATTGGGTAGACTGATTTCAACCAGTTCAGCACCCATTTTTTCATATTCAGCCAGAGATTCACGCACGGCCTTTTCTGTGCCTGCATTCAGACCCTCAGAGAAATACTCTTTAGGAATACCAATGCGCAGGCCTTTAACTGAGTCACCCAAGTTGGCGCTGTAATTAGGTACAGGGCGATCAACACAGGTAGAGTCTTTGTGATCATAACTGGCCATACAGTTTAAAAGCAGTGCGCAGTCTTCGGCTGTTCTTGCCATTGGACCAGCCTGATCAAGACTTGAGGCAAAGGCGATCATGCCCCAACGAGAAACTCGACCATAGGTTGGTTTTAGTCCGGTGATGCCACATAAAGCAGCGGGCTGACGAATTGAACCGCCGGTATCAGTTGCGGTGGCACCGGGTGCAAGGCGAGCAGCTATAGCCGCAGCTGAGCCACCGGACGAACCGCCAGGAACCGAATTAGTTGCCCAAGGGTTTTTTACTGGTCCATAAAAACTGGTTTCATTGGATGAACCCATAGCGAACTCATCCATATTGGTTTTACCCAGCATGATTGCGCCGCTGTTTTTAAAGTTCTCTACCACCGTTGCATCATAGGGCGGAACAAAATTATCGAGCATTTTAGAGCCACAGCTGGTGCGAACACCGTTAGTGCAGAAGATATCCTTGTGCAACACAGGGATGCCGCAAAGTGGCGCTGAATCGCCTTTAGCCAGTTGTTGATCAGCCAATCTGGCCGCTTCAATGGCTTGACCTTCAGTCAGGGTGATAACACTGTTAAAGGCAGGATCTAATGTTTTGATGCGCGACAAAAAGTGCTGGGTGATCTCTGTGCTAGAGAAAACTCTATTTTTTAGGCCATCTATTAATTCGGTAATTGTGAAGTTGTGCATTCTATACTCAGCTTGATCGCGCAATTTAGGGTTAATCGATGACTTTTGGCACTAAATAAAGGCCGTCTTCAGTGTCGGGAGCAATAGCCTGAAATGCATCCCTTTGGTCAGATTCTGTGACCTTATCTTCTCTTAGACGCTGTGTTGCTTGTGGGGCATGTGAGTTATCCGCAAGATTGTTGGTGTCAGCTGCCTGAAGTTGATCAACCAACTCCAAAACGCTGCCAAGACGCTGGGATATTTCCTCGACACGCTGATCGTCGATCTCGAGACGAGCTAAGGTGGCTAAGTTTTCGATGGTTTGTTTTTCAATGCTCATAAGAGTTCTTTTTTATCAATTTTCACAAAAGCTTAGTTTACAACATAAAGCTTATTGAGTTTAGTTTTGGATAAAGAAAATCACACCTGAAATGCTTTAAAAACCACTTTTTTTAGGTCAACTTGCTACAATGACTCATATGAATCGTTTTTGTAGTCAAAAACGATTATTTTTGCACTTGCTATCGAAGCAATGACCTGATAGTTTCCTGCTTATAACCATTTGCTAATAGATCGCGTAAATGCGACACCCATGGAATTGATAAAATGTTGTTACTTAAGAGAATTTTAGGCCTTTTTTCCAGTGATTTATCTATTGATTTAGGCACTGCGAATACCCTTATTTACATGCGTGAGCATGGCATTGTGCTGAATGAGCCCTCGGTGGTTGCCATTAGAGAGCAATATGGTGAGAAAAAGGTTGAAGCGGTAGGAACAGATGCTAAACGTATGCTGGGAAGAACGCCGGGAAATATTACTGCGATTCGTCCTCTTAAAGATGGGGTGATTGCAGATTTTCAGGTGACGGAAAAAATGCTGCAGCATTTTATTAGAAAGGTTCACTCAGAGAGCTTTTTCCCACCCAGTCCTCGTGTTCTTATTTGCGTACCCTGTACTGCAACAGAGGTAGAAAAGCGTGCTATTAAAGAATCTGCATTTAGTGCCGGGGCACGGGAAGTATTTTTGATTGAAGAGCCCATGGCAGCGGCTATTGGTGCAGGATTGCCGGTGGAAGAAGCGGTAGGCTCCATGGTAGTTGATATTGGTGGTGGTACTACTGAAATTGCTATTTTGTCACTTAACGGCGTAGTGTTCTCTGATTCTGTCCGCATTGGTGGCGATCGATTTGATGAGTCTATTTGTAACTATGTTCGCCGCAAGTATGGCAGCGTCATTGGTGATGGCACTGCTGAGCGAATTAAGATGGAAATCGGTACAGCCTATCTGTCGAAGGAAGTGCGCGAAATTGAAGTAAGAGGGCGTAACCTAGCCGAGGGTGTTCCTAAAAGTTTTGTACTCAGCAGCGATGAAATTTTGCAGTCGCTGCAAGAGCCATTGTCTGGCATTGTTCAGGCAGTTAAGCGAGTCTTAGAGCAGTCTCCTCCTGAACTCGCCTCTGATATCGCTGAAACAGGTATTGTTCTAACCGGCGGTGGTTCTCTCCTAAAAGATTTAGATCGTCTGTTAGCGATAGAAACTGGTTTGCCGGTGATCTTAGCTGACGAGCCATTGACCTGCGTTGCTCGTGGCGGCGGAGAAGCGCTAGAAGTTATGGGCGGTAAAGGCTCGGGCATGCTTATGTATTAAGGGCTTGGCAGGCAGACACTGCCTGCTGTCGAACTTAGTTTTGGAGCGCGCTCATTAAAAAAGTTTTTGTTAATTCATCCTCGGCAGTTCGGAAAACCTTTTTCGCGCTACTATTCGGTATCCTACTTCTCACTTTAGATACTTATACCTCAGTTTTTGATAACTCAAAAACTGAGGTTTCAAAAGTCATAATTCCTGTTCAAATACTGTCTAATTTTCCCTACCAAGTAAAAGATTGGGTATCTATGAATACCACCTCAAGAACTCAGTTAGAGCAAAAAAATGTGAGTCTTGAAAAAGAGCGACTGATTCTTTTAGGAAAACTACAGCGAAGTGCAGAATTAGCCGCTGAGAATTTGCGCCTGCGTCAACTACTCAATGCAACAGAGTTGTTAATGCAAAGTGTATTAGTCACTGAGGTGATTGGTGTATCCCCGAATCCGGCTAATCATTTTGTAACCGTTAATCGCGGTAAAGTTGATGGTGTCTATGTGGGTCAGCCTGTTCTTGATGAAGAGGGGCTGATGGGCCAGGTTATCGAGGTTTTTGATAACTACAGCCAGGTATTGTTAATTACTGATCTCAATCATGCCTTACCCGTTCAGGTTCTGCGCAATGGCTTACGCTCAGTAGCTGAGGGCAGTTCTGACTATAACCAAATGTCACTCAGGTTTGTCTCCCCGACAGTGGATATTCAAGAAGGGGATGAGTTGGTAAGCTCGGGGCTAGGTGGACGTTTTCCTGTGGGATATCCGGTAGGCACGGTGTCATCTATTGTTCAGAAGCCTGGTGAAAAATTCATGGACATCCAGCTCAAGCCCTCTGCAAAGTTAGATAGAAGTAGACACCTTTTGTTAGTTTTTACCCTAAAAGATGGGGATATGATTCGGGCGGTCAATGAACAGCGATAATACATTACGGCCCTTGATAGCAATGCTTTTAGTAGCAATGGTGCTGCAGTTATTTCCTGTTTCAGGAAGTTGGTTGCATTTAAAACCCAACTTTTTTCTATTGATAATGATCGCTTGGGTGCTGTACTTTCCAGAACGGTATGGTGTTGAATTTGCGGCATTGACTGGGCTTTTAACTGATTTCGTGCTGGGTTCCGCTATTGGTTATCATGTGCTTATATTTTCAATTAGCGGCCTAATATTAATTTTCTTTCATCGAGTTGTGGTTTATCTTCAGTTGATACAGCGGGTTATTTTGGTGTTTATGCTGGTGATTATGGTGGCCTTTATGGAGGCAGTGATGAACTCTATGCTCGATAAACCCTTATTTTTGGAGGGTGTTTTTTGGCTAGGTATCATTTCCGCCCTGTGCTGGATACCCCTAGACAAACTAGTGAGTCAGTTTTACTCACATCAAAATTAACCTTAATGTAACTACTATAGCTGAGTGATTTGGTCATGAGTGAATTGGTTCTTGCGTCTGCATCACCTCGAAGAGCTGAAATTCTGAAACAAATTGGTGTTGATTTTCAAATAGAACCTGCCGATATAGATGAAACACCTATGCTGCAGGAGTCGCCTGTCGACTATGTTAAGAGAATGGCACAACAAAAGGCACAGCATGTGATTGATTCTATTGCGGGCAGCTCGTCGGTTGTGCTTGGCGCCGACACCTCGGTAGTTTTAGGTTGCAAAATATATGGTAAGCCAAAAAATCAGCAGGAGGCTATGGCCATGCTGGCTGCTTTGTCGGGAAAGACTCATCAGGTGCTTACTGCGGTTGCCGTGGGAAATAAACAGCGCTGCGTATTAAAATTGTCTGCAACCGATGTGAAGTTTCGAGAGCTAGATCCCAAGGAATGCTTGGACTACTGGAATACTGGTGAGCCTTTAGATAAGGCTGGAAGTTACGCTATTCAGGGTTTGGGCGCTGTTTTTGTAGAAAAAATAAGCGGAAGTTTTAGCGGTGTGGTGGGGCTTCCTATTGAGCAGACTGCACAATTACTGCGAACATTTAATGTGCCTATTTGGGGTGCATCAAATAAAAATATATAGTGGGCTTTGTTATCCTGTTAT
>UPTG01000848.1_pt1 | contig 24188 bp, 22 predicted proteins | sample 2160121 | NCBI WGS metagenome assembly UPTG01 (sample SAMN06266255, study PRJEB28933) | marine metagenome | isolation source: Columbia River Estuary | place: USA:Columbia River Estuary, USA | collected 2014-07-27
TCCGCAGCTGATACAACCCGATGTACAGGGGCCGCATAACGCAATTGATCCAGCATAGCCCTCAGTTTAACAAACAATCACGGAGCATCTCTATTCAACCGATCAGCATGGTTTAAGCACTGCGCTGATTGGGTTCAATTGCACGCACGTTTGGTCATTGTCGCTATGCTAGTCTGGCTGTCTAATCCTATTGTCACTCTTTCCTCCCTCTGATCTAAGCCAATATCAATCTGGCCACCGCCTATTTTGCTGCTGAGCCGGAAACAATGGCAGATCCAGATACCAGCACCGACCTTTAGTCCGCCACAGATCCGGAAAAAATACTTCCCGTGGCTTGGCTGATCCATTGAGAAAACCCCAATATTGCTAAAATAGCGCATTTTTTCAATATTTAAGCAGGTCACCACCTCGCCGCCAGAATCGGTTTGCCTTTACAACGTAACGAATTTGAAGAGCTCTACAGCACAGGAGTATTCCAGCAGGAACAAAGTGGTGGCAACGATCAGTTTTACAGACAATATCCCAAAGTTGAGACCCAAACATGCTGTCCAGTAAATAAAGGTCAAATTCATCCTGTTTCGACCAGCCTGAGCCAGTAAGACCAAACAGAGCGCCATCTAATTCAGCTTTTCTGGAAATAGACACCCATAAAATTCGCGGATCTAGACACCGCATAAGCCATCGACTGCACGCACAGTCTTTGGCCCTTACCCTGCCAGAGGTAAGACGTTAGATTCACAGGCTGTCATTCGTATTTTTCAGTCCGCAGAGATTGGCTTTACTCACAACTCGATATTACCGATGGCACTCCGCAACCATAACTTACCTGTGGTGAACTTCAGCACGACCGGATCGTTAATAAGCCAACCATCGCAATCGCATATCGGCACATAACCGCCCTGACCGATTAGGCTAGTTGACATTCAAAGAGCCGTGCAGGCGAAAGCAGTAAAACTTCCTTTTAAAATATTCCGAACGTGGGCTTCCGCAAAATCGTACCGATATCTGAAGGGTTTTTGAGATTCAAAACTAGACTGTCACGGCAGTGCATGCATATCGGCGTGTCCTTGTCCGGCTTTGCTGTCAGACCGTCATTTGCACCTGCGAAAAATGCATTCACTATATTGTTAAAAGTACCCTGAAAATCACTCTTAATAGCCTCCGCCTGCTTTACTAACGCGACATTGTCACAGCTCTGCAAGAGCTCAGAGTACGCTTGAGTATTGTCCTCCTTTGGCGCAGAGCGCCGTGAGGATAGGCCAAAAGCCAATTATGGCTATTCATTTTGGTTGAAGCTTCAAGATGACTTTTCACGGGTAATTGACTATTTTTCAATTCGCAATCAGGATGTTGAACGAATGTAATGCAGGACACCATTCATGCCCTTGATAGACTGTACTTTAATCAAAGGATATAACGCCGCAACGCGGCGCTTGCTGTCCGAACGCCTCACGGATGCGGCCTGCTCGGCCATCGGTGCCGATCCGAACCTTGTGACGATCACGATCAAAGAGGTTGCGCCAGATAATTATATGCGGGGCCGTCAACAGCGCACGCCCGCCAGTGCCCCAGAGCAACCCGAGCAGATTGTTCATCGCTATCTAAAAGCCATGGAGGCCCGAGATCTAGAGGCCGCCGCCATATTCTTGAGTGACATGTTTGAAGTCATTTGCCCCGGAAACAAGCGTTTCAAGACGCTCGCCGAATTTACCAAATGGGCGCAACCGCGCTATCGCTCGATTTCAAAAACCTTCCTGTCAACCGATGTCAGCTTCCAAGGCCTTGATGCAACGGTTTTTTGTCACGGTACATTATCAGGGGTCTGGCATGATGGTACTGACTTTGCCAATATCCGTTTCATGGACCGTTTTTCACTGACGGCGGGTCTTATTACCTCGCAACAGATCTGGAACGATATGCCCATGGCCGCGTCCGGGCCATGAGCCGAGATAGCGACATGCTCGAAGCGATGGTGCGGACGTATTTTACTGGGGTCGACAGTGAAGATATGGATCTGGTGTTCAGCACGCTTGCGCCGGACTGTGTCTTTACCGTTGAGACCCATCAGGTGCATCTGGTCGGGCGTCCTGAGATCACCGCGATGTTCACGCGGCTTTGGGCCAGCCATAAATCCGTGCGCCATGATCAATTCAAGTTCGTAACAGACCCCCAAGCCGGGCGCGTCGCTGTGCAGTTTCGGGTGACCAATATCTTGCCTGATGATAGTCTGGTGTATAAATCCAACTGTAACTTTTTCACCGCAACCAAGGGCATGTTCAGCGCAGTTAATGTCTATATGGCCGGCGCCAACACCCTGCATGGCCCAAAATCGCCCTAATGCTTGAAAGCTTCGGCCGCCGTCATCATTGCCACAATCATGTCGTCGCGCGCCACAGGTGAGGTGGGATGCGCGCTGCGGCTGTGGCTCAACCCCAAGCCCAACATCGCTTCAAGCAACTTATACGAGAGTGGCCCGGGATTGATCACCGGCACATCCAACGTGGCGCTGAGATGGGCATGCGCTTGATGCATTGTGGTGGATCCAAGCAGGATAACTTCGGCGCGATCCTCTGTTATGGCGCGTTTTGCCTCGGCCTCAAGCAAAGGAAATATCGCGTCTTCTTTGCCGTCGAGCAGACCAAGGTTATCCGGAGCCAGATCAATAGACCGAATCGACGCACAGGCCGCGGTCATGCCAAGATCGGATAGCGTTTTATCATATAGATGTCGCCATTTTTGCCACATGGTTAAAATTGAGAAACGATTCCCAAGCATCATCGCCATCAGCACAGATGCCCGACCTGGCCCGATCACCGGGATAGTTAGGACCGAACGCAGTGCTGCAACGCCTGAATCGCTCATTGTGTCGATGCAGACCGCATCAAATCCGTCCTTCTGGGCGGTGCGACCGGCGTCGAATATGCCCAGATCCGCCAGCGCCATATCAACGGGGCTGACGTAATTTCTCGGTGCGGCGCGCACCGGTTTAAAGGTGAAATTCATCTCTGGATTTAACTCAACTGCTGCAAGCTGCGCGCGTCGGGCTGCAAGGTTTTCCTCTGACATCGGAAACGGAACAATGACTAAAACCTGTTTCATGTATTGCTCCCGCTCCTGTGACCCGCTGTCTGCCGCTTGGTCCAGCCGGTAAAAATATTGACTCGGTCATAATAGTATAACAATATAGCTTTATGTCTAGTCGCCCATCTGACCAGTCGGGTCAACGGCGCCAATACATGCGAATTAATAAGGTGGATACGTGACGTCTAAGGTGAGCAAACTGGTACCATCCAACCCGACCGCAGATGGCATCGCGACGCGGGGCTATGTTGATGAACGTTTGCCGATGCCATTGTACCATCAAGTGTATTTGGTGCTGCGCAACAAGATCCTGACCGGGGAATATGGTTTTGGTGCGCTCTTGCCCAGCGAACAGGAAACCTCTGAAACTTTTGGGGTTTCGCGCATAACCGCCAAACGGGCTCTGAATGATCTGGCAGGGGACGGTTTGGTGCTGCGTGAGCGCGGACGGGGGACAAAAGTGGTTTTCCATGCGCCAACCCCCCCAGTCAAAGCCAACGTAGAGGGTCTTTTAGAGAATTTGCTGGCAATGGGCCTTGAGACCGAGGTGCGTCTTTTGGCCTTCGAATATGTACGCCCGACGGATATGGTTTCACGCATCTTATGTTGTGACAAGACGGCGCTGGTGCAGCGCGCAGTGCGCGTGCGCCTTCTGGAAAAAGAGCCGTTTTCTTATCTTGTGACGCATGTGCCAGATTGGATCGGGCAGTCTTACAGTCGCGGCGATCTGGCAGAGCGGCCTCTATTGACGTTATTGGAGCGGTCAGGCGTTGTTATCAGCCGCGCCGAACAGACCATTTCGGCAACATTGGCCGACGTCGAGGTTTCGGCGGCACTTGGGTTAGAACTTGGCTCTCCGCTGCTAAAAATTGACCGTGTGGTTTATGATCAGAGCGAACGCCCGGTCGAGTATATCACCGCCCTATATCGCCCTGATCGGTATCAGCACCGGATGATGTTATCCCGTGTTGGCAGTGAAAGTGCCCGATCCTGGCTAATGGCCGGAGAGTGAATACATAAGAATAAAAACAAAACAGAGGAGAACCAAAATGAAGAATAAGATCAAAAACACCACCAGACGCTCATTCATCCAAGGTGCAACTGCGGGCACAGCGCTTGCGGCGGCAGGCATCTCAGGATTCCCGCATGTTGTACGGGCCGCAGACCCCGTCAAAGTCGGGGTGATCCATCCGGTTACCGGTTGGGCGCAATACTCCGGCAGCCAATGCCGCTTTGGCGCGCTTGCCGCAATCGAAGAGGTCAACGCCAGCGGCGGGATCAAATCTCTAGGAGGCGCGGCGGTTGACGCCATGCTGGGAGATGCGCAATCCAAAGCCGAAGTCGGCGCAGGCGAAGTGGAAAAAATGGCTGATGCGGGCGTGTCGGCAATCGTTGGGGCCTATGCTTCCAACATTTGTTTGGCAACAACGCAGGCGGCGGCGAAACACGGAATTCCTCATGCAGTCGATGTCGGTGTCAGCGATAAGATCGTCAGCCGAGGCTTGACGAACACCTTCCGCTTTGGGCCAGGGTTTGGGGCAATCACCAAAGCCGGCGTCGAAGGCTTTTTGGCAGTCAACAAAGCGGCAGGGAATCCAACCAAAACCGTTGCGATCGTAAACGAGGAAACCACTGGGTTTGGGGCTGGCATCGCCGGCATCATGACCAAGGGGTTGGCGCCGGCAGGCATCGAAGTGGTTGAAGTGCTGTCGCACCCCACCCCCAATAAGGATTTCCGCAACATTGCGCTGAAACTGAAAGAGATTGATCCAGACGTTTTGATCCCTTCGCATTATTACAATGAGGGTGTGTTGTTTCTACGCACTTTACAGCGCCAGAAAGTCCAGCCGAAAGCAATTTATTCGGTGCTGGGCGGAGCGTCGTCACAGTATCGTTTTGTCAGCGAATTCCCAGATGCCGCGCAATATGTGATGGATTGCAATCATTGGTTTGACCCCAAAAATGCTGGCGCGCTGGCGCTGCAGAAAAAAACCAATGCGGCTGGCCTGCACTATAATTACGAGGTCTTTCTCGCCTATACCGCAATGATGTTCACGCTGGATGCGATTGAGCGCGCCGGGTCGGCAGATCGCACCGCAATCACCGAGGCCATGACAGCCAGTACATGGGGTGGTCACATCATGCCTTATGGCGCGACCAAGATGGAAAATGGCCAGAACACCGGTGCCCGGCCGTTGGTCATGCAGGTCCAAGGCAGCGATATCGGCGTTATAAACCCGTCTGAATACGCCACTGCCGAGGCCATCTTTCCGCGCCCCGCATAGTTGCCAGCGCGCAATGTCGGATTTGGCGGCAGACTATGCTCTGCCGCCTCATCCCTTCGGCTGGTCCTGTGCACATAATTAATAGGTTAATTTAATGGAATTTCTGGGACTTGATCTGCCAAGTTACGGCTGGGAAACGGTACTGGGCTCTGCAATTAGCGGTGTTTTTCTGGGGTCGATTTATGCGTTGGTGGCGCTGGGTTTAACGTTGATTTACGGTGTCTTGCACATCATCAACTTTGCCCATGGCGCGCTGTTGATGCTGGCGATGTACGCCGTTTTTTTCCTGTGGAAATTTCTGGGACTTGACCCCTATCTCGCGATGATAATCGTTGTACCGGGGGCCTATGTCTTTGGTTATGGGTTACAGCGCGGTATCATCGGTAAGGCCAGTCACGGACGGGACGAAATAATCCTGCTGGTTACTTTGGGGGTTTCGATCGTGATCGAAAATGCTGCGCTGTTTTTCTTCTCAGCCAGCGAACGATCTGTTCTGGTCCCCTATGATCTGGACGGTATTGATCTTGGTGTGACCTACGCGGTCTATCCCGAGCTTATCGCGCTGGGCGGGTCATTGTTGATCACCTTTGCGCTGTGGCTGTTTATGAGCTTAACCGACACCGGCAAAGCCATCCGTGCGGTCGCCAAAGAGCGCCAAGGCGCACGTCTTGTCGGAATTAATGTCGATCATATCTTTGCGGTAACGTTTGGCATCGGCACCGCCTGTGTTGCTGCAGCTGCCAGCCTTTTGGTGCCGACCTACGCAGTGCATCCACAGATCGGTTATCTGTTCGTTCTGATCGCTTTTACGGTTGTGGTCCTCGGTGGCATGGGCAGTTTTATAGGCGCGCTTGTCGGGGGCTTTCTCATCGGCGTCACAGAACAGCTGGGTCGGCTGTATCTGGGCGAGAGCATGGGGGTCATTACAATCTCGGTGATTTTCATTCTTGTTCTGCTGTTCAGGCCGACGGGTCTGTTTGGCCAACGCAGCGGATGAGGGCGCTTTTATGACCACACGCGAACGGATTTTAGGCTGGGCTTTCATCCTGTGTGCACTGGCCCTCGCACCACTTTTTATCACATCAAATCGCTGGATCGATTTTCTAGAACTCACGCTGTTTATCGCTGTTTTGGGACAAGGCTGGAACGTTCTGGGCGGATATGGCGGACAGTACTCTTTTGGACATGCGGTATTTTTCGGCACGGGCGCGTATATTCAGGCGCTGCTGCAATACAAACTTGGCTGGAGCCCGTGGCTGACCCTATGGTTTGCCATATCCGGCACTGCGGCCGTGGCGGCAATGATCGGCTATCTAAGTTTTCGTTACGGTCTGCGGGGTTCTTATTTTGCGCTGATAACACTGGCGTTTGCCGAAGCGTTCCACGTTGTGTCACGGTCTTGGTCTTCGTTTACCGAGGGTGGACAAGGTGTGCAGTTGACCCTTAACCAAGACCCCGCGCTTGCGCTTGCGACGTTCCAGTTCAGTTTCGGCGGGCCGTTTATGAAAGCCTACGGGTTCTACTATACGATTTTTGCCATTTTGCTGATCAGCTATGCGGCCACTTGGTGGATGGAGCATTCTCGTTTTGGCGCTCAGCTGGTGGCCGTGCGCGAAAATGAGGACGCCGCCGAAGCCTTGGGGGTCAATGCTTTTGCAGTCAAAATGCGGGCAATCTGCCTTTCGGCTGCAATCACCGCCAGCGGCGGGGTGTATTACGTGCAAAAGTTTCTCTTTATCGAGCCCGGCATTGCGTATGGCACCGCGAAATCGGTTGAGGCGCTGTTTGCGCCGATTATCGGTGGTCTGGGTACCGTGCTTGGCCCGTTAATCGGCTCGTTCTTTATTCACGGAGTGGGCGAGGTCGCAAAAGAAGCGATACACGGGATTTTTGGCGACCGGCCAGGGGTTGATTTGATATTGTTTGGCATCATTCTGGTCTTGATACTCGCCTTTGCGCCCCGTGGTTTGGTCGGGCTTTTAGAACGGGTGTGGATCCGCCTGAAAGCGAGGCGGGATGCTTGACGTTCGCACAATGTCGAAAAGCTTTGGCGGCTTGAAAGCGGTCTCAGAGGCGTCCCTCACAGTATCTGAGGGCAGTATCGTATCGTTGATTGGGCCTAATGGTGCTGGCAAGACCACTCTATTTGCGCTTATTTCGGGATTTCTAAAGCCTGACAGTGGGGCGGTAACCTTTAACAGCGCTGGCATAACTGGCCAAAGGCCACATCAGATCTGTCATAAAGGGTTGGTACGAACCTTTCAGGTGGTCCAGCCTTTTGCTGGTCTCACAGTGCGCGAAAACATCGCGGTTGGGGCGCATACGCGGGTTGCCGGGCGCGCCGCAGCGCTTGCGGCAGCAGGTGAGATTGCGCAATTGGTGGGAATGGGGGCCCAGCTGGATCAATCTGCCGGGGATTTGACAATTGCCGGACGCAAGCGGCTTGAATTGGCGCGGGCGCTGGCGACCGGGCCAAAGCTGTTACTGCTCGATGAGGTCATGGCGGGGCTGAATGCGACAGAGATTGCAGACCTGGTGGCTGTCGTGCGCAAAATCCGTGACAGCGGCGTGACGATTTTTCTGATCGAACATGTCATGCAGGCGGTTATGAGCCTGTCCGACTATACCTATGTGCTCAACCATGGAGCGATGATTGCCGAGGGGCAACCAAGCCAAGTGACAAAAGATCCAAATGTGATCGAGGCTTATCTGGGGCATGGAGCGGCAAAACGTCTTTTGGCGATGGAGGCAACTGCAGATGCTTGAGGTGCAAAGCCTACACGCAGGCTATGGTCAGATGAAAGTCTTGCAAGGCGTCGATCTCAATATCCAGCAGGGCGAAATCGTTGCTCTTTTGGGCAGTAATGGCGCAGGCAAATCGACCCTGAATAATAATATTTCTGGCATTTACACCCCGACTGCGGGCGCGATTTTGTTTGAAGGCGAAGACATCACCGGCCTGCGTTCTGAACAAGTGGTACAAAAAGGCATCATCCATGTCCCTGAGGGCCGGCGTATTTTTCCGAATATTTCAGTGCGTGAAAATCTTGAGTTGGGCAGTTATCTGCGCGGGCAGCAAAATCGGAAGGCCAATCTTGACCGGGTGGTCGGCGTATTTCCGCGCTTGCAAGAGCGTTTTTCGCAACTGGCTGGAACCCTGTCAGGGGGCGAACAGCAAATGCTGGCGATTGGCCGTGGGATGATGGCGGAACCACGTCTGATGATCCTCGACGAACCCTCGCTTGGCCTGTCACCGCTGTTGGTTGAGGAAATGTTTGGCCTGATCCAGAATCTCAATAAAACCGGACTTTCGTTCTTTCTGGTCGAGCAGAATGTAATGCAATCGCTTGAAATCGCCAACCGGGCCTATGTGATCGAAAACGGTAAAATTGTTTTATCGGGAAACACAGATGCTTTGCTGAACGATCCCGAGCTTAAAAAATCCTATCTGGGAGTGTAATATCAATGGTTTGGATGGTAAGCTTGAAAATAAAGGACAAGATCGGACGCATTAGTCCGGTTCTGGGACCGAAAACAAAACCCTCTCACCTTGCAAGGGTGCTCAGCGCGCCGCCCATGATATGCTATGAGCAGAGGTATACCCTCTCATGAGCGAATATTTTTCATTGCGTCAGCGGCTAGCCGCACCCCGGATAACCATAGCTCCCGGCATCTATGACGCATTGGGGTCTGTTTTGGTACAGCAGGTCGGCTATCACGTGGCCTATCTGTCCGGCGCCTCGATCGCCTATACCCGATTTGGCCGACCCGATATTGGTCTTGTTGGGATGAGCGAGGTCGCAGAAACCTTATCGGCGATCACCGAAAGAAGCGGCCTGCCAGTGATCGTCGATGGCGATACCGGATTTGGCAATGCTTTGAACGTAATGCGTACGGTACGATTGTTTGAAACCTGCGGTGCTGCGGCGATCCAGTTGGAAGATCAGACACTACCCAAGCGCTGTGGCCATCTTACGGGAAAAACGCTCGTGCCCAAAGGCGAGATGGTGGGAAAGATCAAGGCGGCCCTTGATGCGCGCCGGCAGGCCGAGACTTTGATCATCGCCCGCACCGACGGTATCGCAGTCGAGGGCTTTGATGCCGCTTTGGAGCGTGCCGAACATTATGTCGAAGCTGGAGCAGATGTTCTTTTTGTCGAGGCCCCACAATCTCCAAGCCAGATGCGGGCAATCGTGGCGCAGTTTGGCGGCCGTATTCCCCTGATGGCAAACATGGTAGAGGGCGGCATGACCCCACAGAAAACTGCAGCAGAACTGCAAGATATCGGCTATTCACTGGTGATTTTCCCCGGAGGCATGGTGCGGGCTATGGCCCATAGCGCACGAGCATATCTTGAGAGCCTTAATACCCATGGAACAAACCAACCGTTTCGTGATCAGATGCTAGATTTCTCAGAGTTGAATGAGATGCTTGGCACAGACAATATGCTCGCAATCGGGGCAAGATATGACGCAAAAAACTTCGAGGATACCCATGATTGATCCGGTTACACTGGCAGTCCTGAAGGGCCGTCTGGAACAGATAGCCGACGAGATGGACGCCACGTTGTTTCGTAGCGCGTTCAACCCGATCATCGCCGAGGCCCATGATGCCTCGCATGGGCTTTATGATGCAGAAACCGGTGATACATTGGTTCAAGGGAAATCTGGCTTGCCGATTTTCGTCGGGGCGATGTCTTTTGCTGTCAAAGCGGTGATCGAGAAGGCCGCAAAAGATGGCGATCTCGCCGAGGGTGACGTCTATATTTTCAACGATCCTTACGATGGCGGCACCCATCTTTCAGATTTTCGGTTGGTGCGCCCGGTCTTCCGCGATGGCATTGTATTTTGTTATCTGGCCTCGGTCGGACATTGGCATGATGTTGGGGGCAATGTGCCGGGAAATTATAATCCAGTTGCGACCGAATGCTTTCAAGAGGGGATGTTAATCCCTCTGGTAAAGTTATTTGTCAAAGGCGAGATGCGGCAGGATATCGTGGACATTCTAAGCGCCAATTCGCGGCTGCCGGGCTCGCTGTATGGCGATTTGAACGGTCAGATCAACGCCCTTGATCTCGGTTTGCGGCGGATGACCGCGCTGCTGGATGAATATGGCGATGAGACGGTTTCAGAGGCATTGGCCGAATTACGCAATCGGGCCGCGACCCTGATGGCGGCAAACATCGCTGAATTGCCCGACGGGACCTATTCGGCAGAAGACTTTCTCGACAATGATGGCATTGTCGATATGCCGTTGAAAATTGCGCTTGATCTTTCCATTAAAGGCGACCGTATGGTGCTTGATTTCTCACGCAGCGCCAAAGCCTGCGCCGGGCCTGTCAACATTGCGCTCTCAACAGCGGTGGCGTCGGTCTATGTTGCGATCAAACATGTGTTCACAGACGTGCCGGCTAATGGCGGTGTGTTGGAGCCTATTGAGACGATTATTCCTGACGACTCTCTGCTGAGCGTGCGGGCTCCAAAACCGGTAGGTGGCTATACCGAGACCATTTTACGCATCATTGATGTTATATTTTGCGCGATTGCACAGGTCGCACCTGAACGGGTGAATGGCTGTGCGTATGGCACAATTAATGCGTTGTCTCTGGCCGGGCACCGTCAGAATAACAGTCGCTGGGTGATGTTCAGCTTCTTTGGTGGCGGCCATGGCGGACACCCCAAGGGAGACGGGCTCAATCATGGCAATGCGCCGATTTCAACCGCAACCATTCCGCCGGCGGAAATTCTTGAAGCCGCCTATCCCGTTATGTTCACTCAATGGGCGCTGCGCCCCGACAGTGGCGGACCCGGCCGCCATCGGGGAGGCCTTGGTGCGGTTTATGAAATTGAATTGCTCGAGGAAACAGCCAATGCCTTCGTCTTCGGAGAGCGCGGTAAATTCGGCCCACCCGGAGTGCTGGGTGGCGGACCCGGGGCGCGCAATGTGTTTCGGTATGAGCAGGACGATGGCTATTATCACCCACCACAAATTTCCAAGATGGTCGGGATCAAAATCACGAGGGGTCAGCATCTGCGGCTTGAGACACCCGGTGGGGGCGGGTATGGCGCCGCAAATCAAAGGGACCCCAAGGCGGTGGCGCGGGATGTTTCCTTGGGCTATGTTACGGCCGCTGGGGCCGAGACCGATTATCTGGTGCGATTAGATGCGCACGGCGATCCAGACATACCCGCTACCCAACGTTTGAGAAAAGCAGCGCAATCATGACCGATCCTTCCTCTCGTTATGTTGTCGGCGTCGATGTCGGCGGAACCTTCACGGATGTATTTTTCCTCAATGAGGCCTCTGGGCAGTGTCACGTGGCCAAAGTGCCCTCAACACTGGGGAACCAGTCTCAAGGCTTTATTGAAGGCATCAAGGCGCATGTTGCCGATTTTGCCCAGCTGGCCACGGTGGTGCACGGCACAACGGTCGGGACCAACGCATTGTTAGAACGTAAAGGCGCAAAAACCGGTATCATCACAACGGCCGGGTTTCGCGATACCTTGGAAATGCGCCGGCGTGACAGGCCGCAAACGTGGGGGCTATGGGGGGAATACGACCCAGTTGTTTCTCGCGATTGCCGGGTTGAGGTGTCCGAACGCACGCTGGCAGATGGCACCATCCACGCTGTGGTCGATCCTGAAGAGGTCCGGCAGGCGGCGCTGCATCTGCTTGGTCTCGGCGTCGAGGCGATTTGTGTTGTATTTATCAATGCCTATGCCAATGCCGCCAACGAACAAAGCGCTCTGAGTGCGGTAAAGCAGATCTGGCCCAATGATCACGCTGAGGCTTCCAGCAACATCCTGCCTGAAATTCGCGAATTTGAACGCACGTCAACCACAACGTTGAACGCCTATCTTCAGCCATTGGTGGGCAACTATCTGCACAAATTGGAAACGGCGCTGTTGCAGGATGGTTTTTCGGGTGAGGTTTTGATTGTGCAATCCAACGGCGGGGTGATGACGGTAGAGACAGCACGGCGTCTGCCTGTGCGCACCGCTTTGTCGGGTCCGGCCGCAGGTGTCATTGCCAGTGCCTATATCGCCACCGAGGCTGGGTTTCCCAATGTCATTACCTGTGACATGGGCGGTACCAGTTTTGATGTCTCATTGGTGGCGCATGGGGAAAGTGCGTTGAGCCCTCAAACCAATATCGATTTCGGGATGACAATCCGAACACCGATGATTGAAATGACCACAATCGGCGCTGGCGGCGGATCTATTGCCAGCGTAGATCGCGGCGGATTGTTGCAAATCGGGCCAGAATCTGCGGGCTCATACCCGGGACCGGTTTGCTATGGACAGGGCAACACACGCCCGACCGTGACCGACGCCAACTTGGTTCTGGGACGGATCAACGCGGACAAACCGATTGGCGGTAAACTTAACCGCTTGGACGTCGATCGCGCAAAATTGGCGATTGAAACCCATATTGGAACGCCTTTGGGCCTGTCTGTGATGGCAGCAGCCGAGGCGATTATCCGCGTTGCAAATTCAAAAATGGCCGGCGCTATTCGGTTGGTGTCAATTGAACGTGGACATGACCCCAAAAATTTCTCGGCAATGCCTTTTGGCGGCGGCGGTGCGCTGCACACGGGCGCATTGATGAAAGAGGTCGGGCTTCAAAGTGCTCTGGTGCCGCGCTATCCCGGTATTAACAGCGCGCTGGGCTGTACAATTGCCGATATGCGTCATGATTTTGTCCAAACTATCAATGGGATGCTAGGAAGCTTGGATATCGATGATCTGGACCGGCGCATGGTGCAATTGGCACAACAGGGCCTTGCCATGTTAAAGACCGCCGGGGTTACCTTTGGTGGTACGGCGCTGCAGTTCGAGCTTGATATGAGCTATCAGGGCCAAACCCATACCGTTGATGTGCCAGTACCACTCGTTCTCAGGGGCGATACCACTAAGGTATCTGAGGCCGCGGTGAGGGCGGCGTTTGAAACCCGCTATCTGGCTGTTTATGGCAGATTGCTTGACAATATACCTATCCGGGTTTTGAACTTGAGGGTGTCGACCCTCGGCAAACGGCCCAAATTTGATCTCACACTTTTGGCCCCGACGGCGGGCGTTGATCTGGCTCAGGCGCGCAGGGGGACGCGTCAAGTTTGGTTCGACGGAGCTTTTCATGAAACCGGGGTTTATGAACGTTTGCCGCTTTCTGTTGGAGAAATTGTGCCGGGCCCAGCGCTTTTAGAACAACCGGATGCAACAGTTTTCATCGAACCTGATCTCACGGGGTGCGTTGATCAATTTGGCAATCTGGTTATCTCGCGGAAATGAAAGGATGTCACAGGTGACTAAGCTAAATCTGGAGCGCACGGCGCTTGTTTTGGTGGATATGCAAAACGATTTTCTGCATCCCGAAGGGGCCTATGGTCGCAACGGCCAAACCTGCGATGCCATTGCGCAGTTGGCTGAACGCTTGGCTCCGTTGGCACAGGCGATGCGTGCGGCCGGAGGCTGGATCGTTTCCACCCACTTTACGCTGGTGCCAGGCAGGAAAGGTGCGCCGTTTATCTCGCCCCATCTGCGCAGTTTGCGACCGTTTTTAGGAGCCGGTGATTTCGCCTCGGGCAGCTTTGGCCACCAGTTGATTGATGAATTGCAACCAGCAGATTTGACCGTTGAAAAAGTTGCATTTTCGGCGTTTTATCAAAGCCGTTTGGAGTGGGTCCTATCCCGCGCAGGTCTTGAAACGCTGATATTTGGCGGTATTGTCACCAATGGCGGTGTAGCCTCGACGGTGCGCGATTCCCATGTGCGCGATTTTCATAACATTGTGTTGTCAGACGGATGTGCGGCGTTCAATCAGGCCGCGCATGAGGCCACCATTGCCGCGCTTTCGACGATTGCGCAGATCAAAACCTGCGATGAGGTATTATCGCAATTGAAGGTTTGAGGCATGCCGGTGCTGTCAGCGTCTGATGGACCAAAATTTCAGGCACAGGTTGATGCCTTGATCATAGGGGGTGGAGCTTGCGGCATGATCGCGGCACTGGCGGCCAAAGACGCAGGGGCCGAACCGGTCATTGTCGAGCGTGACGCCATCCCAAGCGGTAGCACGGCGTTATCATCGGGGATGATTCCGGCCTGCGGCACGCGTCAGCAAACCGATTGCAACATCACTGATACGGTGCAGATTATGAGCGGGGATATCCAGCGCAAAGCTCATGATGAGGCGAATGCGGCGCTGGTCCAGCGACTTTGTGAGCTGTCGGGGCCTGTGATAGATTGGCTTTGCGTGCGCCATCACCTGAATCTGACCTTAGTTGAGGGATTTCTTTATCCCGGCCATAGTGTTCCGCGGATGCATGCCCCGCCGTCGCGCGCCGGGGCCGACCTAATGGCTGATCTTAGTCGGGCGGTTGCCGTGGCAGATATCCCAGTGATGACGCAGGCGCATGTAACCGACTTATATGCCGACACCCACGGCGGTGTCACGGGCACGCGCATCAAACGCCCGGACGGTGGGGTTGAATATATTGGCTGTGAGGTCTTAATCCTTGCGTGCAACGGCTTTGGCGGAAACGCAGACATGGTGCAAACCCATATTCCGGATATGGCAGACGCCCTTTATTTTGGTCATCAGGGCAATCAGGGTGACGCGATTGTCTGGGGGCAGGCCTTGGGCGCGGAAACGCGGCATTTAGGATCGTACCAAGGGCATGGTTCAGTTGCCCAGCCCCATGGCATTTTGATAAGCTGGGCACTGATGATGCAGGGCGGGTTGCAAATCAATTGCGATGGCAAGCGGTTTTCCAACGAGCATCAAGGCTATTCCGAACAGGCGCGCCGGGTGATTGCGCAACCTGGCGGCACTGTCTGGAACCTGTTTGACGCCCGGTTGCTGCACTTGGGTCGCGGGTTTGAGGATTTTCGTCAAGCTGAGGCTTTAGGGGCCATACAAACAGCCCACACCATTGCAGAACTAGCAAAATTGATCTCTGTGCCTGGCGCGCATCTGGCCGAGACTTTGGCTCAAGTTGCGCGCTATGCGTCGGGAACAGATCAAGATGTTTTTGGCAGGGACTTCACACAAACGCCTATTCTTGAGCCGCCTTATTATGCGCTTAAAGTCACCGGCGCTTTGTTTCACACCCAGGGGGGGCTGGCCATTGATGGCGATGCGAGAGTGTTGCGCCGCGATGGCACAGCGTTACCAAACTTGTTGGCAGGAGGTGGCGCCGCTTGCGGCGTGTCTGGGTCGCAGGACTGGGGCTATCTGTCGGGCAACGGTTTGCTGACCGCCGCAACGCTGGGCTATTGCGCCGGGGTTACCGCCGCTGGATTGCTGGGATGAGCGAATGCCGGCGCAGCTGCGATCGCGTTAAGGCGGAGCCAGTTGCAGGCCTTGACAGATTTGTCGGTTGTGTCGTTATGAAAACGGTCACCACGCAAGATTTGCAAAAGAACCCCGTTTTGACGATATCCAAAGTTAAAGAGATGAACACGACAGATGATAAGTTCTCAAACGCTGGTTGAAAAAATATGGAATAACCATCGTATCCTCAGCAATGAGGGCATGGATTTGCTGTTTATAGACCGACATTTCGTGCATGAAGGATCTCATCATGCCTTTCACAAAATATCAGCATCGGGGCGTGAGGTACGACATCCTCGGCTGACCTTTGGTGTTGCCGATCACTATGCGCCCACGGGGGTTGGAAAACCCGATGAAGCAATGTCAGTTATGATCTCGCGACTGCGGGAAAATACCGCACAACACCGCATCGATAGCTTTGATCTAAGTGATGCACGTCATGGGATTGTGCATGTTACCATGCCCGAACAAGGGCTCAGCTTGCCGGGAACAACCATCGTATGTGGCGATAGCCACACCGCCACTCATGGCGCATTCGGAGCGTTTGCATTTGGGATCGGGGCCTCGGAAGTCGCCCATGTGCTGGCCACGCAAACCCTGTGGCAAAAGCCGGTTGAACCGATGCGGATTACGATCAACGGCCGTTTGCCCTTTGGCACCAGTGCAAAAGACCTGGCGCTGTACGTGATCGCCCAGATTGGCACGGGAGGAGCGGCCGGATATTCGGTTGAATACGCAGGTGATACGGTTGCCGGGCTCTCGATTGAAGGCCGGATGACCCTGTGTAATATGACCATCGAAATGGGCGCCCGGTCGGGCATTATTCCACCCGACGACATCACATTTACCTGGCTTAAAGGGCGCGCCCTGGCACCTGTTGGCGCAGATTGGGACACGGCCGTAGCGCAGTGGCGGGATTTAAAGTCTGATAGAAACGCGACATTTAAGAAAGATCTCACGATAGAGGCTTCAAACGTAGTGCCAATGGTAACTTGGGGCACGGCACCAGATCAGGTGGCCGCAGTAACAGCATGTGTGCCGTCTGATGGGGCCGATGATGCCGCGCTGCGCTATATGGGTCTGACTGCTGGACAAGCGATCACAGCAATGCCCATCGATCAGGCCTTTATCGGATCTTGTACCAATGGCCGCTATTCGGATTTGCTTGAGGCCAGTCGGGTATTGCTCGACAATCAAGTCAAAGTGCCTTTGCTCATATCGCCGGGGTCCGCCGAGGTCGCGCGGCAGGCCGAAGCAAACGGGCTGGTCGATATTTTCATTCAATCGGGGGCCACATGGGCGCGCAGCGGATGCTCGCTCTGCGTCGGGATGAATGGCGACCGGGTCAAACCGGGTCAGCGCTGTGCCTCGACCTCCAATCGCAACTTTAAAGGCCGACAGGGCAAGGGCTCGCGGACCCATTTGATGAGCCCTGCAATGGTTGCGGCCGCCGCGGTGGCAGGATGCATCGTCGATGTGCGCCAACATGCCGGATATCGGCGCTCTGGGTCGGTGCCAAGATGAGACCCTTTACCGTACTAACCGGTGACTGCGTTTTGATGCCCTCGGAAAATATTGATACCGACCAGTTGATACCAGCCCGTTTTATGAACAGGACGCGTTCTTCTGGGTACGGCGGGTATCTTTTTTATGATTTACGCTATGACGCGCACGGTGCGCAAATACCTGAATTTGAGCTGAACAAAACGAGTGGATCAGAAGTAATCTTGGTCGGTGGCCAAAATTTTGGCTGTGGGTCATCACGGGAAGCGGCAGTTTACGCGCTGCTAGATTATGGATTCCGGGCCATTGTGGCACCGAGCTTTGGCGATATATTTCGCAACAATGCCAGCAAAAATGGACTTTTGACGGTGCCTCTTACGGATCAAGATCATACTGAATTTGTCGAACAGTTGTCACAATCGGGGTCTACGAATGTCAAAATTGATCTGGCGATGCAAACTCTTGGATTTACGTCTGGCGCCAACTTTAGCTTTGAGATTGACCCCGCAATCAAACGCAAGATGTTGCAGGGGATCGATGATCTTGCTGAAACTTTGCAATACAAAGCCATGATAGAGAATTTCGAAACGAAGTATCTTCAAAGCAAACCGTGGCTATTTCCGAAATAAGTTTAAATGAAGTGGCTTCGATATGATCTGACAACGCCCCTCTTTGCAGCAGACTGGAATGAGAGCGGCGCCTCTCTTGAATGAGATGATGGTTGTCCGTTTTGAGGGAGGTGCAAACCAAGCCATTAAAGAAGGAAACCACAATATTGAATACCACTAATAGGATCATCAAACACAAAACAGGCTTGCTGAACCTGGCTGAAGCACTACGCAAAGTGCCGAAGGCCAGCGAGGTCATGGGCATGTCACGTGACACATTCTACCGCTACAAATCGGCGGTAGAGGATTTTGGACCTGTCCCGTTTTAGTGCCGCCCAAGTGCTCGTTTAAGCCACCTTTCGTTCGAAAGCGACCGGGCTTTTCCAGCCCAGTGCTGAGTGTCGGCGTCGCGGGTTATAGAACCCGTTTATGTATTCGAAGATCGCCCTCTCAGCCTGTCGTAACAATTGCCTTTTCCGCTCATCGACACCTTGAACCCGTGCTGGCGCAGGATTTTCTGATAGTCATGCGAACAATATTGCGACCCGCGATCTGTGTGATGGATGCAGCCTTTAGGCGGAGATCTAAACGCGATAGCCATGTTCAGCGCCCTGATCGCAAGATCGCGTTTCATTCGATTGCTAACTGCCCAACCGATAATGCGCCGGGAGTGCAGATCTAGGATCACGGCCAGATACAGCCAGCCTTCGCGCGTCCATACGTAGCTGATATCGCCTGCCCATTTCTGATTAGGCTGTTCAGCCGCGAAGTCCCGATCCAGCAAGTTCGGCGCGATGTTGAACTTGTGATTGCTATCCGTCGTGACCTTGTGTTTGCGGGTCCGTACGACCGATATGCCGTTTTGACGCATCAACCGGCCTACACGGCGGTGCCCGACATCCAAGCCGATCTCCTTCAGCTCTTCCGTCATCCGTGGCCGACCATAGCTGCCAAGGCTGAGACGCGATTGTTCCTTGATGTGAGCCAGCGTCACCAGATCAGATCGCTGCCTGCGACTAGCAGGACGGCTGCGGAAGGCACGCAGCCCCCGTGTGCTGACGTCAACGACATGACACAGCCGATTGGCCGGGAAGCTGCCCCTGTGTTCTTCGACAAACCTAAATCTCATTGCTTTAGGCCCGCAAAGAACTGGGTGGCCTTTTTTAAGATTTCCCTCTTGTTTTATCCATAACGTGGCTCTTGTGCGATACAGGAGCCGTCGTCCGGCACGGCATTTATGCCGGGCGACGGCGAGGGTCGGATCGTTTCCCTCTTGGTCGTTATGGACCGTGGAGGAGTAAGGTCGCCCTCGTCTTTTCTGATGACCTGAACGGATACTTGGGCTTTGGGCCCGTATGACAAGACAAGGTGGAAAAGACACATGAACAATACCATTGGTATCGACATTTCTAAAGATACACTTGATGCTCATCGTTTGGCAGACGGTCAACATAAGCAATTTCTGAATGGAAAAACTGGACATGCGCAACTTGTGAAGTGGATCGGAAAGCAGTCTGATCCGCTGATTATCTTTGAAGCGACCGGCGCATACCATCGTCAATTGGAGCGGGTTCTGTGTACCCATATTATTCCATTCGTCAAAGTAAATCCAAAGCAAGCACGCAGGTTTGCCCAAGCGAGTGGGAAATTGGCAAAAACAGATCGTGTTGATTGCGAGATGTTGGCAAAGATGGGAGCTGCCTTGCAGCTGATGCCAAAACCGTTCACCGCAGAAAACCTGTATGATCTTAGAGAGTTATTGTCTGCACGCCGGGCGCTCATCAAAGATCGAACGGCCGCCAAGGCCCGCAAAGCCACGGTCATTAATGCTCTCATAAAGCAGCAACTCGAAAAGCGCCTACGTCAGATCAAAAACGATATTGCAAAAATTGATGCGTTGATGTTGGACGTGGCGCGCGAAGATCAATACATGAGCGAACGGCTGGATATTCTGTTCAGCATTCCCGGCATTGGAGTGATTACAGCACTCATGATCCTCGTGGATATGCCGGAAATAGGCGCTCTGAATAACAAACAAGTTGCCAGCCTTGCGGGGCTCGCCCCGATGTCACAAAGCTCGGGGAAATGGATGGGAAAGGCCCGGATACAGGGCGGACGTCCCAACTTACGCAATGCCATCTTCATGCCAGCACTGGTCGCAATTCGGCACAATGCCGACCTCAAAACCAAATATGATCGGCTTGTAACTGCTGGAAAGGAGAAAAAGGTCGCCATCACCGCTGTCATGCGCAAACTGCTTGTCCTTGCAAATGCTCTATTGCGAGATAACAGAAAATGGGCTGAAAAAGCGGCTTGACCAAGACGGATACTCCTCGCGCAGAGGTCGAATTCCTTTGCGAAGGCGGATGGAACCTTTTCAACGCAGTGGTTGACATAAATTTACGCCCGCACTTACATTGTGCCATGACAGTTGGTGCCGAGCATGACATAACCGATGCGAACCGTCGTGCTTGGAACGCGCAGAGATATGAAGCGTGGCTATCTGCCTTTGAGAGTCCAAAAGCTGAGGCGGCGAGGATTATCGCCGATCCAGAACGCATTCTGCGTCGTCTTTCTCCTTATCTTGGACAGGTCGCAGACAAACGGATTTGCAATGTGCAAGGCTCTCATGGGCGCGTTGCAGTTGCCCTCGCAGCTCTTCGAGCCGAGGTGATGGTGATCGATTTTTCGGCTGAAAACCGGCGCTTTGCGCTGGAGCTTGCAGCCGCCGCTGAGGTTACGATTGACTATGCTGTTTGTGATGTCCTGAAAGCCGCTGACCTGAGCGGGGCTCACGACTTTGATGTGCTCGTGCTTGAACTCGGAATTCTCCATTATCATCAGGATCTTGATCTGTTTTTTGCGGTTATGCGCAAGCTTGCAGTACGCGGCGGCGTACTTGTTTTAAACGAATTTCATCCACTTCAAAGAAAGTTATTCTGGAGCGAAGGGCCGAAGGATTATTTCCAGACTAAATTGACAGAGGCCGAAGTGCCAAATCCGGACGCGGCCGGCGCGGCCTTGGGGAAATGTTTATATCGCTTATGGACGATGGGTGAGATCGTCACGGCTGTCATCAAGGCCGGATTTACGATTGACAGGCTTGACGAGCATCCGGACTGGATAGACCCAGCTATTCCGGAGTCTTTTACGTTACTTGCTCATGCGTGATGCGGGGCTGTTTTGCGCTGAATACATAGTATTTTTTGATAGGTATGACACGGAAACCCTTGAGATTTTTGGCCGGTTTTGCAACGAAAACGAAGGATAAATATTGAGCAGTCCATGCGCCAGTCTGGCTTTGCCTTTGGTCTGTCGGCCTCTCGGGAGCGTGCCGTCTGTAGGCCGAGTTTGCTCTATGCACGGCGCCTGTGACCGCAGTACGCCCATCGCGCGCAGATCCAGAGATTGAGGATTGGGTTTGATCGGCCCATGCGTCCCGATTTATTCCCCAGATTTACGCAGACGGAGGAGCTTACATCTACCACAAGCTCAAAAGGTCCGGCCGACGCGCACCCCTTTTTTGACCCAATTTTCCCAAAAGTTGGACGTATATCTTATAAGCCTTGGGGATGGGTTCGTCTCTGAATTATACTTTAAGCCTTTTCTCTGTGTCTACATATTGACGGTGTGATTGGCTTTTTTATTTGGAGTTTTATCGTTTGGTCTAGCCTCTCGGTTTCCGTGATTAAAAAAGCAAATATGCTGGACTGGCTTCTCAAAAATTAATATTCCTATCAGCCTATTCTGGCTTCTATTAGTTTAAGGTGGTGGCTTAGTTGATTACGCAACGTAAAAACATTTTCGAGCGGATAGAATTTTACGCCAGACGGCTTCAGTAAAATTCTAGCGGTATTCTATATGTTTTGAAACAGAGACTTACGCTAATTCAGGTTTCATTTAACAATGTTGTTGGTCATAGACTGCTTGAAATAGTTTTTAGATTGATGAAATTGGATGGCTCTGCGTTGCCGGCCCAGAGATTGACTCCATCTAAATTATTGAAAATAGTAGCTCTATTCCAGCTTATGATGCCTGCTGGGAATATGGGAGAAAAGTATCATGATGAAGTTTGTGTCTGCAGGTGCTGCAGCATTACTAGCGTTGAGCAACGTTGCAGGTGCGACAGAACTGCGCCTGTCACACCAATGGTCGAACAAGGACGTTCGCCACAAGGTCGCCGAAATTGTTGCCAACGAAGTGGCCGCCGCCAATGTTGATCTGGAAATTAAAATATTCGGCTCGAAATCGTTGTTTAAGCCACGCGAGCAATACAAGCCGCTCAGCCGCGGTCAGCTTGATATGACGGTACTGCCGCTGAGCTATGCTGGAGGTCAGCAGCCAGCCTACAACCTGACATTAATGCCGGGCTTGGTCAAAAACCACGATCATGCAGCGCGTTTGAGTGCGTCACCATTTATGAAAGAGCTTGAGGCCAAAATGGCCACAGACGATGTGATGGTCCTGGTACATGGATATCTGGCGGGCGGTTTTGTTGGCAAAGACAAATGTATCACCAAACCCTCAGATGTGGCCGGCCTTCAGACCCGCGCGGCTGGTAAGGCATTTGAACAGATGCTGGCCGGTGCAGGTGCCTCAATCGCTTCAATGGCATCATCCGAGATTTACAACGCGATGCAGACCGGTGTGCTGAATGCGGCGAACACGTCGTCGTCGTCGTTTGTGTCTTACCGGATTTATGAGCAGGTCAAATGCTATACGCCAGCCGGTGATGTCGCTCTTTGGTTCATGTATCAGCCGCTATTGATGAACAAATCCGCCTTTGAGGGGCTGAATGCTGATCAACAAGCGGCTCTCTTGGCAGCTTCTGCAAATGCCGAGACCTATTATCTGGCCGAAGCCAAAAAACAGGATGCCGCATCGGTGGAGGTGTTCCGTAAGGCGGGCGTTGAGATTGCCAATATGTCACCGGAAGATTTCGCAGCTTGGCGCGCAATTGCGCAAGAAACGTCTTACAAAAAGTTCGTCTCTGATGTTCCGGACGGGCAAGCGCTTTTGGATATGGCGTTGGCAGTCGACTAATCATCAGAAAAAACATATCTGGCAGGCGGCGCCTTCGGGCGCCGTCTGCTCTTTTAATTGCTCGGTAAGGAAAACAGCATGTCTGGTCAAAGCTCAGCGGTCACAGCGCGGGTCGGGGACAATCGGTTTCTGCGCACAGTGGCGGCAATTTCAACACTCGCGGGGTGGTGTTCGGCGGTGATGATCGTGTCGGCGGTGGTCATCATCTCTCAAATAATCTTATTAAATTCTCTATATATACTTCAGTTTTAAATAATATAATTATTGATGAATCAACCCTCCACAAAAAATATTAATAAATTTACCTATAGATAAAATTTCTCTTCTCTATTAAATCGAGTTCAAGAATAAGAATCGTTCGAAATGGAAAACAATAAAGATAAATAAAAAATAGGAAAAATAAGATGGAAATGACAACAATATATACGATCGTCGGCTTTGCTTTAGCGGGATATAGCGTTATAGCAAATGATTCAATTCAAACGCTTGGAACATTTATAGCGTCAAAACAAAAATGGTTTAAATGGTATACGCTTGCAAGCGCTGCCTCATTTGTGATGATACTTGCAATCACATGGGGCTGGTACAGTAATGCTGGTGATATATCTTATGGAAGATTAACAAGAATACCTTTCCAAGAAATACAGTGGTATCATGCTGTGGCTCCTGGAATACTTTTAGTATTAACAAGAATAGGTATACCTGTTTCAACTACCTTTTTAGTACTGTCAGCATTTGCATCAACTGTAGTTCTTGAAAAAATGCTTATGAAGAGTGTTGTAGGATATGGCTTAGCAGCTGTTGCAGCATACATTTGTTGGATAGTAGTATCTAAATTTATCAATGAGAAATTTGATGAAGTTGAAGATAAATGGATAGGTTTTTGGAGAAACTCTGTATGGGTAACTTCTGCTTGGTTATGGTGGGTTTGGTTATCTCACGACGTAGCTAATATAGCCGTATATCTTCCAAGACAAATAGATGTAAATTTATTATTAATTGTTCTTGCATACTTTACAGCTCTTCTTTTTTATATCTTCTACATAAACGGAGGAACAATTCAAAAAGTTGTTTTAGATAAAACTGGAACTAGATACGCAAGATCAGCAACAATAATTAATGTGATTTATGCTGCTGTTCTTTACTACTTTAAAGAACTTAATGATTTACCAATGTCAACAACATGGGTATTTGTTGGTTTGTTGTGTGGTAGAGAGCTTGCAATATCTACAATGAATAAAGACTATAAGTTCAAGTATGTCTTTCCTTTGATTGGTAAGGACTTCCTTAAAATGACTATAGGATTAACGGTGTCAGTTGCAATTGTACTTGCAATTCA
>UPTG01000851.1_pt1 | contig 24142 bp, 17 predicted proteins | sample 2160121 | NCBI WGS metagenome assembly UPTG01 (sample SAMN06266255, study PRJEB28933) | marine metagenome | isolation source: Columbia River Estuary | place: USA:Columbia River Estuary, USA | collected 2014-07-27
ATCCTCTTCTGTGTATGGCAATGCGGCTCAAGGTTTAGTGACGGAGTACCATTCCTTCAATCCCACGTCGCCCTATGGGGAATCAAAGGTCATTGGTGAGTGGATGCTTCGCAACGAAGGGGTCGCTAATGGCCTCACCCACACGAGCTTGCGGTATTTCAATGTTGTCGGGTCCGGGGATGTGAAGCTTCCGGATGTGAGCCCCTACAACCTTCTCTCCATGGTGTTTGCCGGGATCGAAAATTCGCATGTCCCGGTGATTTTTGGCGATGACTACGACACCCCCGACGGGACCTGTGTGAGGGACTACATCCATGTCGCTGATTTAGCACGTGCTCACGTCGCGGCCGCACAGCGAATGGACGCTGGTTTGCCCATCGAACCCGCATACAACCTAGGCAGCGGCACCGGCACCTCAGTGTTAGAAATGATGACCGCAATCGCCAAGGAAACAGGCATTGACTTTGTTCCCGAGCGGGGACCGCGGCGCGAAGGGGACCCAGCACGGGTCGTTGCCTCTGGCGAAAAGGCATCGAGGGATTTGGGTTGGGCGATGACCCATACGCTGGCTCAGATGATTTCCTCCGCCTATGAAGCACGAAAGTCAATCTAAGAGCCATATTTCGACGATGCTCGATAGGCTGGGGGCATCGATTCCCGTCTCAAGGAGTGCACTATGACCATGAAAAATTCCACCATTTTGGTGACCGGTGGGACGGGATCCTTCGGTCACGCATTTGTTCCCATGGCGTTGGAAAAATTCAACCCTGAGCGCATCATCATTTATTCTCGCGATGAAATGAAGCAGTGGGAGATGGCCAAACTTTTCGAGGGTGACAAGCGGGTCCGTTTTTTCATCGGTGATGTTCGTGATCGGGAGAGACTCTATCGAGCAGTCGATGGCGTTGACTATGTTGTTCATGCCGCTGCGACCAAGATTGTTCCCACCGCGGAATACAACCCCTTTGAGGCTGTGAAAACCAACATTCTGGGTGCGATGAACCTCATCGATGCGTGTATCGACGAAGGTGTGAAGAAAGTGGTGGCGTTATCTACCGACAAGGCCAGCAGCCCCATTAATCTCTATGGGGCAACCAAGCTTGCCTCTGACAAGTTATTTGTTGCGGGCAATGCCTATGCCGGGTCGAAACCGACCCGGTTCTCGGTGGTTCGCTATGGGAACGTTATGGGCTCAAGAGGATCAGTCTTGCCCTTCTTCTGGGATGCCGCTGACAAGGACGCTCCACTGCCTATTACAGACCCTCGGATGACACGCTTCATGATCACGCTCGAACAGGGTGTTGAGCTTGTCTGGAGGGCATTTTCGGACATGGAAGGCGGGGAAATCTATGTGCACAAAATCCCCTCGATGACCATTACCGATATTGCACAGGCAGTGGCCCCGGACAAGCCCACGGCGGTCGTGGGGATTCGGCCCGGTGAAAAACTCCATGAGCAAATGATCGGCGCAGAAGACGCTCCCAATACCTACGAGTACGGGGATTATTTCAAAATATTGCCCACCATCAATACCTGGTCTCCCCAGGTGGACATGGTCAAGGGTGGCAAGCATGTGGGCGATGATTTCGTGTACACCAGTGACGCGAACACCGAGTGGATGAGCGTTGAAGAACTGCAGCGCTGGATTGGTGAAAATCTCGGAAGTTCGGTTTCGGGTAAAGCCCCACCAGCTAGGGCCTAGGAGGTCTCGGCGTGAGTAACGTCACGGTCATTGTTCCGGCCAGGGGTGGAAGCACCAGAATTCCCCGAAAAAACATTGTGCCGTTCAATGGTGAACCCATGATTTCCTGGCCAATTCGAGCTGCGCTAGACGCTCAGGGAATTGATCGAGTTATTGTCTCGAGTGATGATGATGAGATCACGCAGATTGCGCTGAAAACAGGCGCTGAGGCTCCTTTCGTGAGGCCTGGGGAGCTTGCCTCGGATCATGCGGGGACTGCGCCCGTTATTGTTCACGCTATTGATTCCCTGGGGCTGACAGAGGACCACCTCGTGATGTGCTTGTATCCCACGGCTGCGGTAACCCCAGGGTTATTGGAAGAAGCGATTCACCTAGCGCGAGAAAATCCAGAGCACTTCGTAATTTCCGTGGGCAGTCACCGCTCGCCATTAGAGCGCTCACTGGTGTCTCGCAGCAAGGGAACCATGGAAATTGATGACCCTAGTTTTCTTCTCTCACGTACTCAAGATTTGCCCCCAAGGTTCTTTGACGCCGGGAAGTTCTATGTTGCTCCTGCGGGCCTGTGGCGCTCACGTGAAACCATGATGAGCGAACCCTTTATCCCGATGCTGTTGCCAGACTGGGCCAGCGTTGATATTGATGAGCCCGAGGATTGGCCGATTGCCGAGGCATTACATCGGATTTTTGTCTTGGAGGCTCCGTGAGAGTCCTCCTTCTGGGATCTTCGGGATTTCTTGGCGCCTTCGTCGGTTATTCACTCAGCGCCCTGGGTTGGGAGGTTAGAGGGATTGCCCGTAGCTCTCACCTAGGTATCAACCCATCTCACCTCATTGATGACGCGAGAGAGATTGAGGCACTGATTCGTCATCACTCCTGCGAGGTCGTGATTAATTGCATCGCCATGGCATCCCATGAAGCCTGCGAAAGCGATCCTGAGGCTGCGCAGGAAATCAATGCGCGCTTGCCGGGACAATGGGCTGAGGCCGCACGCGCCATTGGTGCTCAATTCGTACACATATCGACAGATGCTGTCTTTGACGGAGAGAGTGACCATTTGTATTCCGAGAGCGACCTCACTCATCCAGGCAGTGTGTATGGAGCCTCTAAGCGCTCCGGTGAGCAAGCAGTACTGCAGGCTGACCCTGAGGCGCTGGTGTTACGGGCTAATTTTTTTGGGTGGTCAGAGAACTCGTCGAAGGGCATCCTTGATTTCTTCGTCAACGCGATGAGCGAAGGAAAGACTGTCCAAGGTTTTAGAGATTATGAAGTCTCGAGCTTGTATATGGGCGATCTCTGCGATGCGATAGTGGAGCTTCTTAGTGCCAACGCACACGGGCTATTCCATGCCGTTGCGTCATCGACACTGTCCAAATATGAGTTTGGGCTTGCTGTGGCTCAGGCTGGTGATCTTGATGCGGCTTATATTCAGCCTGGCTCTTTGCGCGAGAATGAAGGATTGTCCAACCGAGGCGCACATCTGGGGCTCTTCGTAGACAAGATAGAACACATATTGGGACGCGCCATGCCCTCAACGGTTCAGGGGTTAGGTCGCGCCTTCGAGGAGAGGCAGGCCGTGATGGATTACCTTGGAGGAAGAACACGTTCAGGGGAGACATCATGAAAATTGGCAATCGAGTGTTAGGCCCGCAATCCCCGACCTACTTCATCGCAGATGTGGCAGCTAATCATGATGGCGTGCTGGATAAGGCGCTTGAGCTGATGACACTGGCCAAAGACGCCGGAGCTGATGCCGCCAAGTTTCAGCATTTCAGGGCTGATCACATTGTCAGCGACAAGGGTTTTCGGGAATTAGGTACCCAACAATCACACCAATCCACCTGGTCCAAGAGTGTCTATGAGGTGTATCGAGAAGCGTCCCTGCCTTGGGAGTGGACTAAACCACTGGCGGATCATGCCCAGAGTATTGGTATTGATTTTTTTACCAGCCCCTATGACCTCGAAGCTATCGACTTTGTCGATGAGTTTGTCCCCGCCTACAAAGTTGGCTCCGGCGACATCACCTGGCTGGAGGCCATTGACCACATGGCCTCCAAAGGTAAGCCCATTCTCCTAGCCACGGGCGCTTCGACTCTGGAAGAAGTCCAGCGTGCGGTGGCAACGGTGGCGCGCCACGGTGTGCCCTACTCGGTGATGCAATGCAACACCAACTACACCGGCGTCGTGGAGAATCTCCACCACATTCATCTCAATGTCCTCAACACCTATCGGGAGGAATTCCCCGAAGCAATCCTCGGACTTTCCGATCACACTCACGGCGATGTCACGGTGTTGGGCGCCGTGGCGATGGGGGCTCGTGTGGTGGAAAAACACTTCACTGATGACGTCACACACGAAGGCCCTGACCACCATTTTTCGATGACGCCTGCTACCTGGTCAGACATGGTTGAGCGGACCCGGGAATTAGAAGCGGCACTGGGCTCTGGGGACAAAGTCATTGCCGATAATGAACAAGAGACCGTCGTGATCCAGCGGCGTGGTTTGCGCTTTGCCAGGGATATGTCCGCCGGGGAGGTCATCCAGGGCAGTGATCTGGTGGCTTTGCGTCCTGCTACACCGGGAATTATTACCCCGGATGCCGTGGACAGTGTGGTGGGTAAAACTCTTCGGGATGATGTTGTCTTCCATGACATCGTGACACCTGAGATATTGACCTAGAAAAAAAGATCATGAACGTTGTGTTTGTTACGGATCGAGCGGATGCTCACGTTCTGCGGTTCCACTCACTATTCAGTACTCTGACGCATTCTTACTCGCACATCACCGTTACCTACGACTCTGTGGGCGAGCCCCTCATGTCCCTCGATGGCTCCCGCTATCAGGGATGGGAGGCCATTCGGCTCGCTGTGGAAGCCATGAGCTCACTAGTAATTTCGGGTCCCCTAGATACCGTGAGCACTGGTCTAGCAGGGGGGAACTACCGCCACATTGGGATTTCGTGGGCCACCGATGTGATGGTCACCGCGGCTTCGTCTGGGGATTCATGGGAATCGATGAGTTCCACGGTGCGGAGTTTAGATCTGGCCGTGACGGATAACTATCCGACAGAGAATGCTTGTATCGCCATGGGGGTGCCACCGGAGCGTATTCTTCGGATTCCCTGGGGCCCAGCCCCCGACCTAGGGGGACCTGCTGGAGCGAGACAAGATTTTGACCTGCCAGAGGCTAGGTCTCTTATTCTCTATCCGCGAAGCCTGGAGCCTCACTATCAGCCGGACGTTTTTGTGGAGGCCCTAGCCATCGTGGCCAGAGCACACCCCGAAGCACTAGCAGTCTTGGTGGAAACTGGTTCCCTGGTCGACGAGGTCCGGGCCCAGGTGGCTCGTCTGGGCTTGGAAGATTCTCTGTCCTGGCAACCCTCTCGCTCTGCCAAGCAATTCCAGGAGTTGCTTGGGCTCGCTGATGTTCTCGTTGTGAGCCCGAAAACAGATGGAACCTCAGTCACCGTGATGGATGCGATGAGTATGGGTGTCCCTGTGGTGAGTTCTCTGACCTCTGGATCGGCCGAATGGATCATGGATGGCATCACCGGTTGGAGCTTCCCGGTGGGGGATTCAGATGCCCTGGCAACAGCGATACTTTCTGCTCTGAATTGTGATCCGCAGCGACGTCGCAAAATTACTGATGCTGCCTCGAATTTGGTGGCGGTGAGGGGCGGCTGGGAGGCCTCTTCACGGCGCTTTTGTCGCGCTATCGAGGAGCTAATCGACTCACTTGAGGCCTAAGTTAAACCGCCACCTGAGTGTTAGGTGCGATTGGACTTGACGTAAACGAATTACACGGGTGTAATTGGTGCAACCATAAGTCTGAGGCCGGTAGACGGCGGTAGAGGAGTAAACGTGAGCGAGTATCGGAATTCTGTTCCCGATAACTGGTTCGTAGACCCCATCAGCTTGGGAGTCCCTGGTGTTCGCCGGCCTGACGATGATGATGGCGCCCTGGCATGGCAAGCAGACGCTCTATGCGCACAAACCGATCCTGAAGCTTTTTTCCCTGAAAAAGGTGGTTCCACCAGAGATGCGAAGAAAATTTGCACCCAGTGTGAGGTGAAAGCCGAATGTCTTGAATACGCGCTGGCAAATGACGAACGGTTCGGGATTTGGGGCGGACTTTCCGAACGTGAGCGGCGTCGCCTGCGCAGACGCGCCTAGTAGTTCCTGATGCGCGCCAGCGTTGACGCGATTCTGGTTGTTCGTGAGGGTGGGGTCCGTTTAGGCCACACACTTCGCGCTGTGGCCGCTCAGTCCCGGCCGGTCAATCGCGTGGTGATCGCCAATACCTCGGCAGATTCGACTTTGTCTGCTCAGATCGAGACCGCTCTCCAAGGCCTATCGCTCAAGACTGAGATTCTTGACCTCGCCTACACCATGGCCTGGCCGGAGATTGTCGACCAGAGCATGGCGCATGTGTTCCCCGGCGGTGACGACATCCCCGAATCCTCGTGGGTCTGGCTGTTACGAGATGATGTGACCCCTCATCCCACAGCGCTCGAACTTCTAGCACTGAGTGTCGAATCGGCGCCGATGGTCAAAATCGCGGGTCCCAAGCAGCGAGTTGCCAGTAAACCCGCCATGATTCGAGAAATGGGCGAATCCATCACTCGGTTTGGTGAGCGGATGGCACTGGCTGAACGAGAAATGGATCAAGCCCAATATGACCGACTGAGCGACGTATTGGCTGTCGGCGAGGCGGGCATGCTGGTGCATGCCCCCACCTTGGACGCTTTGGAAGGATTTGACGATGCGCTGTCGCTGATGGATGGCGCGCTTGACTTGTGTATCCGTGCTCGGTTGGCAGGCCACCGAGTGGTGGTAGTTCCTCGTGCCGTGGTTGAGGTTAATGCGGGTTTGGCAGATTGGGCGTTGAGGAAAGATCTTTCTCCGCTTCGTCGTCATTACCTCACCCGATCAGCCTGGCTCTATCGCCGCTTGGTCTATGCCCCGCTCTGGGCAGTGCTGCCTTTAGCTGTGCTCGCGATTCCTTGGTCGATCCTGAGTTCGTTGCTGCGTTTGCTCAATAAACGTCCTGATCAGATGGTCTCGGAGGTCGCGGCAGGCATTTCTTCTGTGATTCGCGTGGGCCCCCTGCTTCGTGCGCGCCGGGTACTTCAGCGCACCACCACTGACTCCTGGGCAGGAATCGAGGGGCTTCGATTAGGTAGCGATGACGTTCGTAAACGACGAGCAATTCGTTCGGAGGAATCTCACGCTCTTCGACAAGAACTAGCCTCCTCGTTTGCTCAACCCCCAGCAATGCCCGCGCTGGCGTGGCTCATCGGTATTCTCAGCGTTGTTTCGGGAGCCGTTTTTGGACGATGGTGGGGCGCCCCAGCTCTCACTGGCGGCGGTTTTGCCCCGCTGCCTGCGAGCTTTGATGGTCTCTGGGCATCCGTGTGGTCCTTTGTGCCCACCCAATGGGGTTTTGAGGTTGCCTCTGTGCCTGCTGATCCTGCTCAGGTAGTTTTTGCTGGTCTCGGCTCGATTACCTGGTGGGCCCCCAATATCGCCCTCAATGCTCTGGCCCTCGCAGCGGTGCCTCTGGCAGGGCTCATCGCCTGGTGGGGCTTCTCTCAGGTCTTAGAGAAGGCCTGGACCACGGCTCTGGTGGCGGGGTTGTGGGCGCTGAGCCCGAGCTTTCTCGTGGCTCTCTCCGAGGGTCGAATTGCCTCTGTTCTTGCCCATCTGGCCCTCCCGTGGCTCTTGGGAGCGGTAATCACCGCACATTTGTCCTGGCAGAGGGTGGGCCAAGCCTCGGTGGCAACCGTATTAGTGACCGCCGCAGCTCCCGTGCTGTGGCCGCTCATCGTTGTGGGAATCACTGCGGTGGCCATCCTGCGTGGCTTTACGCGCCCACTTCGGACCTACGCCGGCTTTCTCCCGGTGGTCCTCGTGCCGGCCTTGGTTCTGGGTATCCCTAGGTTTCTCTCGTGGTGGGGAGATTCTGGCGGCCGTTGGTGGGAGCGTTGGGGAGTCCTGTTCGCAGATCCCGGTTTTGGAGTGAGCGCCGATCCTGCGACCTGGTGGCAGATGGCCCTCGGGTGGCCTTCTGTGGAAGCTATTTCCAGTCTTGGTCCGACGGGGGTGGGCACCCTCAGCGTGTTGACCATAGCGGCACTGATCAGTGGAGGCTTATTGCTGGCCCTAGCTCTTGTCTCACTGGCTATCGCAAGACCAGTGGTGGCGATCAGTTTTGCCGTTCTCTTTTCTCTAGGTCTGGTGACTGCGGCGGGCTCTCGCGTGCTTTTTTCGGGATATCAGGGTGTAGAGCCCCTGTTTATCTGGCCTGGAACGGGGGTCAGTGTGCTGATGCTGGGAATCCTGGCAGGTGCCGGCGGGGTGCTGGATAGGGCATCCTTTGAAGATTTCCTGGGCAATCGCTTGAGGGGTCCAGGGCCCCGCATCACGAGGGCCCTGGCGAGCGTGGTCGTGATCTTTGCTCTGGTGGCTCCGCTCATGGTGGGTTGGATGGTCTGGCAGGGGACCAACCTGGTTCACCCTGCAGCTAGCTCGCGAACTCTTCCCGCTCTTGTTGCTGCCGAAGCAACACTGACACCCCAGGTCGGCACGCTCATTATCGAGCCCGTTGAGGATTCCTATGTGGTGTCTATCGCCAGGGGTGCCGGGGCCAACTTGATGGCAAGTTCGACGTTGGTGCGAGGCCGCAGTGTTGACCTCACTCCACGGGATGAAGACGTGGCTCGTTTGGGAGCAATGCTGGTGCGACCCAGTGCTGCTAACCCGAGTGAGTTGCTCACGCGCTACGCGATTCGATTTATTTTGGTTAAAGAGCCAGCCACAGGTGAGGCGTCGATCAATCTTTCCCTGCGCCCAGAGCTTGTCTCAGCCAGTGCCGGGGATGAGGGGCAGTTGTGGTTAGTAGAGGACGTCGTGGTTCCTGCCATGGGTGAGGTGTCTTCTGGGCCTTCCGGTATGCAGCGCTTGTTTATCGCGTTGCTTGCAGGGATCGCGATACTGGCCATTCCCACGCAGAGAATGTCCCGGCAACTCAGTGACACTCGTGGAGACGGCCTGCCCGCCCTGGGGGAGGACACATCAGATGATGACTGATCACTCGCCCCAGCACGGCGTGCACAACCTCGCTATTCGAACGCTCTCGGCCATCATTTCCACCGTGGTGATTTCCGTCGCCCTTGTCGTGACTTTCGTGGATCTACCAGCGGGCGTCCTGCGGAGCCTTCAAGGGCCTGTGGCTGTGTTGCCCAGCGTCCAAGTCGTTCCGGCAGAGCCTGACCAAATCCTGGTGTGTATGGGCTCGGCGATATCTTTGAGCGCCCAGGGCGCCACCGCGGTCAGTTATGGCCCGGCCAGCGATGTGGTGGCCGGCTCAGACCCTCTGCAGGGTGTGTTGAGCGAGACTAACCTCCTGGATGGATTCTCGTTAGAGAATGCGACCTCCCAGGATGTCCCCACGCTGATATCCCAAAGCGTTGACGCAGGCCCGTTAGCGGCCACCTCGAGCCAGGTACTCAACAACCCCAATGTTCGAGGACTCGCCATGGCCGAGTGCACCTCTCCCACCACCGAGGCATGGCTTGTTGGGGGACACACCACCACTGGGCGTCAAACTGCACTGTCACTGACAAATCCGGGTGCGGTAACGGCATCGGTGAACCTTGAAATTTATGGCACCCAGGGCATCATCACCACCTCACTCGGTCAAGGAATCCTGGTCGCGCCAGGCTCGCAAAGGGTTCTCTCCCTAGCGGGTTTGGCACCGGATGAGAGCGCACCGGTGGTTCGTGTGACCACTGATGGCGCGGGAGTGGTGGCGACTTTGCACTATTCCATTGTTCGTGGACTAGAAGCCGATGGGCTCTCGGTGATTACCTCTCAAGAGGCCCCCAGCGTGCTGCGGGTGATCCCCGGCCTATTTGCTCCGGAGGAAGATGTCCTGGGTTCGCTGCGCACTAAGGACGGATATGGCGATATCGGACCATCGCTTCGCGTGTTATCCCCTGATCAACCCGCCAGCGTGACGGTTCGCGTTCTGCGACCGGGGATGGGGGATGTGACCGCACAGCTGGAACTAGATGCTGGGGAGGTAGAGGATTTCTCCCTCGATGAGCTCGGAAGCGGTGATTTTGGCGTCATAGTGGAGTCAACACAGCCAGTGGTGGCTTCTGTGCGAGCGAGTGTGGGCGGTGAGAGCCGGACGGACACCAGTTGGGTGGGAAGCGCTGGCGCCATCACCGGGGATTCGCTCTTTGCGATACCGGCGCTTGCCGATAGCAAGATTTCTTTGATTAATCCAGGCTCCAGCTCCCTCAGCGTGACCTTAGATGGGCGCGACACTACTATCCCGGCGGGTTCGGTGATGGCGAGGCCCTTGAGCGCGGGAAGCCACTCGCTGTCCTCTCTCGATCCCGTCTATGGGGTCGTGGTGGTCCGGGACGAGAGCCTTCTCGGTCACCTGCATATTCTTCCCACTCCAGCGGCGCAACAATCAGTCCTGATCACTCCGCGCTAACTACGGAGCGGCGATTGATCAGCGCCCCAGGTGAGTCTGGGCGAAAAACTGGTGTTGCTTCGGCTTGGGATATAACCCGGGGAACCACTTCGCTCTACTCTGGTACGACAATGCCTCATCGTCCGATTAGACCTCGATTGTGCTCCAAAGCATCGTGTTCTCATCCAGCGAAGGCCACGCTGACCTATGTGTACGGCGATGCCCAAGCAGTGATCGGTCCACTCTCCGCTATTGCCGAGCCCCATACCTATGACCTGTGTGAGGTTCACGCCACGTCGCTGACGGCACCAGTGGGATGGAGCATTGTGCGCCACCAGGCCTACCCCGAAGCCATCTAGGCCCAACTAGTCTTAAGCCATGACTGAACACGCGTTGCACAGCATCGTCAAGTCCTACGACGTGCGCGGACTTGTGGACTCGCAACTCACCCCTCAGGTCACCCGCGTGCTAGGTGCCGCCTTTGTCGATGTCATTGTGGGGGCGGGAAATGAGCTGGTGGTCGGTCACGACATGCGAGACACCTCACCAGAACTCTCCGAAGCATTTATCCGCGGTGCCCTAGAGGCTGGTGCCAGTGTGACCAACATAGGTTTGTGCTCGACCGATATGGTCTATTTCGCCTCGGGAACATGGAATATGCCAGCGGTGATGTTCACCGCGAGCCATAATCCGGCTACTTATAACGGCATCAAGTTCTCGAGAAAATTAGCCCAGGGTATTAGCCTCAACACCGGTCTTGCGGACATTCGTGATCGAGCAATCGACTATCTCGAATCTGGAATGAGCCCTCATGACACCCCGGGGGTAGTTCGTGAGGCGAATGTGCTCCACGATTACGCCCGTTACCTTCGAGACCTAGTCCCCCTGGATTCGCTTAGGCCCCTTCGCATCGTGGTGGATGCTGCCAATGGCATGGCCGGTCTTACCGTGCCCGCGGTGCTAGGAAATGTGTTGGGGATGGAAGATCTGCCCCTGGAAATCATCGACATGTATTTCGAGCTAGATGGAACATTCCCCCATCACGAGGCCAATCCACTGGATCCTGCAAACCTGGTTGATCTCCAACACGCAGTGCGCGAGCACTCCGCCGACATTGGCCTCGCCTTTGACGGGGATGCCGATCGATGCATTGTCATTGATGAGTTGGGAAATCCCGTTACTCCGAGCACTGTGGCGGCGATGGTGGCCCAGCGCGAAATTCGGCGGGTGAACTCTCTCGGTGAACAGGGGCGGCCTCGAGTCATTCACAATCTCATTTGTTCTCGAACGGTGAGCGAAATCATTGAAGAAAACGGTGGCGAACCGGTGAGAACCCACGTGGGTCATTCTTTTATCAAAGACCGCATGCGCGAAACGGGCGCTATTTTTGGCGGTGAGCATTCGGCTCATTATTATTTCCGAGATTTTTGGGGTGCGGATAATGGCATGCTGGCGGCTTTGCATGTGTTGGCCGAGTTGGGGAGTTCAAAAACACCCCTGTCGCAGTTGACAGCAGAGTTCTCCCGCTATGTCGAAAGTGGGGAAATCAACTCAGTGGTGCAAGACACAGACGTTGTTATCCGTGCTCTGAGAGAAGTTTTTGGCTCTCGCAGCGCCATCGATGATCTCGACGGGTTGACTTTTTCTGGTGAGTCCGAGGGTGTTTTTTGGTGGTTCAATACCCGAGCGTCCAATACGGAACCGCTCCTTCGGCTCAACGTGGAGGCGGGAACCCTCGAGGTGATGGAATCTATCCGTGATGAAGCACTAACGGTTATTCGCCAGCAATAAAGTTGGGGGCCGTATGGTGCTTATTCTCAGCTCAATACCTGGCAGACTATGGGAATGCTAACTGCGACCCCACTTCAATACCGTGTTGCCGACATTTCTCTTGCTGAGGCAGGACGTCATCAGATTCGTCTGGCTGAGCACGAAATGCCAGGACTCATGGCTCTTCGCGAAGAGTATGGCCCTCACCAACCCCTCAAGGGTGCCCGCATTGCGGGATCACTGCACATGACAGTGCAAACCGCGGTCCTCATCGAGACTCTGGTTGCGTTGGGTGCTGAGGTTCGTTGGGTCAGTTGCAACATTTTTTCCACCCAGGATGACGCGGCAGCGGCCGTCGTGGTCGGTCGTGGAACCGCTGAGAACCCCGAGGGTGTGCCCGTCTTTGCGTGGAAGGGTGAGACGTTGGAAGAGTACTGGTGGTGCACGGAGCAGGTCTTTGATTGGAGCGCCCACGGCGCGACCGGGCCAAACATGATTTTGGATGACGGCGGAGATGCCACCCTTTTGGTTCACAAGGGCGTGGAGTATGAAAAAACAGGTGTGGTTCCCCAGCCTGCAGCGGATGACCCAGCAGAGTGGAAAGTCATTCTCGATGTGTTGCGTCGCAGTGTGAGTGAGCAGCCTGGTCGTTTCACCGAGATTGCTGCGGGAATTAACGGTGTGACGGAAGAGACGACAACCGGTGTTCACCGCCTGTATGAATTCTTCCAAGAAGGCTCCTTGTTGTTCACTGCTATCAACGTGAACGACTCGGTGACGAAGTCGAAGTTTGATAACAAATATGGCGTTCGTCACTCATTGATTGATGGTTTGAACCGAGCAACGGACACTCTGATGAGTGGCAAAGTGACGTTCGTGTGTGGCTATGGCGATGTGGGCAAGGGTTCTGCTGAATCGTTGCGCGGCCAGGGTGCACGCGTGATTGTCTCGGAAATCGATCCGATCCTCGCTCTTCAAGCAGCCATGGATGGATATCAAGTGGCACGTTTGGATTCTGTTATTGACACCGTTGACGTGTTGATTACCGCTACCGGAAACGTGGACGTCGTCACGGTGGACGATTTACTCAAGCTCAAGCACCAGGCCATCGTCGCCAACGTGGGACATTTCGACAACGAAATTGATATGGCCGGCCTGGAATCACTGCCCGGGGCTACCCGAGTAGAGATCAAGCCTCAGGTTCACGAATGGCAGATGCCTAATGGGCGCAGCATCTTGATGTTGAGCGAAGGAAGGCTTATGAACCTGGGTAACGCTACCGGCCACCCCAGCTTCGTGATGAGTAACTCGTTTACCAACCAGGTTCTCGCGCAAATCGAGGTCTTTACCAACCTCGATGCGTACCCCCTGGGCGTGCACATGCTTCCTAAGCACCTGGATGAGAAAGTAGCGAGGTTGCACCTTGATGCCCTGGGTGTGGAGCTCACACAACTCAGTGACAAGCAAGCTAAGTACATTGGCGTTCCTCAAGAGGGTCCCTACAAGGTGGATCACTACCGATATTGATTCCAGGAATCCTCGACTAGGCTTGCCCCAATCGAGAGACCTTTCGATACCTAGTCGTATTGGAGGTGGCTATGACAGCTCGGATTTTGGTCGTCGACGATGACGTTGCGCTTGCCGAAATGATTTCCATCGTCCTTCGCGGTGAAGGGTATACCCCCGTGCAGGCCTTCGATGGACAAGCAGCCTTGGCTCACCTCGCGGACTCCACGCCCGATCTCATTCTGTTGGATGTCATGTTGCCAGGCCTTGATGGAATTGAAGTCTGTGCCCGAATTCGCGAAACAAGCGGAGTGCCCATCATTATGCTCACCGCTAAAGGCGACACCACCGATGTGGTCAGAGGGCTCGAAAGCGGAGCTGATGACTATGTCATCAAACCTTTCAACCCCAAGGAACTGGTCGCCAGGATTAAGACGCGACTGCGCCCCTCAACTGATGGCGCTCAGCAGGTCATCACCATTTGTGATGTGACGATTGATGTTCCTGCCCACGAGGTGCGCAGGGGGGAGCAACGGATCTCCTTGACCCCACTGGAATTTGATCTTCTCCTCGCCTTAGCGCTCAAACCCCAGCAGGTGTTCACTCGAGAAATGCTTTTGGAGCAGGTGTGGGGCTATCACTACAAAGCAGACACCCGTTTAGTTAACGTCCACGTTCAGCGCTTGCGCGCCAAAGTGGAAATTGATGCTGATGCACCCACCATCGTCCAAACGGTGCGAGGTGTTGGTTATCGAGCGGGAGCCGTGGTGGGTCAGGCGCTCACCGAGTCATGATGGGTGCGGCCGGGCGGCGCTTCGTCAGCGCTGCGAAGGCTCCTGTGGGCCTGTGGCGAACTTCACTGCTCACCAGGACAGTGGTCCTTACGGTTGCACTCTCTGGCATCGGTGTGACCATCATCGGCGGATATATGTCCTTGACCATTGCCGATAACCTCTTTAGCTCCCGCACCAATCAGGTGCTCAGTGAAACTGCCCGGGCGGCCAGCACGGCACAATCCCTTTTTGATAATTCCGTCAGCGCCGCGGGAACTATTGATGTGGAAACGGCTAACACGGCTGCGCAAACGGCGATTAGGTCTGCCCAATCAAGTCCTGGGGGCTCCGGCTTTGCGATTCTTCGCACACCAGGTCAGATCACAGCCCAGACGATGACCTCGACCTCGAGTGCGGGTTTGGACCTCTCTGTGGTCTCCACGGAGCTAAGGTCTCAGGTTGTCAGCCAACCAGGTGCTTTGCACTATCAATCCATCACGCTCGAGGGAACTGGTGAAAGCCGCCCGGGGATTGTCGCCTCTGCCTCACTGCAGGTTCCCAGTGCCGGAGCGTATGAGCTCTATTTGATTTATGACTTGGCGGATGTTCAATCCACTTTGACCGCCATTCAGCAAACCCTAATTGCGGGTTCTTTGGCCCTGGTGCTGACCATCGGCATTGTCACTTTTTTTGTGGTTCGCTTAGCTATTGGGCCAGTCAGACGCGCGGCCCAAACCGCGGAACGTCTTGCCCAGGGTTTCTTGGAAGAGAGGTTGGCGGAGAGCGGTGAGGACGTTATCGCTGTCCTGGCCCGGTCGTTTAACAAAATGGCCGATAGCTTGCAGACTCAGATCGTCAGACTTGCCAACCTTTCTCAGGTTCAACAACGTTTTGTCTCTGACGTGTCCCACGAACTTCGCACCCCGCTCACCACTATCCGCCTGGCGGGCGATGTGTTGTATTCGCAGAGAAAAAGCTTCACCGCAGAAAATGCCCGCACCGTGGAGCTACTGATCACCCAAATTGAGCGCTTTGAGATTATGTTGACAGACCTGCTGGAAATGAGTCGCTACGACGCTGGCGCCGTAGCGCTCGAAGTGGATGAAGTTAACTTGGTCGGCCTCGTTGAAGACTGCATGGATCAACTAGGCGCTTTGGCTGAACAAAAAGGCTCCTCCCTGGTGTTGGAGGTGAGGGGTGGCTACGGCGATAGCGAAGTTGACCAGCGTCGGATTCGGCGAGTGGTTCTGAACTTCCTAGGTAACGCTATTGATCACGGTGAAGGCAAGCCCATCGTCACCTTTATTGATTCCAATGAGGAAGCGGTGGCTATCGCGGTGCGCGACTGGGGCTTAGGTATGAGCTCGGACGAAGTGGAGCGTGTGTTTGACCGGTTCTGGCGAGCGGATCCCTCTAGGCAGCGCACGACCGGTGGCACTGGATTGGGCTTGGCGATTGCCCAAGAAGACGCCATAGCTCACGGTGGCCGTATCGAAGTGTGGAGCGAAGTAGGTCAGGGAACGTGTTTCATGCTGGTTGTGCCAAGGAATCCGCTGGCAACCTGGCGAGAGTCACCGTTGGCCATGCCTCCGGAGAGCGAATCGCTCGCGGGAATTCTCGAAAGTGGTGTCGTGGGGAAGGGAGATTCTCGATGAAACTAAGGCTTATCGCGTTGCTCATGCTCTCGACCACGATCCTCACCGCGTGCACGACGATTCCCCGATCGGGACCCGTCCTGTCAGCTGAGATTGAAGGCGCTAGTTCGAGTGTCAATGTTGATTTTCTGCCGCCTGGCCCCTCCGCTGGGGCAACACCTGAGGAAATCATCGCGGGGTTTATCGCAGCGGGGACTGCCGCCCAGGATAACTATCAAGTCGCCCGAAGTTATCTCTCGGAACAAATTCGCGAAGACTGGAATCCCAACTATTCAGTGTTGATTCAATCGGGAGAACCTGAGATTAGCGTGGTGTCGAATAACACTGCTAGTTATGCGGTTCCCATCATCGCCAGCGTGGACGAATGGGGGCGCTACCTCGGCGCTACCGCAGTGACGGAACAAGCCTTGGAATTCAGGTTTGTTCGCGAACTGGGCGAATGGCGCTTGAGTGCTTTGCCAGATGGCATTGTGCTGAGCGAATCGGCTTTTAGCGAGGCCTTCAACAGCTTCCGACTGTATTACTTCTCCTTGGGATACCGAGAGTTGGTAGCCGATGTTCGATGGTTCGCGACCAGGGGAGAGGTTTCAGCGAAGATTGTTCGCGCACTGTTGCAGGCGCCGTCGTTCTGGTTAGACCAAGGCTCAACCGTCTCGGCGTTTCCCGAAGGAACCCAACTGGCTCTGACACCCATACCGGTCGTGGATGGAGTCGCGGCGGTGGATCTCACCACCCAGGTCCTGAGCGCGGATGAGATTACGCGGTCTCGAATGCTGGCGCAATTGACCGCAAGCCTTGGACAGGTTCAGGGGATCTCTTCTGCCAAAATATCGGTCAACCAGAATGAGGTAGTGATTCCTGCCTTGGGGGAGCAAGGACCCAGTTTGACCACGGGCCGCGATCCGCGGCTGCTCGTTGTGCGTGACCGACGATTTGGGTTCCTGCAAGGGGGGCAAATCGACGTCATTGATCCCCTCTCCGGTGATGTGGCAAGCCTGATTCCGGACAAGGTTTTCTACTCAGTGGAATACGCCCAAGCAGTAGTGACTAGATCAGATGGTTTGTGGCATCTGGTAGGAAATGAGGAACCCCGGCTTCTCGATGAACGAGCTGACCTCGTTCGAGGGATTATCGATAATTGCGGATACATTTGGTCCTCCGCCGGAGCTTTCAGTGAAAATATGGCGCAAATTTTTAGTCAAGCTGGTTCGGCCTCTGATCTTCCGCTTGACATTGGCGCGGATGCTTCGTTGGTGTCTTTTGAGCTAGCCCGTGATGACACCCGCCTTCTCCTGTTAGTCCAAACCACCTCCGGGGTTCGAGTTCTTTTGGCTGCGGTCAATCGAGATGAACTGTGTCGCCCGGTCAGCCTTGGCGAGTTCGTGGAACTTGGCCCGCTTGTTGGTCGAGGGGTGGACGCTGCGTGGATTGATGACGCCAGGGTTGCGGTGGCAACCCAGGAGGGGCCCAATGGTGTGGGAGAAGTGTTCGTTTTCGACTCCAGCGGACGCTCTGAATCTATTGGCGAACCGTTGAGACCACAGACTTTAGTCGGCGGGGTGGGCGGTATTTCTGGTCTTCGGCTGCTGGCTGAAGACGGGTTTATTTATCAACCCCGGGGAAATGGTTGGCAAGCCACAGGAGATAGGGCGAACGTGCTGGTCACTCAACGCTAAGGTTGTCCACCGTACACGGGCAAGCGCCCTTGCTCACGTGTGAGACGAGATAGGGGCTGTAGGACAGCCACCTGGCTAAAGTCCATGGATGGCACTTCGCTTCGCTCTTACAGAATTAGCTAATCTCATCGCCCCAGTGCGGTGTTCCGGGTGTGGGATTCAGGATATGGTTCTGTGCTCACCCTGTCGCAAAGGGCTTCAGTCAACCTCGTTTTCCAGGGTAGAAACATTCACAGTGGGCGAGAGAGGGATACCTCTTTTTATTGTGGGTGAATATGAAGGCGTGAGACGGGCTTGCCTGATTGATTTCAAAAATGGGGCACGGAGGCATTTAGCCCGCCTGCTTCTCTCCGGCGCTAGTTCCTGGCTAGCTGAGGCCCTCCTCCGCGAAAGTCACTTTCACCATTCGGAGCTCATACCTGTCCCTTCTTCACTTCGAGGAAAGTGGATTCGCGGATACGACCCGCCTGTGCTGTTGGCGAAGCATCTTGCGAAGGGGTGCCGGGATATCCGTGTGACGAGGGGTCTCAGAGGAAGGTTTGCCCATACAGGAGGTGTATCCGAGGCGCTAAGAAATCCCAGAACGTCCTTGCGCTCCAGGCCTGAGCGACTTACTCGATCCCCAGATAATTACCTAGTGCGGAGACTCCCGCCTTCCTCCCGTGTCGTGGTGATTGATGATGTGATGGTGACCGGGGCCACGTTGAGGGCAGCAATGGGAGCTCTGATTCGCGATGGCCATAACGTCGTGGCCGCTGTCGTAGCGGCTCGCGTTACCCGGTCTCGATGATTCTCATTTCTTCCTTAGGCAAGGGCGAGTAACCTAAAGTCCACCGTCGCAGAGAAATCCAGCGATGAATCGAAACAAGGAGGTTTTGATGGACGTCACACTTTCCGCCCACAACGTTGCAATCGCCGAAAGATTTCGTGATTACGTCGCAGAAAAATCAGACAAGGTAGTCGCCCTTGCTGAACGGGCTCAAACGTTTCATGTGAAAGTCTCACGAGAAATTTCAAGCCGAGGGCCTTCCTCAGAGGATGTTGTGGAGCTCACGGTACGAGGTAAAGGCCCCGTTATTCGAGCCGAAGCAAAAGCTGCGGATAAATACATCGCTTTTGATCAAGCGCTGGATCACCTTATTAAGAGGCTTCGCCGTGCCAAGGATAAGAAGATGGTGCACCATGGTCGGCAAAGACAAGAATCCCTGAGCGAACTCAGCGCCACAGGATTTAGCGATATCGACGTCACCCCTGCCAGTGTGGAGCTTCTGCGCAGTGTGGCAACGGGCAGCATTCCCACTCAGTCTGAAGGTGTGGAAGAGGGTTCTGGGTCTGAGAGCCCCGTGGTGATTAGACGCAAGGTCTTCTCCCCGCAGACTATGAGCGCCGAAGATGCTGTGGATCTTATGGAGCTGGTCGGTCACGATTTCTTCCTCTATGTCGATGATGATTCGGCAATGCCGAGTGTGGTGTATCGGCGTAAGGGTTGGGATTACGGGGTGATATCCCTGGGCGAGTAATCTCCAGGGGGTCGCCTTGATAGCATGGGCACCATAGATTCTCGTACTCGTAACCTCCGATAGGTCAGGATTTTTTGTGGCGAATGTCTTCGAACGCTTTCTCCGAATGGGGGAAGGGCGCGTATTACGCAAGCTTGCCTCTCAGGCACGCTCGGTCAACCTCTTAGAGGATGATTTTTCTCAACTCAGCGACGAGGAACTGCGGGACGAAACCGAAGAGCTACGTGGTCGATACGCTTCTGGTGAGTCTCTCGATGAATTACTTCCCGAAGCGTTTGCTGCTGTTCGTGAAGCGTCGAAGCGAACCCTGGGACTGCGCCATTTTGATGTCCAGTTGATGGGTGGTGGCGCTCTGCACCTTGGCAACATTGCCGAGATGAAGACCGGTGAAGGTAAGACGCTGGTGGCAACGCTGGCCGCCTACCTCAATGCCATCCCCGCACGTGGCGTTCACATTGTGACGGTGAACGACTACCTCGCACGGTATCAATCAGAGCTGATGGGTCGAATTTTCCGCGCATTGGGTATGACCACCGGTTGTATTCTCTCGGGGCAAACTCCTGATGAGCGCCGGGTGCAATATCAGGCAGATATTACCTACGGCACGAACAACGAGTTTGGGTTTGATTACCTTCGCGACAACATGGCGCTGAATAAGACGGATCTCGTACAACGGGGGCACTTTTTCAGCATCGTGGACGAAGTCGACTCGATTCTCATCGATGAAGCGAGGACCCCGCTTATTATTTCCGGTCCTGCTTCCGGGGAAGCAAACCGATGGTTCGGAGAGTTTGCGCGCATCGCAGAGCGCATGAGCGAAGGTACTGACTACGAAGTTGACCTCAAAAAGCGCACGGTCGGTGTCTTGGAACCTGGAATTGAGACGGTGGAAGATTATCTCGGGATAGATAACCTCTATGAGTCGGTCAATACGCCCCTGATTTCGTTCCTCAACAATGCTGTTAAAGCTAAAGCGCTGTTCAAAAAGGACAAAGACTACGTCGTCATGAACGGTGAGGTGCTCATTGTGGATGAGCACACCGGTCGTATCCTCTCGGGGCGTCGATATAACGAGGGTATCCATCAGGCAATCGAGGCCAAAGAGGGCGTCGAAATCAAGGCTGAGAACCAGACACTGGCGACCATTACTCTGCAGAACTACTTCCGTCTATATCGCAAGATTTCCGGTATGACCGGAACAGCCGAGACGGAAGCCTCAGAATTCATGAGCACCTACAAATTAGGTGTCGTCCCGATTCCTACGAACCGCCCGATGGTCCGAAAAGACCAGGCTGACCTCATCTATCGGGATGAAGACGCGAAATATCGACAGGTCGTGGCCGATATTGTCACCAGGCATGAAAAGGGCCAACCCGTATTGGTGGGAACGACCAGCGTGGAAAAGAGCGAAAAGCTCTCGGGAATGCTGGCCAAAAAGGGTGTCAAGCATGAGGTGCTGAACGCCAAGAACCACGCCAGAGAAGCCAGCATTGTGGCGCAAGCTGGTCGTTTCGGAGCTGTCACAGTAGCCACCAATATGGCGGGGCGTGGAACCGACATCATGCTCGGCGGTAACGCAGAATTCATGGCTGTCAGTGAAATGACCGCCCAAGGACACGACGCGATCGAAAAGCCAGATGAGTACGAAGCTGCCTGGGATGGCGTCTACCAGGCCATGGTGAGCGCAGTAGAAGTGGAAGCCCGCAAGGTTCGCGATATTGGCGGCTTATATGTCTTGGGCACTGAACGCCATGAGTCGCGACGAATCGATAACCAGCTGCGCGGTCGCTCAGGACGTCAAGGGGATCCTGGTGAGAGCCGTTTCTACCTGTCGTTGCAAGATGACCTCATGCGGATGTTTAATGCGGGCGCCGCTGAAGCGTTGATGGCCCGCACCAGTGACGATGAAGACGACGTGGCGATTGAATCCCGTGTGGTGAGTCGCGCAATTCAATCGGCGCAGAGCCAGGTGGAAGCTCGCAATGCGGAAATCCGCAAAAACGTGCTCAAATATGATGACGTTCTCAATCGCCAACGCCAGGCTATCTATGGAGATCGACGTCACATCCTCGAAGGCGATGACATCGCCGATAGGGTCGACGCTTTCATCCGCGATACGTTGACCTCGGTCATCACAGACCACGCAAGTTCGGGAAACGCCACCGAATGGGATTGGGACGCGCTCTGGAGCGAACTAGGAACGCTCTATCCGCTGAGTCTCACGCCAGAAGAAGTGGTTCGAGAACTGGGAACCGGGGCAAGTCGGGAAGAATTAGTCCGCGAGATCATCTCGGATGCATCGGTGGCCTATGACAAGCGCGAGAAGGCTCTGGGATCCCAAGCGATGCGCGAGCTCGAGCGACGCGTGGTACTCAGTGTGATTGATCGCCGATGGCGAGATCATCTCTACGAAATGGACTATCTCAAGGACGGTATTGGCCTTCGAGCAATGGCGCAGCGCGATCCGCTCGTGGAGTACCAGCGTGAAGGCTACGCCTTGTTCAACACCATGATGGGTCAGATCAAAGAAGACACAACTGGTTTTGTCTATAACTTGGAGGTTCAGGTTCAACCAGCCGCGACGGGTGCAGCGGCCCAGGTATCAGCGAAGGGGCTTGCCCAATCGGTAGTACCGGGTCAAGGTCTGAGCTACTCCGCCCCCGGCGTTGATGGCGGTGTGGAAGTGCGAAATCAATCGGGGCAGGTTGTGACTGCTCCCACACCTGCGGGTTCATCCTTCGGGGTGCCTGCGGGAGGAGCCGCTCAGGCAACTCCTGTGGCACCGGGAGGTCCAACCCCGAAGCGCGCACCAGCAGCGCCACCGGCAGGAGCGAACAGGGCCCAACGGCGGGCCCAGAATAAGAAGAAACGCTAGATTACGTGATCAAGCCAAAAGCGGTCACCCGCCAGCGGCCATCGATTCCTTCCAGGCGTAGCGCGGCAGCACGCACTTTGTAAGGGAACACCACCGTGATGCTGGCTTCGATGACACCTTGGCGCGGGCAAAGACTCTCGGGCATCGGTAGGGAGTGGTTCAAACCGATTACGCTGAAGGGGTGGCAGCCCAACCATCCTCGGTCTTTACCCGGACGACACTTTTTGACCAGCAAGTGGCCTGGCTTTATCAATTAGTGGGCGAAGGGCAACTTTTAGCCGACTTAGCCTTTGCCGATATTGTTCTGTGGGCGCCGACTCCGGGAGGCTCTTTTGTGGCCGTGTCCCATCTTCGACCCTCGTCGGCGGCAACACTTTTCTATCGCGACGTTGTCGAGAGTGAGATCCGACCAGAGTGGTTGCCTTTGGTTCGTCAGGCTTTTGATGACGGGGTGGTCGTCGATTCTCAGTTACCGGATAGTTTTGATCACACTCCAACCAAGGTCCGCGCTGTCCCTGTAGTCATGGATGGGGGGACGGCAAAAACGGGCAAGCACCCCGAGCCCAGTGTCATTGCGGTTCTCACCCGCCATGCAAACTTGAGTGAGTCACGGATTCCCAGCCGCCAAGAGTTGACCTTTAACGAGTGCGCCAACGACCTCTTTTCCATGATTGCTGAAGGAAGCTTCCCTGACCCGGAAACACCTAGTGCGCCTGCTCAAGGGGCACCAAGAGCATCGGATGGACTCATTCGGCTGGATTCCCAGGGAACAGTTACCTTTGCGAGTCCCAACTCTCTGTCTGCCTTTCGGCGAATGGGATTCCAGGCTGAGCTCGAAGGAACCCAACTCGCTGAAGTGACCGCAGAAATGCTCTCCGGGACACTCATTGTGGATGAATCGTTGCCTCTGGTGGTGACGGGTCGTGCCCCGTGGCGAGCGGACCTGGATTCGCAGGGGGTGACCGTGACTCTGAGAGCCATCCCCCTGTATCAAGAGGGGAAACGCTTTGGCGCCATCGTGTTATCTAGAGATGTCACACAGGTGCGCTTGCGAGAGAAAGAAATGATTACGAAGGATGCCACTATTCGTGAAATCCATCACAGGGTGAAAAATAACCTTCAAACGGTGGCCTCTCTCCTTCGTATTCAAGCCAGACGAACCAAGAGCGATGTGGCTAAAGATGCCCTCGATCAGGCAATGCGGCGAGTTGCGGCGATTGCCGTGGTTCATGACACGCTCTCTGAGGGTCTGAGCCAAAATGTTGATTTTGATGTGGTGTTTGATCGAGTGCTGAAGCTGGTGGCCGAGGTAGCCTCGGGCGCCAATCAGGTCGTGCGACCACGTCTTAAGGGTTCTTTTGGTATCTTACCCAGCGAATACGCGACACCCCTGGCTTTGGTGCTCACGGAATTGGTGACCAACGCTGTAGAGCATGGGCTTAAGGGCAAAGAAGATGGTCACGTCACCATCAACGTCCGACGGAGTGAAGATTCCCTCCGTGTCTCCGTCCAAGATGATGGCGCTGGGTTATCAGGCGGTCTGGTCGGAGAAGGATTGGGCACCCAAATTGTGCGAACGTTGGTCGAAGGCGAGCTGGGTGGCTCAATCGAGTGGAATTCCCGCGAAGGTCAAGGCACCGAGGTTGCCATTGATATTCCTCTTCAATACTTACATGATCGCGCTGTCATGGAGCCAGTTCCGGGCGTCTAGAGAAAGGTCGCTTCAAAAGTGAGGGTCGGTTTTTGCTCGGGCCTTTACGTTCCTCGCCGGGATTCCAAAAGCAACAGTTAGGTCACCAATATTGCGGTTTACCAGACTGTGACCTCCCACAACTGAGTCTGCGCCCACCTGCCGTCCTTGGAGAATCCCAGCATTGATGCCGATCATTGAGCGATTGCCAATTGTCACATTTCCTCCAGTTCGCGCTCCTGGCCCAAGAGAGGCAAAAGCACCTAGGGTTGAGTCGTGATCGAGCGATGAGCCAATGTTGAGTAGGCCACACAAGCCAACCTCGCTCTTCGCGGCGACGGAGGCATGAGCAAAAATTACCGAACCGGGTGACAGCTTCGCCGATGAAGATATCCAGGCGCTTGGATGGGCGATGACGGGGAAAGTCACGGTCGGGTATGTGGCAATTACTTTTTTGTAGAGAGCTTCGCGCTGGAAGTTAATACCTACCC
>UPTG01000852.1_pt1 | contig 24073 bp, 22 predicted proteins | sample 2160121 | NCBI WGS metagenome assembly UPTG01 (sample SAMN06266255, study PRJEB28933) | marine metagenome | isolation source: Columbia River Estuary | place: USA:Columbia River Estuary, USA | collected 2014-07-27
AAATGTTGCTCAACAGCTCAAAGCACTAGCAGAAAAGGGCGAAGAAGTTGCGTTAATTACTCCTTCTTTAGCCAGTCCAACAACGAATCAAATCATCAAAGATTTTCAAGCCAAGTTTTCGAATGTTAGCCATCACGTTTATGATGCACTTTCCGAAACAGCGGCACTCAATGCATTTGAAAAAGCATACGGTAAACGCGCGCTTCCTAGCTACGATTTCAGCAAGGCGAGCTGTATTGTTTCTGTTGATGCAGACTTTCTAGGAGACTGGCAAGGCGGTGGATATGATACAGGATATGCCAAAACCCGTGTGCCAAAAGGTAAAAAAGGGAAGGCAAAGATGTCCAAGCACTATCAGTTTGAGTCTAACATGACCTTGTCTGGCGCCAATGCTGACTTCCGTATACCCACTACTGCAACCGAACAACAATTTGTATTGGCAGCACTTTACGGGGCATTGACCAATAGGTCTTACCCGACCTCGCTTTCAAAAGCGCTAAACGCAAAAGTTTCTGAGATTGCTACTGCCCTAAAAGCAGCTGGTAAAGGGGCTGTTGTGGTTACCGGTTTGCAAAACGAAGACGCTCAACGCGCTGCTTTGGCGATCAATGAACTGTTAGGTTCTGATGTCATAGATGTTAGACAGAACACATCACTTCGTCAAGGCGACGCAAGTCAAATAAACCAGTTAGGAAACGATCTTAATAGCGGAAAAGTATCGGGTGTTATTATGGCGGGGGTTAATCCTGTATATACACTTCCAAATGCAGCTGCATTTGTGGACGGCTTAAAACAAACGTTGTGAAACTTGTGATTATATATTATGGCATTATGAACGTTTTGATTAAAACTAAATGAAAAAACTACTCTTACTCTCCGCTTTATTAATCTTCGCTTGTTCAAGTGATTTATTTGCTCAAGATTATATGAAGATGAGAAAAAAACAGCTTCGTATTGAACATCAAAAAAAATTAAAGTTAATTGATAGTTTAAGTCAAGAACTAAATCTATCTAACAAAAAGAATCTAAAAATTAAATCTGATTCAAAGCTGGCTAAAAGTCAGTTTGAAGAAAAGCTTTTAGATTACAAAAATAATTCAGACCAATTAAATTTAGAATTAAATCAGTTCAAAGTAAGAACCGGGTATTTGGAAAACGAATTATCAAAATCAAATCAATTAGTTTCTGAGTTAGGTTCAAAGGTTACAAATTTAGAGGCTGACTTAAAAGGCAGACTGGTTTCAAGAAATAACTTTGATATTATTGCAAGGTGGGAAGGGTCTTGGATTCCCTCAGTTGAAAACTGTGATCTTGACTCCAAGAGTTTTGTGTCAATTGGAAAAACCAGTTCAGAAGTTGATGAGGACAGTTTCTGGAAAAAGAACACTTGGTATTTGTCCGGATATGAAGAGAGTTATTTAATTTCAGGAATTGCTATAACAAAAAACTCACTTGAAATAACAACAAGTAGCCTTCAGCATTATGGCGGAATAGTTAAAAGTGAAAAGGTAATAGTGTTAGGAATTTCAAATTCAGGAGAACTAATTCACCGGCAATTCGGTAAATTATCCAACTGTTCCAATTAAAATAAATTTTAGTTCTGCAAGAAAAAATTAAAAATAACTATCGTTAAACTTATGAAAAAACTACTCTTACTATCCGCTTTATTAATCTTCGCTTGTAGTACTCAGGAAAATAGTAATATTATTGATACAGATAATGATGGAATAGCTGATAGTGAAGATAATTGTTCATTAGTTCAAAATTCAGATCAATTAGATTCAAATAATGATGGTATTGGTGATGCTTGCTCTGATGACACTGATGAAGATGGTATTATTGATGCCATGGACAATTGTCCACTAGCTAGTAATCCAAATCAAGAAGATGAAAATGGTGATGGAATTGGAGATGTATGCTCTGATTTGGACGGAGATGGGGTAATAGATAGTCTAGATAATTGCCCGTTATTTGCTAATCCAAATCAGGAAGATGAAAATAATGATGGTATTGGTAATGATTGCTCTGACTTAGACGAAGATGGAGTTATTGATGGTGAAGATAACTGTCCGTTATTTGCTAATCCAAATCAAGTTGACACTGATGGTGATAATATTGGTGACACGTGTGATGCAACAGCGCTATTCAACTCTTCTGAAACTTCAATATTCATAGGGGATCAAGTTAGTTTTTTAAGTACATCTACTGGGAATATTAATTTCCAAGAATGGACTTTTGAAGGTGGAACTCCAAACGCATCTAATGAAACATCTTTTGATGTATCGTATAACTCCATTGGTAATTTTAATGTCAGTTTGTATGTTTCAAATGGTGAATACGATGATTCACTAACTCAAGAAAATTATGTAAATGTTTGTTACAATAAGTCATTTGAAAACAACCAATGGGATGGTTGGGTTTCTAACGGATGGGCATTTTCTAGCAGCACAACTTGTCCTGATTGTGTATATGCATGGCAAAACAGCACAAGCCCTGGAGAATCAATCGATTATGATTTATGTAATAGCTTTAATAATTTACCTAATAATTCAACTTTTTATTTTGAAGCAAGGGGAGATGGTACATTTGAACTTTTGGACAGATTATCTATCAGAATAAACAATGTTGAAGTTAGTGTTGACACAATTGATCCTGCTGGTTTTACATCTTTGGGTTCTTATTCAGTTAGTATACCAAATAATTTAAATACTGTTGATATTTGTGCAGTGGCAACCTTATTTTACACAAACAATATATACTTAAATAACCTTAGGATTTGTCAGGACTGAATTTAATCAACGACTTAATAACTTGCGTCATTAATTAAATTTAGTGACGCTTTTTTTATATTATAAGCATATCTTCTTCATATGGTTTAATTAAAAACTAAATGTTGTAAATTGTGGTTATGAAAATACATAGGCTGCAAATTATAGTCCTACTTATTGTTTCTTGTTCTTCTATGGACGAGGAATTACCATTTTATGTTGCAGAAAATGGAGTAACGATTAAAGCAAGGGATTGGGTAACTGTTGGTACCACTGCAGACCTTAACGGATTAGAGTATACTGCTGTTGATTTACCGTTATTGAAGGAGTGGATTAACGCTGGAAATGACCTAAGTAAGGTAGTTACAACTAAAGTAAATACTTCAGCAAACGGGTCAGAAGTAGCTGTCCTTTTTAATAGAGATGGGTATGGTTTTATAGATATTGAAGGCATAGAGGGTTGGGATGTTAGTAATTGGACTAGTTTTATGGGCTTGTTTTATTCGCCTAAGCCTGTTGGTTCTGACTTAAGTGCCTGGGATGTTAGTAACGTCACAAATATTTCATCTGGCTTTGGACTAGGCACTGTAAACCCTAATATAAACAACTGGGACGTAAGTAATGTGACAACTATGGGGTTGTTCTTTTTCGGTAATATTGGCGAGAAATATATTGAGGGAATGGACTTAAGCGGATGGAATGTTTCAAATGTCTCTAACTGTAACAGTTTTTTTGGAGGAATAACTAATTGGCCAGAATCTAAAAAACCCAATTTTATAAATTGCAATTCAGATTAGAATCTTCTTCTATCAATTGAGCTATTTCTAAACCTTTTAAGTAGGTTAAACGAACATTTCTTATATTTGATTTTATAAAATTTCAAAAAATGAAAAAACTAATATTACTCTCTGCTTTGCTTGTTTCTTTTACCTCAACGCATGCTCAAAATATTGATAAGCTAAAAAAACGTGAGTTGAGAGTATTAGCCAATACTCAGAAAGAACAACTTGTAATTAAAAATAATAAGATTAATGATCAAGGAACCATAATTAATGATCAAAGTACCACAATAAAAAATTCTTCTGCTAGAATAAATGAATTAATTCAAATAAAAACTCAACTTGAGAATTTTAAAATTTCTTCTTTAGATTCAATTAATAAGTTAAATACTAAGAATGCGATCATTCCTGGCCTTAAAAATGAAATTATTAGATTATCAGATTCAATTAACAGTGTAAACAACCTATTGTCTTCCTATAAATCACAAGCTTCTTTTTCAACTAACCAAAATTCTTATGGGTTTTTAAATAACTTATATATAGGAAATTCTCAAATAGAGAATCAAACTTTTCGTTTAGTTCCAGCGGGCGTAATAGCTGTGAATAATAGTATAAAATATGATGATTATTATAATGACTTAACACCCATTTCTCAATTTATTCCGTTGGCCAATTTAAATTTTGGAATACAAGAAAGAGAGAACACCTTAATATATAAAGGAATAACTCTTAAAAATACTAGAAAGTATATTAAAGATAATTATAAGACAATTTCTGGAGCTGAGTTATATACCTTATACCCTACATTTTTCCCTACATTTTCCTTCCTTAAAGGAAAGCTTTTAACCATAACAAATGAAAACATTTCTAAAGATTATCTTTTTTCAGTAAAACAATCAACAGAGTTGTCTAAGAACTTGGGTCAAAAAGGAATATATTTTAGCCTTACTGACGACAATGAAAAAGAGTATTTATTAGAATTAATTGTAATTAATAACGAGGTATATCTTCGAATTAATAGTAAAAATCCAGGAAGGCACAATAATAGCTTAGAGAAAATTGGAATGAAATGGTCTGTTACACACTCTTACGAGTCAAAAGTGGTGGGATATTATACAGATAGTTATGGGAGAGAAGAATCAAGAATCCGTGACATTGATGATGGAGATACAGATTTTACAGCTGGGTATAATAAAATTCGAACTGAGTATTATTTAGAATGTGATCAATTTTATATATCTCCTTGGTTAGTTCCGTCAATTTATGAAAGCTCGGTTAGGATAACCCCCGACATGTTTTTATTTAAGCTTGAAGAAATTTAATAAAAAAAACATTTTCAATAGAGATTTAGGAAGTTGAGTGCAAAATGGTACAACAATTAATATCAACTTGTGTTGGATCAGAAAAAGAATTAAACCTCACACTCATTATTCATTATTTTGTAATTAAAACCCCTACAGAACTGTAAGGGCTTTTAGTGTTAAATTAAATTTTATGCGTTGAAATTAATTATTCTGTTTCTCCAGAACTAACTGTCTCTGCTACAAGAGAATTCATCATTCCTCCAAAATCAAACCAATCTCCACCACCTGAAATTTTGCCATCTACAAATGAAAAGGCATGGTATGCAGTTAATTTGACTGATTTACCTGTTTCAACATGGTCAGCTGTCCATGTCCCATATGTTCTAGTACTGCCATCTAATTGTCCGGTTTCAGGGTCAACTCCAGGAAGCCAATAATCAGCAGTAAAGTTCATGTTATCGAATGCTTTTTGGTAGCCAAGTATAGCTTTTTTGAATTCATTTAAATCTGCCATTTCAGAACCATAAACGGGCATATGCCACTCTACGTCATTGTGAAGTAATTCAAACATTTCATCTGGGTTTTCAGCTTGATGAAGTTCAAAGTACTTTTTTGCTGTTGCTGTATTTTTCTCAAAATCGGCGTGATTTCCTGTTGAACACGATGTGGCCAATACACAAATTGCTAATAATTTAATTGCTTTTATCATAATTTAGGTTTTAGTTAATATTCTACAATATAAAAAAAAATAAAAACAGTTGCGGTTTGAAAGTTTTTTTATATTTGCTTTTTTTTAAAATTACATAACAATGGCCGCTTATATATCAAGATTATTTTCAAGACCTTCCCAGAACTACAAACCCATTGACGGAATTAGAGCTATAGCAGTTTTATGGGTTATTATTTTTCACGCATGGTTATTTCAGTATAGTGATTTTACAGCTGTAGGGGATAAAGTATTGGAGAACCCATTTTTGATATGGATATCAAAAGGAGATTTAGGAGTTGACTTATTTTTTGTTATTAGTGGTTTTCTAATTGGCTCCATATTATTTAAAGAATTTAAGAAAACCAAACGTCTCAATTTCAAGAAGTTTTATGTTCGCAGAATTTTAAGATTACTTCCGGTGTATGTTTTTTCAATGGTAATAGGGCTTTATTTTATTGAAGGCGATGGATGGAAGACTGCTTGGAGCAATCTATTGTATGTAAATAATTATGTAAGAGGTTCATATATGGGCTGGACATGGTCGTTGGCTATTGAAGAACAATTTTATATAGTTATTCCTTTTTTGATCGCATTCATCTTTCCTTTTTTCAAGAGAAAGTTAGTGCCTTTTGCGGTATTAACCTTTACCACAATAGCTTTAACTTATCATTATTCTGTAAATATTCATGATTTTCAGGTCCCTTTCAAATCTGTTTTCTTAGACGAAGATTGGATGAATTGGTTTTGGGAATATTATATGCTAACTCATTTGAGATATGGAGGCTTGTTATGCGGGGTTATTGGAGCTTACATTAATGTATATTATCCCAAAAAAATAAAGGCTTTTTTTGAAAATAATCACAGATTAGCATCATTTATTTTAATTTTTAGTTTAGTTACTTTTATTTTAATATCCAGTATTTCATTAGGGCAGTGGACTCAACTTCAAAGCTCTATTTTTGATGGATTGCCCAATAGTGTTCCAAGATTTTATGAAATAATTCACCGTGAGATTTTCTCCTATGTAGTTATGTTTGTTATCTTTTGTTGTTTATATTTTGACTCTAAGCTTATAAGCCCTATCAATAGCTTTTTATCAATGAAGTTTTTTTATCCAATATCACAAATATCGTATTCTGCATATCTTTTTCATGAAATGTTTATGTTCTGGTTTTTCCCAAAATTCAATCAATATGCGCTAGGAAAATTGTCAGAAATACAAATTGTTTTATCAAATGCTTTTATCTCTATTATAGCCATAATCTTAGCCTCTACGCTGATGTATCTATTTGTGGAACAACCATTTCAGGACATAAAACAGAAAATTAAATTTATAGATAAAAATTAATCCCTTAACCACCTATTTTTATTAAATTGCTTAAAACAATTAAAAATATAATTTATTATGAAAAAAACATTTATAACTCTATTAGTTACTGCAGTATTAATTTCATGTAATACGTCAGTGAAAACTGAAATTAAGACTTCTAAAGATTCAATCGGATATGAAATTCAAGACGATGGTACCAAAGTCCCACTGTACGGAGGAGATATGTCCAACTTAGCGGTTTTAGAGTCATACATCAAAGCTCATAATGACCGGGACTTAGAAACTATCAAAAGCTTGAACGGTGACAAAGACTTTAAAGTGTATGGACCCGATGGACAGGTAATTGAAGGAAGTGAAGCTCATCTTGAATTTTTAGCAAACTGGTTTAAAGAGGCATCTCCAAAATGGAAGACTAATTATCTTATTGAAAATGAGTTAACAAACAACAAAGGAGAGTTGCGCCAATGGGTTACTTCTGGCCATGAAGTTACATTAACTGTTGACGGAGAAGAGGTTAAATTTGGCCAAGTTATCGATGCTCGTATTTCAAATGGAAAAGTTCAAATGTTCTATGTAACTCAGCGGATACTTGCTGCTGATGAATTGTAACAAATAAAAATAATTTACACAAGGAAGCCTTCATAATTTATGAAGGCTTTTTTTATGTTTTCAGTAAAATTTTATTGTTTGTGAGCCCCATCACAGAAAGGGATGTCTTTAGTTTTGCCACAATTACAAAGCGTAAATCGATTTCTTTTTACTATTGGGTTACCCTCGCCATCTAATAAAAGAATTTCTTTGGCATTTGTAACGACTACTTTTCCGGAAGCTGTTACTTGTATTGTAGGTGTTTTGCTGTGGTCCATTTTAATTACTTTAAATTAATCATTCATGACACAAAGCTAATTTATACTATTAGTTAAAACAACTTCAACGATTTATTAATTAGTCATCTGGAAGTCCGTAAGCAGCTGTTTTTTTTATCCTTAAGGTCTAGAAACTAGTTATTTATATTGATTATTGATTATATTTGATTTTAAAAAATTGTGTTAAATATGCTTCAAATTGGAATTTACCACATAAATTCGCTACAAATTTACTAAAAATGAAAACAAATAGATCACATTGCCCCTTAACCAATGCTTTGGATATCTTTGGAGATAAATGGTCATTACTTATTATAAGAGATTTATTTTTGGGTAAGAAAACTTTTACAGAATTCATGAATTCTAATGAAAAGATTGCTTCTAATATCTTAACTAATCGATTAGATTTTTTAATAAATAATGGTTTATTAAAAGTGACAAAATTACCCAATGACAATAAAACAAAAATTTATTATCTAACAAACAAAGGGATTGACATGTATCCAATTGTTTACGAGATGATGTGCTGGAGCAAAAGAAATTTAGACAAAGAATTTGGGCCAATAGGAAAACAAATTTTAATGGACATGGAGGGAATTACTGCAAACCAGTTTATTGAAAAAAAGCAATCTTCTTACATTAAGCATAGAGAACATATACTCTCAGCTTAACGTCTTATATTCACTTCTTTTTACTAATTTGCGACTCCTAAATCAACTGTAAGCAATGAAAAGATTCCTTTCTGTATTTTTATTTTTTGTAAGTTTAGCTAGCTCTTCTCAAATTATTAATCCTGTAGCATGGGAATTTGGATCGAATAAGATTTCTGAAGTTGAATACGAACTTATTTTTGTTGCCAAAATTGATAACCATTGGTCACTTTATTCACAGTTTGTTGAAGAAGGCGGGCCATTACCGACAATATTTTCATTTGAACCTTCTGCAGATTACAAATTAATAGACTCTGTAGTTGAGTCAGAATCTAATAAAGTTACTCAGTTGGACCCTGTGTTCGACATGATAGTTTCTAAATACTATGACAAAGCCGTTTTCAAACAACGCATTAGTGTTGGGGCTTCAGCTTTTGACGTTAAAGGGAATATTGACTTTATGACTTGTGACGACACCAAATGTACTTACAAGCCTGATAACCCATTTGTTTTTGCATTTAACTCAGAATCCGGATTTTCAATTGTTGGGGGAACAAACATGTCTAACTTAGACGTATCAGAAAATTCTAATACTATTTTATATGGCATTGCAGAAAATGAGCTTCAAAAACTACCAGCGAACTGCAGTACTCAAACAAGATCTATTTCGCAGGATATTCTTAGCTCTAGCAATACACTTTGGCGAATCTTTTACCTGGGCTTTTTAGGAGGATTACTAGCATTGCTAACTCCTTGTGTTTTTCCAATGATCCCATTAACGGTTAGTTTCTTCACAAAAAAAAGCGGTAGTTCAAATGATAAAAGCGGAGTTTTAAAAGCAATTCTTTATGGTTTTTTTATTGTTTTAGTTTACTTAGCCTTGAGTGTCCCGTTTCATTTACTAGATTCAGTTAACCCTGATGTATTAAATGAAATATCAACTAATGTTTGGCTAAATATTTTTTTCTTTATAATATTTATATTTTTTGCTTTTTCATTCTTTGGATACTATGAATTAACCTTGCCATCGAAATGGACTAACTCTACAACTAAGGGAGAAGGAATTGGAGGTTTTCTGGGAATCTTTTTCATGGCTCTTACCTTATCAATAGTTTCTTTTTCATGCACAGGACCTATACTGGGATCCCTCTTAGCCGGCTCTCTAACTGCCGAAGGAGGTGCATGGCAACTCACTGCCGGGATGGGTGGCTTCGGGCTGGCCCTTGGCCTCCCTTTTGCTTTATTTGCTATGTTTCCAAACTTGCTTAAAGCGTTACCTAAATCAGGAGGTTGGCTGAATACTACAAAGGTTGTCCTTGGTTTCTTTGAGCTTGCACTAGCTTTTAAATTTCTTTCAAATGCAGACCTGGTCAAACATTGGGGTTTGCTTAAAATCGAAGTTTTTTTAGGAATCTGGATTGTGATATTTGCCGGTTTAGCCATTTATATCTTTGGGAAGTTAAAATTCCCACACGATTCTCCTATAAAAAAACTATCATTCTTCAGGATAAGCTCTGGAGTTCTTGTTTTTGCATTTGTAATATATTTATTTTCAGGATTTAGAGTTAATAAAGACTCTCAAACCTTCACATCACTTACCCTTTTAAGTGGGCTTGCCCCTCCTGTAGGCTATAGTTTTATTTATCCAAATGATTGTCCAAACAACTTTGAATGCTTTAAAGATTTTAAAGCAGGAGTCGCTTATGCTCAAAAAGTGAATAAACCTATTTTGATAGATTTTACGGGCTATGCTTGCGTGAATTGTAGAAAAATGGAAGAGCACGTCTGGCCGAAACCGTCAATTAAATCATTTTTCGAAAATGATTATGTTTTGATATCTCTGTATGTGGATGACAAAAAGGAGCTTCCAGACAATCAAAAACTTACAGTTAAAAGACTAGGGGGTGGTGCAAGAGTCTTAGAAAACTATGGAAATAAATGGGCTCATTTCCAAACACAGTTTTTTCAATCTAATTCTCAACCATATTACGCCTTGTTAAGCCCAGACGGAAAGACAGTATTAAACCCTCCAGTTGGATACACCCCTAATGAAGAAAACTATAAAATATTTTTAGATTGTGGTCTTGAGGCTTTTTCCAATCTTAATCTTTCTGAGCCTAAATAAACACCAAAATAATTGACTATCTTTGAATTAACAATTGATAAACAATGTTAGATAGCTTTATAAATTTCTTAGAACTTGGACTTTACCATATTGTTGACTTTAGCAGTTATGATCATATACTCTTCTTGGCCATTATTGCAATACCTTACGCTTTTAAAGACTGGAAGCGACTCTTAATTCTGGTTTCTTTATTTACAATTGGACATACATTAAGCTTGCTTCTCGGGGTTTATGACATATTAAATTTAAAGGCAAATTTAGTTGAATGGTTGATTCCATTTACTATAATAACAATAGCATTGTATAATATATTTTCCGCAGGAAAAACTTCAAACAAATCGAAGCCAATAGTTATAAGTTGTTTAGTTTTATTTTTTGGACTTATTCATGGATTAGCCTTTGCTAATGCGTTTGAATCTTTAGTAAAAACTGGCCAGAGTCAAATCTTATCTATACTAGAATTTGCACTAGGACTAGAGCTAGGGCAGTTTGTGATTGTTTTTTGCGTACTGTTTTTCGGGTTTTTAGGTCAAACAATATTTAGATTCTCTAAACGTGATTGGGTAATGGTTCTTTCATCCATTATTTTGGGGCTGATGATTCCGTTAATTTTATCAAGTATTTAGATTATTTATATGACTAAACAAAAGCAATATAAGTATGATCAAGCCTATTTGAGAATGGCTTCAGAGTGGGGAAAACTATCGCATTGTAAGCGCAAACAAGTCGGGGCTATAATTGTTAAAGATAGAATGATTATATCTGATGGATACAATGGAACACCAACAGGATTTGACAACTTTTGTGAGGATGAAGAAGGTTACACAAAATGGCATGTTCTTCACGCAGAGGCTAATGCGATATTAAAGGTTGCAGCTTCAACGCAATCCTGCGACGGAGCCACATTATATATCTCCTTGTCTCCATGTAAAAGTTGCAGTAAACTAATCCATCAAGCGGGAATCAAAAGAGTCGTCTACAGCTCATCATATAAGGACCTATCTGGAGTTGAGTTTTTAGAAAAAGCAGGTATTAAAGTTGAATTAATAACAATTTAAAAATTAAGACTTTTCTTTTACAGTCTTGTCTATTTTTTTAACTATACGAAGTATGGTTAATAATAAGATAGAGCATCCGCCGGCTAAAGCCGTGACAATAGCTGTATAACTCTCGTTTGCAAAGGGATCAGAAAAATTAACCCTTGTAAGGTTGAACCCAATAATACCTAGCGCGATCACAGATAATAAATAAGTTAATATTCGCATGTTTACAGTAAAAATTTAATATTAGAGGTAAATAACTTAACTGCAATTGCCAGTAAAACTACTCCGAATACTTTTCGAATTATACCTATTCCGTTCTGTCCAATCATTCGTTCAATTCTTGAAGACGTCTTGAGTACCATAAAAATTACAAGAACATTTATAACGATAGCAATAATAATATTTTCAGTATGAAATCCGGATTTCAAAGACAATAATGTCGTAAGGCTTCCTGGGCCAGCAATTAATGGAAATGCTAAAGGGAAGACAGAAGCGTTCAAGGCGGCACCTTCCTCTTGCTTGTAAAGAGTAATTCCTAAAATCATTTCAAGAGCAATAAAGAAAAGGATAAACGCACCGGCAACTGCAAAAGAGTGTACGTCAATTCCAACAAGAGTTAAAATGCTTTCGCCTAAAAACAAGAAAACAATCATAATAATTCCAGCAATAATTGAGGCTTTTCCACTTTGAATATGTCCAGCTTTTTTTCTAAGATCGATAATAATGGGAATATTACCAACAATATCGATAACAGCAAAAAGCACCATAAAAGTTGTCAAGATCTCTTTAAAATCTAAACTCATATTTTTATCAATTTACAAATGCAAATATCTAATAAATATTTGTATCTACAAGTATATTTTAAATCAGGAATTTCACTATTATGTATTATATTTGAAACATGTTTCAATTAGGAAAAACTATAGTCTCTGAAGACATTATCAAGAAGGATTTTATTTGTAACCTTAGTGCATGTAAGGGAGCTTGTTGCATTGACGGAGATTCTGGAGCACCTTTAGAAGCTTCTGAAGCTGATATATTAAATGATATTTATCCTGTTATTAAGCCATACCTTCGTAAAGAAGGTATTGCAGCAATAGAAGCTCAAGGTACTTATGTTATAGCTGAAGATGGCGAATTAGAAACCCCTCTTATTAATGGAGCCGACTGTGCTTATGTAATTTTTGATGATAAGAAAACAGCTCTTTGTGCTATTGAAGAGGCATATAACCAAGGAGATGTAAGCTGGAAAAAACCAGTTTCTTGTCATTTATATCCAGTCCGAGTTAAAGATTACAGTGAGTTTTCAGCAGTTAACTATAATCATTGGCATATATGTGATGACGCCTGCACTTTGGGAAAAGAGCTTCAGGTTCCAGTTTATAAATTTATAAAAGAAGCTCTCATTAGAAAGTTTGGAGAGGACTGGTATACAGAACTTGAAAAGATAGCTGAATCACATAAATAGAAATGTTATGCGACCTTTAGCATTGAAAGTCATTAATCAAATTAGGTACTGTTATTTTAAATAAGTTTTTAGTTAAAATAATAATAATTTATTTTCAACTAAAAACTTCATACTTTGTCTGTAAGAGAGAGAGATTTTTTAATGTGCTAACAGCTAGTATTTTAGTTAGTGATTGCCAATTTTTTATTGTAGGAAAAAACTTACTCGTTGTTAAAAACTTGCAAGCAATGTTTATAAAAATGACTTTCATTTAAGGCAACAATTTTCAACCTTTGTTAGCCACATAAGTGTGTTGTAGTTTAATACAAAATCGTAAATATTTAAAAGATACATGTCACAAGTAGAGCCAATTTTACAGCCAAATAAAGATAGATTCGTTATTTTTCCAATCCAACACCATGATATATGGGAATGGTATAAAAAATCTGAAGCAAGCTTTTGGACTGCTGAAGAAATTGACTTGCACCAAGATTTGACTGACTGGAGCTCTAAGCTTAATGACGATGAGCGTTATTTTATTAAGCATATTTTAGCATTTTTTGCTGCCAGTGATGGGATTGTAAATGAAAACTTAGCTGAAAATTTCGTAAACGAAGTTCAATACAGCGAAGCAAAGTTCTTTTATGGATTTCAAATCATGATGGAAAATATCCACAGTGAAACTTATTCACTATTAATAGACACCTATGTAAAAGATGAGGAAGAAAAAGATAAGCTATTTAACGCTATTGAAAACTTCCCTGCAATAAAGAAAAAAGCAGACTGGGCACTCAAATGGATAGATTCTCCAAGTTTTGCAGAACGTCTAATTGCATTTGCAGCTGTTGAAGGGATTTTCTTCTCAGGCGCGTTTTGCTCTATATTTTGGCTTAAAAAAAGAGGCTTAATGCCAGGTTTAACTTTTTCAAATGAGTTAATCTCGCGTGATGAAGGTGTGCACGCAGACTTTGCAGTACACCTGCACAACAAGCATCTAGTCAATAAGGTGCCTAAAGACCGTATCCGCGAAATTTTAATTGATGCTTTGAACATTGAAAGAGAATTTATTACAGAGTCTTTGCCAGCTAGTTTGATTGGAATGAATTCAAAATTAATGTCACAATACTTAGAATTTGTTACCGATCGACTGTTACAAGAGCTTGATTGTGAAAAAGAATACAATACGGCAAACCCCTTTGATTTTATGGATATGATATCCCTACAAGGAAAGACAAATTTCTTTGAGAAAAGAGTTTCAGAGTATCAAAAAGCTGGAGTTCTGAACAAAGAAGAAGAAGACACTAATAAGTACAGTTTCGATTCTGACTTCTAGAAATTAATCACTAGAATACGAATCCCGCTAAACTAAAACCGCTTACAAATAATACTCTAACCTTTTAACTAACGGGTTAATAAAACATAACAACCAAGCATTTGAGGAAACTCAAATTTCACTCGGCTAACTAACTAACCGCTTTTTTGAAGTAATATCAAAAAAGTAATAAAGAATTAAAACATGTACGTACTAAAAAGAGATGGGAGAAAAGAAGAAATAATGTTCGATAAAATCACGGCAAGGGTTAAAAAACTTTGCTATGGTTTAAATGAATTAGTAGATCCTTTGAAAGTAGCCATGCGTGTTATCGAAGGTCTATACGACGGCGTTACGACCAGCGAACTAGATAACCTTGCAGCAGAAGTAGCCGCAACAATGACAACTGCTCATCCTGATTATGCTCGACTAGCAGCACGTATTTCAGTTTCAAATTTACACAAAAACACCAAAAAGACTTTTAGCGAAGTCATGCACGATTTATACACTTATGTTAACCCAAGAACAGGGAAGGATGCCCCTCTACTTTCTGATGAAGTATACAAGGTTATCTCAGAAAACAAAGATAAATTAGACTCAACAATTATTTATAATAGGGACTTCGGTTACGATTATTTTGGATTTAAAACACTTGAGAGATCATATCTTTTAAAATTAAACGGAGTCATAGCAGAACGTCCTCAGCACATGTTAATGCGTGTCTCTATAGGGATTCATCTAAATGATTTAGACGCTGCGATCGAGACTTATGAGCTCATGTCTAAAAAGTACTTTACTCATGCAACACCCACATTATTTAATGCCGGTACTCCAAAACCACAAATGTCTTCATGTTTTTTGTTGACAGCAAAAGATGATAGTATTGATGGAATTTACGATACTTTAAAGCAAACAGCCAAAATATCCCAATCAGCAGGCGGTATAGGCTTAGCAATGCACAACATTAGAGCTACAGGAAGCTATATTGCAGGAACTAATGGAACCAGTAATGGAATAGTCCCAATGCTCCGTGTATTTAACGATACAGCACGCTATGTTGATCAAGGGGGAGGTAAGCGTAAAGGGAGTTTTGCAATTTATCTAGAACCATGGCATGCTGATATTTTTGACTTTCTTGATTTGAAAAAAAATCATGGAAAAGAAGAAATGCGAGCACGTGACTTATTTTATGCTATGTGGATTCCAGATTTATTTATGAAGCGAGTTCAAGAAGATGCTGAATGGACACTAATGTGTCCAAACGAGTGTCCGGGCTTACCTGATACGCACAGTGAAGAGTTTGAGGCTTTATACCTTGATTATGAAGAAAGAGGAAAGGGGAGAAAAACAATTAAGGCAAGAGAGTTGTGGGAAAAAATAACGGAGTCTCAAATTGAAACAGGAACTCCATACATGCTATATAAAGATGCAGCAAATCGAAAATCCAACCAGCAAAATCTAGGTACAATTCGATCGTCTAACTTGTGTACAGAAATCATTGAGTATACCTCTCCTGACGAGGTAGCTGTTTGTAACCTTGCGTCGATAGCCCTTCCAATGTTTGTTAAAGACGGAGTATTTGACCATCAGGAACTATATAAAATAACAAAACGTGTAACTCGAAATTTAAACAAAGTAATTGATCGAAATTACTATCCTGTAATTGAGGCTAAAAACTCTAATATGAGACACCGTCCAATTGGTTTAGGCGTTCAAGGTCTGGCAGACACTTTTATAGCCTTAAGACTTCCTTTTACCAGTGATGAAGCTAAGCAATTAAATCAAGATATTTTTGAAACTATTTATTTTGCAGCTGTAACTTCCTCTATGGAAGAAGCCACAGAAGATGGACCATACGAAACTTATAAAGGTTCTCCAATTAGTGAGGGAAAATTTCAGCATAACCTGTGGGGCCTTAAAGACGAGGAATTAAGTGGTCTTTGGGATTGGGGACAGCTTCGAAAAAAAGTACTGAAAAACGGAGTTCGAAATTCGCTTTTAGTAGCTCCAATGCCTACAGCAAGTACTTCTCAGATACTTGGTAATAATGAGTGTTTCGAGCCTTATACTTCCAACATATATACGCGACGCGTATTGTCAGGAGAGTTTATTGTTGTTAATAAGCACCTATTGGAAGATCTTGTTGAGTTAGGACTGTGGAATGAAAGCTTAAAACAAGAAATTATGAGAGCGAATGGATCTATCCAACACGTAGAAGCCATTCCTCAAGATATTAAAGAACTTTACAAAACAGTTTGGGAGTTAAGCATGAAAGATATTATAGATATGTCTCGCCAAAGAGGATATTTTATTGACCAGTCTCAATCTTTAAACTTGTTTATGGAAGGAGCCACAATGGCTAAGTTAACTTCAATGCATTTCTATGCTTGGAAAAGCGGATTAAAAACAGGAATGTATTATTTAAGAACCAAAAGTGCTGTTGATGCAATCAAATTTACCTTAGACAACAAAAAGAAGGAAACACCTGAACCAACATCTGTTGATTTAGAAGTCGTAGCAGTCAAAACAGAGTCTGCTGTTTTAGAAAAGAAACAAGAAAAAGCGGCTAATACTGCAGCTAAATTTTCTCAAGAAAAGTCTGTCGACGTAGAGCCAATGAGTGCTGATGAGATGAAGGCTTTGATTCAACAAGCAAAAGAATCAGAAGGCGATGATTGCTTAATGTGCGGATCTTAACATAGTCCTTAAACATAAAAAAAAGCACCTAATGTATTAGGTGCTTTTTTTATATTTAAAAGCAACTCTTTACTCAGACTCTTCGCTGACAGTCGCAGGTTTTACACTACTATCATAGGCGGTATGATATTCCTCTAACAAACTTGTAGTAGCATTTAATAGATCTTTGGTCTCTAACAATAAACTAAAGTAAAGTGTTGTATTCTTAGGACTTGATTCCTCAGCACGAGTTCGCTTTACCTGCATATCTATGTTGGACTTAAGTGTCGATGCAATTTCATTTTTTTGCTTAATAATAGAGTCTATTTTCTCAAAGGACTGAGACTTAAAAGCTAACATAGCATCTGAGAATAACATTTCAATTGAATCATTTATTTGACTAAGCTCTTTAACTTGATTGAACTTTAGTTTTTTATGATTATTGTTAACGTGTTTGTGACTTACTTTAGTGATATAAGTAAGAGATTGCGTCATGTCTTGTAAATATCCTAAAATTTGAATGTAGAAATTACTTGCACCAACACTCGATTCATCCAGGTTTTTAATAAAGTAAAATATATTATCTCTTAGATCATCTACTTCGTCAGACAACTTCACGATTTGTTTCTTATTTTTTTTGAGTGATTCCAAGTCCTGCTGAGAAAGCCCATTGAAAGCAGCAGTATAGATTTTCTTACCACGCTTAAGTACGCTAGAAATATTTGTAGCACTTTCTATGATAACTCCCTGAACAGAACTACTTTCTGTTTTAGTCAAGCGGTCTTCTGATGCCATCTCTTGTGTTTTTTTTCTGTGAACAATCGAACTCCTGACTAGTAATATTACTGCAGTTAAAAGTAAAATCGGAAACATTACTTCAACATTCAAATTTAATAAGTAAGCAACTAAAGCAGCAGCACTAAAAGCACTTAATGCAGTTAGAAACCAGCCACCAATCACATTAAGAACCCCTGCAACACGGTATACAGCACTCTCAGCTCCCCAAGCTCTATCAGCTAACGAAGTTCCCATTGCCACCATGAAAGTAACATAAGTAGTTGATAGTGGCAGCTTATAGGATGTTGCTATTGATATCAACACAGCGGCAACCATCAGGTTAACAGCGGCCCTGACTAAGTCAAAAGCAGGTAACTCGTGAACTTTGTTATTGGTAAGCTTAATAACCGGTTGTTCAAATTGTTGTTCAATTTTATCTTGCCATGAGATTGGTAGTATAAACGAAGTTACTTTTGAGGCACCCATCGCAAATCGCACAAAACCACGTGACAAGAAATTTGGTTGGAACCGTTCTTTTGTGTCTCCTTGATTCGAAAGGTCTAAAGATGTTTTAACTACGTCTTTAGCTTTAGTTGAGAACCACAGAGTGATTACCATCACCATTCCTGCCCCAAATAATAGCCAATTATTTGTCGGGACTTTAGAGGCTAATACGTCCATTGGAAAGCTTGCTGCAGATAGACCTGAAGCTGACCATTCTGTGTAGGCATTAAATGCCGCTACTGGAACCCCAATAAAATTAACTAAATCGTTCCCTGCAAATGCTAGTGCCAAGGCAAAAGTTCCTACTATAATAATTAGTTTATAAATATTAGTTTTAGCAAATACAATTAAAACATAGGATAACAGTGACCAAATAACAGAGCTTACTAGCACAATAGAAAGCACTTGATTTTCTAAAAAGTCCTTCATCGTTCCTCCACCGATTATATCAAATGACTGCTTAGCATATGAGGTCCCTTTTAATCCTTTCATGAATATAAAATAAGTTATAGCAGTTAAGGCGATTCCACTAAACAAAGCCCCGACCCATACAGCTTTTTTCTGAAAGTCATAGGATAATAATAGTCTAGAAACCCATTGAACAATTGCTCCTATTGAAAAGGCGACGACTACCGAAAGTAGAATCCCAAAGATTATTTGAGAAGCTTTGGAAGTATTTATGTAATTTACAACCTCGCTAAAATCTCCACCACCAGCAGCAATTTTTATTAGAGCCATAGCCACTGCCGCACCTAATAGTTCAAAAACGATAGACACAGTCGTTGAAGTTGGCATCCCCAAAGAATTGAAAACATCCAAAAGTAAAATATCTGTGATCATGACAGCCATGAAAATAATCATGATTTCATTAAACATAAATTCACCAGGATTAAAAATACCTTTCCGTGCAACCTCCATCATCCCACTAGAAAAAATCGCTCCAATGGCTACGCCTATACTAGCAACAATCATAATTGTCCTAAATGAAATTGCTTTCGATCCAATTGCAGAATTTAAAAAATTCACAGCATCGTTACTAATTCCAACAACTAAGTCGGCAATAGCCAAGAAGGCTAAGGCAACTATCATATATAAATAAATGTTTTCCATAATTTAGTTTATTTTGTAGGCAAATCTCTTAAGACTTCCTGAGTGTAAGGTTAAATTAATGTTATGTTTTTAAAAATGAATATCAAATCCAAGCCTAAAAGTAATATTATCTTTTTCACCATCTAATGACGAATAGCTTATATCGCTCTGTACTTTTAACTTGTGCCCTACTAAATATTTATTGATTCCCAGCGTGTATTGTTTGGAGGGCATCGATTCTGTTATTGCTTCATATGCTACTGAAGTAAAGCGTCCAGCCAACTCGTAGTTGTTTTTAAAAAGGTATCCAAGCTGTAAGTTCAATGCGTTTCCTGTTAACACCACATCTCCTGTTGGAGTTACTCCGTCTGCTTCTGTTGCTATTACACTGTCAGCGGTTCGTTTCGCATATTCACCCATGAAGGAAACTCCGTTATACTTATACATTGCGTCTAAAAAAATAGTTGTTTGGTTAGTTTCAAAAATAGTTTTATCATTTCTAATCATGTAATCACCCGCAAAACCACGCTCTCTGACGGCATTTTCGTTAAAGTTGTATGTGAAACCAACCATTAGCTTTGAAGACACCTCTCTTTTCAAATCAGATTGACTGTAATCGCCTTTTGATTTGAAAGCTCCGAAAGGTAAAAACTCCAAACGTCCAGTGTATTGTAATCCACCTTCATTTCCTTCGGTTACATTACGTCCTTCTCCTTGTGATATGGCAAATTTTTCACGCATTAAAAATTCACCGCCTAAGTTTGATTTGTGACGAATCTGAATCCCTAAATCACGGTCAATATTAAAACGGCTGTTTAACAAAGAACGATCAATAAGCTGTAAATTAGCAGAAGACACGACTCGTTCAACATTTCCAGGTAATTTTGTTTGCCCAGCCCAAAGCTCCCAGTTTTTTGCAAACTGCCACATTATAACAGCATCTAAAATATAACGTGGAGTGTTTCTGTTAAATTCATTTGCTCCAGAAATATCTCTATTAGAAAGACCTAGCTCAAGTTTGTATTTTAACTTTGTGCTGTAGGCAAATCCGTCAAACTTCAAACGAGAACGACGTACAATAAAGTTATGTTCAGGGCTTATATATTGACTTCCATCGTGATCCCATGATGACATTGAACGAACTTGAAATCGTGGGGCAAATTTTACGCTAAATGAGCTGTCTTTTGCTACAAAATTAAGAAGTCCTTTTCCGAATGATGTGTCACTGATTTCTTGTGAGTGTGAGATTGATAATGCAATAAGAGCTAATGCAAAACTTAGTTTTCTAAGTATCATATTTATTAATATTTTAGTTAATTATTGTTAGCACAAATTAACAGCTTAAGGCCTTCATTAAAGTTACATCACTTTTATAAAACCATTAACAAAACGTTAATATTCTCAACAAATCATGAATTTTAGACACATTAAATTAACATTGAAATGATTATCTTGCAGGTTAACACTAGATACTATGAATTGGGAACAATTACTTTCCTTAAAGCGTCATGGCGACTCCAACAAGCGTCTTAGAAATGAACAGGATGAAACACGTTTAGGTTTTGATGTTGATTACGATCGAATTATATTTTCTCCTGAGTTTAGAAGTCTACAAGATAAAACACAAGTAGTTCCACTTTCATCTACAGATTTTGTACACACTCGTTTAACACATAGTTTAGAAGTTAGCGTAGTAGCTCGTTCATTGGGCCGAAGGGTAGGAGTTAAGGTTTTAGAAAAGCATCCATATCTAAAAGAAATTCATGGCTACAAGGCCAATGACTTTGGTGCTATTGTTGCAGCTGCTGCGCTTGCTCACGATATTGGCAATCCCCCATTTGGACATTCTGGAGAAAAAGCAATAGGCCACTTTTTTAAAAGTGGCGTGGGTCAACGGTTTAAAGATCAGATGAGTCCTAAAGAGTACCAAGACTTGTGCGACTTTGAAGGGAACGCAAACGGTTTTAAAGTTTTGACTCAAGATAAACAGGGCTCAAAAGGTGGCTTAAGGTTAAGTTATGCCACTCTAGGTACTTTTACTAAATATCCAAAAGAATCACTTCCAGTTAAGCCAAATTCAAATATTGCCTCTAAGAAATATGGATTTTTTCAAACTGAAAAAAGCAGCTTCCTTGATGTTGCTAGCGAATTAGGAATGAAAAAATTGAACGATCAAAATATTCAGTTTTCTAGACACCCGTTAGCATTTCTAGTCGAAGCAGCGGATGATATTTGTTATACAATTATCGATTTTGAAGACGGAATTAATCTTGGACTTATTGAAGAAGATTATGCATTAGAGTACTTAATAAACTTAGTAAGACATACCATCAATACCGAAAAGTATAATTCCTTGTCTTCTACAAAAGAACGAGTGAGTTATTTAAGAGCCTTGGCAATTAGTACTTTGATAGAAGATGCTGTTTCTTTATTTATGGCTAATGAAAAGGAGATTCTTGATGGGGATTTTCACGTTTCAATTCTTGATAAAAGCAAATACCAAGCACAGATTAACGACATTATCAGACTCAGTATTGAAAAGATATACAATGCTGATGAGGTTATAGATAAAGAGATTTCTGGATTTGAAATTTTAAATGAACTTTTAAGCCGGTTTATTTCATCAGTTAACAATAACTACAACAACATTCCTTCAAGTTATGATAAACTTCTTCTTAAACTTTTACCAAAAGAATTAGATATTCTTAACGACAGTATTTACACCAGAGTGATGAATGTTTGCTATTTTATATCCTTATTTTCTGATAAAAAAGCAGTTTTAACCTACAAGAAAATCAAAGGTCTAGCTTTTTAGACTCTTAATTAATTTGTGAAGTTCATCAGCGTTAAGCCCCAAGTGCTCATGAAGAGAGTCGATAGCTCCATGCTCAATAAATTTATCAGGTATTCCTTTGACAACCACATCGTTTTTGTAGCGGTGAGTGGCTGCAAATTCCAATACAGCACTTCCAAATCCTCCATTTACAACCCCATCTTCAATCGTTATGAGTGTTGAATGGGTTTTAAAAATAGTATGTAATAATGACTCATCTAAAGGTTTAACAAAACGCATATCGTAGTGTCCACAATTAAGTCCATCAATGGCTTCCGTTACCGCATTAGAAATAGCCCCAATGCTTAAAATAGCGAGATCCTCTCCTTGCTCTAATTGTACTCCAGTCCCAATTTCAATAGCTTCAAACGGGGATTTCCAATTAGGTGTGACGCCTCTGCCTCTTGGGTACCTAATGGCGATTGGATGCTCTAATCCTTTCTGTGCGGTGTACATAATATTTCTTAACTCTCTCTCATTTCGAGGCGCAAAGATAATGAGGTTTGGAACGCATCTTAGGTATGCTAAATCAAAAACGCCATGATGTGTAGCGCCATCTTCACCTACCAATCCAGCGCGATCGATACAGAAAATAACAGGTAAATTTTGCAAGGCAACGTCGTGAATTATTTGATCATATGCTCGTTGTAAAAAAGTAGAATAGATATTGCAAAAAGGGATAAGCCCTTGTGTTGCCATCCCTGCAGCCATGGTCACCGCGTGTTGCTCTGCAATTCCTACATCAAATGCGCGCTCAGGATGTGCGGCCATCATATATTTGAGAGAACTACCTGTAGGCATCGCAGGCGTAATGCCTATAATATTTTTATTTGAATTTGCTAAATCCAAAAGAGTATGACCGAAAACATCTTGGTACTTTGGAGGAATATCGTCATTGTTCTTAGATAATATATCTCCTGTTTTAGCATCAAATTTTCCTGGTGCATGGTATTTAACTTGATCTTTTTCAGCCTGTCTCAGTCCTTTGCCTTTAGTGGTGATAACATGTAAAAACTTAGGACCATCAATCGACTTCAGTCTTTTTAATTCAGAACTAAGCGCTTTAAGATCATGTCCGTCAACAGGTCCAAAATATTCAAAATTGAGAGCCTCAAATATGTTATCTTGTTTTTGAGTACCTTTTTTTACATTGGTCAGATACTGTTTTAGCGCTCCTACACTTGGATCAATTCCAATTGCATTATCATTTAAAATGACTAATAAATTTGCAGTGGTTACTCCGGCGTGATTTAGCCCTTCAAAGGCCATCCCACTAGCAATAGAAGCATCGCCAATCACGGCGACATGCAGCCTATCCTCACCCTTTAACTGGGAAGCGATAGCCATCCCTAAGGCTGCTGAAATGGAAGTAGATGAATGCCCAGTTCCAAAAGTGTCGTATTCACTTTCGTCTCTTTTTGGAAATCCACTTATGCCTTTGAACTGTCTGTTTGTATGGAACTCAGACTTTCGTCCGGTTAGAATTTTATGTCCATAAGCTTGATGTCCAACATCCCAAACTAATAAATCTTTGGGTGTGTTATAAACATAATGTAAAGCGATTGTAAGCTCTACAACACCAAGACTAGCTCCAAGATGACCTTCTTTACTTGCTATGACTTCAATAATAAATCGTCTTAACTCATTTGCCAGCTGAGGCAGATCTTCGACCGAAAGCCGACGTAAATCTTCTGTGGAGTTTATATGCGAGAGTAAATTTTTCATTACATAACAAAAGTACAAGATTGAAATCGTATTTTTGACTTATGGATGCTATTTTTGACGATGATTATTTTATGAGAAAGGCCCTTCAGGAAGCTGAGGTTGCTTTTGATAAAGGCGAAGTTCCAGTGGGAGCCGT
>UPTG01000854.1_pt1 | contig 24003 bp, 32 predicted proteins | sample 2160121 | NCBI WGS metagenome assembly UPTG01 (sample SAMN06266255, study PRJEB28933) | marine metagenome | isolation source: Columbia River Estuary | place: USA:Columbia River Estuary, USA | collected 2014-07-27
CAGAGCCTTGAGTAACTTTACAGTCAAGCAAGGTCTCTGGTGATATCCCTCTAGTTTCAAACCATTTCAATACTTTGTCATCTGCTAGTTCCGGATATTCAGGATCTGGTTGTACAGGTCTAGCGTATTCTTTTTCACTAGCTCCTTTACGTTGATAACTATGTAACTGAAATGAAGTGTTACAATTATGACAAGTTCCGAGACCACGTTCCCAATCATAAGACGCGCATTTTGCCTTTTGATTTTTAGGTTTTCTTGCGTGAGAACAAAGAGGGCATATACCCTGTTTTTTCCCGTCTTCAAGTTTATGTTGATTGAATTCATCAATCAAAAATCCATTGATCTCTGTTATTTGCATTTAATTTAATTACATTAATATTAATGCATACACACGCAAGTGTGTATAGCATAGTTACTTTACATTCGCATTAAAACGGTAAATCGTCATCAACTGTTTTAGGAGCCGCCGCTTGCTGAGGCTGTCCATCACGTGGAGCTGCACTTACGTTTTCACCGTTAGTCCATACTACTTGAACATTACCTAAATAAGTTTTAGCTGTTTTAGCTTCTCTTTCTTCTTTGCTTTGACCTATTACTATTGGACCTTGATTTCCAAATTGATCTAAGTCATCGTTTAAAGTTATTACAATAGGTAGGTATTTACCTTTTTTACCTTCAATAACCTTTGATTTATCAACATTACTTAAGTTGATACTAGCTTTAATAATACTTGCCATAATTATAGTGTTTGATTAATAAAATATTGTTGAGGATCAAAATCCTCGGATTCATAAAATAATTTGTATTGTTCTACTGCTCTTTCAACTTTATCAGCTCCGCGAGCTAAAAATTCAGGCGAGCAGTCAAATATACCTATTTGATGGTTAGATTTGTCTATAGCTATAAATATTAATTCATAACCAAACAAATGCTGATAAATGTAAGCTTGACTATCGTAATTATATTTAGAAGCTGAATACTTAAATTTTTGCAAATCGGCTGTTGTTTTTAAATCTATAATTAATTTTTCGTCATGATTAACTATATCCGCTTTACCTTTCCATAATTGACCTTGTAACTCTGTTATGCCTGGAACTTCATAATCTACATTTATACCTCTTATTAAATCAACACATGCTTGATTACTCATCATCTTATCTATCATTAGTTCTAATTGATCTACTTCTGACTGTAATAAACACATTTCACCTCCAGATATTTCTTTATACACTTTAGTGTTTCTAGTACTAGCCTCTATTATTTTAAACTTTTTAAGTTTGTCAGGCTCTAATATAGCTGTGTGAAAATAACCACCAACTAAAAAAGCTGGTATTTGTTTTTGTTCATCTCTAAGACTTAGTGGATTTGTAAGTAATTTCCCTATATCTGAATTACTTAAATATTGTTTACCAAAATCACCGTAGTAATGCTTATCGTCTTCTAGCTTTTTTAAAGCCGCTTTGTTATTTTTCATTTATAACGTGTTTGCTGTTAATACTAATTCATCTTCTATTTCTTTAGAAATATTATACTTACCTTTAATAGTTTCTAGTTTGCCACCAGACTTAATATAGTCTATTGCTTTTTTATATGCAGGATCTTTAGTTGATGTTAAAGTATTTTTAGGTTGTTTTTTAACAGGTACTTTATCGTGATTATTTGTTGCATCACTGTCAGCGGTATCATCAATTAAAAATAAATTACCTAAAGCGTATTTCTTAGCATAAGAAGATGCTGAGCCAAATTGCTGAGGTGTGTTCATACCTTTTTGATTTAAGTCTACACCAACTACAGACGTAGCTTCTATTAAAGATTCACCATCTGTAATGGTAGCTGTTGATGTCATGATAGGTAAACCTACTACTTCATCAAGTCTTTCATTGATTGTTACTGTAACTCCTAACTCTAATAGAAAGGGTTTTGTTGCTTCGAGAATGTCTTCGGCTGATCTGAAGTTGTACTTGCCGAAAGAATTAAATCTGCTTTTTTTCGATTTAAACTTTGTTTGGATTGTCGCTAATTTTTCGTTTATGTTCATTCGTTTGTTTTTAAATTGCTTATTATTATAATTACATGTTTATATTATCGTTTACAAAATATACTATATCCGTGAGGTTGTAAACTACAGAACGTCAAGCACTTGCGAGTGATCAACGCTTTCTATTAATTTATCTATTGCTTGTTTTTTTATTTCAGAAACTCTTACATATGCGCTGACTCCTTTTATATTTAATTTATTAGCTATTTCGTTTGCTGAATGTTTTTCACAGTCTAAACCATATGACAATCTTAATACGTTATAATGATTTGTTTCTGATCCTAAATGTTTTTGCATTAATCCCATTAAATAAACGTTTAAAAGCTGTATATTATACGGCTCTGATTTATCTGGTATTTGATATAATAAATTTTCATCATCTGTCTGTGATCTAGCATCTATACTTAAAAATATAGAATTAAAAAACATAGCAACCATTTTTTTATCTTTAGGATTCTTACGTATTTCATTTTGTTTGTATTCAGGTATTCTTATATCACCTCTTAACATATCTATTTTACGTCTTATTGCTCCTTTTATTCTTTTACTAAAAAATGATTTTAAAGTTTTTTCTATATCCTCTTTATCAATAAGCATTTCCCAGTCTATTTTATCAACTGCCTTTACTAAAGCCATAGAGCCTATTTGTAATAAATCTAATATACTTAAAACACCTGAAGCTTGTTGTGATGTAGAAAACTTTCTAGACATGGCTTCAACTAGTGGTAAAAATTTAATAACTAATTCATCTCTAGTGTAGTAATCATAAAACTTATTTTCTGGCATAGAAGATTTTATATCTTCTTTATATCTAATGTAGTTTTTTATGTTATACTTTTTCATTTAAAATGTTTTTTTCTTTTTTTAATTGTTTATTTATGTTTCTTATTATTGTTCTTTCTGAGCAATTTAATAAACCTGCTACTCTATTCCAAGTTATTTTTTTACCAAATTCATTCATGTGTATCATACATTGATAAACAGACTCCTTATTTATTTTACTAGATCTACCTGTTAATTTACCTACTATACTCATTTTTTCACTAAACGTTAAACCGCTAAAGTCTTTAAATATTATTTTACGTATTTTATTTACAGGTGGTTCACCGCCAATAACAAATACATCGTCTATCATTTCATTTAGTTTTTTTTCACTTATAAAGAAAGTTACAAAACCATTATCTTTATCTGCTATAAATTCATACACATTTGATGGTAATAAACTATTTTCTTGATTTAAATAATATAACACTAAAAAGTGCCACTTTAAAGATTTATAAGTAGTTATTTTAGCTTTACTTTGAAACAACCTATAACATTCATAAGTACCATTTTCATAATATTTATATTTATTATTTTCAATAGTTGGTTTATCGTTTATAGGATCTTGACGATACTTTACTTTTCGATCATTCAACCATTTTATGTTTCTTTCATGTGACATTAGCGTCTTATTTTATTATCTTTGTTGGCTTTTGTCAGTCTTGGTTTGACAAAATTTTTAATTTTAGTTCTTATTCCAAATAAATCTGTATTTATTAAGTGCTTGTATGTTTTATATCTACTCATTTTCTATTTTTATTTTAACGTTATTCCATTTACCTCCTTTTAATTCTTTATTAACTAAAAAGTCTATTCTTTTTGTCCATCTTTTATTCATGCGATCCTCAACCGTCCATATGCCATCTAATGAACCAGCGCCTTCAATGCATACTTTAGTACCAAAAACAAAACCATGTTGCTCTAGGTCTCTAGAAACAGCTATCCATCTATGTCCTTGTGGATTTTTTTCGTTTATTTTACTAAGAGAAGCAGTTGTTAAATAATCTGCGTTACATTGCGATGGGTCAGCGTGATATATTGTTGCTGTTACTAGTATTGATATTAATATATTCATCTTCTAAGTATTAATTGTTCATCTTTTGCGGCTATTGTGTGTTTTTCTTGTTCATAATAATTCCAATACGCTGAAATACTGTCGCCATTTACTTTGTATTCATCAGGCATACACTGTGGGGGTTCTGTAAATTCTTGATCTGTAGGTATATTAGGAGGTAAAAAAGATAACGGACCAAAGCATTTGTCTATTGACATATGTTTTTTGCCGTATCTTTTAGTATACTCTGCTCCTAACGCTAACATATGATGAAACAACCAATAGTATTGTTTACTGTTTTGTCTACACCATATAGTTGACGGGTGGTTATAATGTGCTTTTTTATAAGGAACATTGTAACCGGAACCATAATGATGATGCGCAGTACAAAGCATCTGGGCTGATTCTAAGATCATTTTAACCACATGCTTATTGTATTGTACCTTTGCAGCTTTTACAGGGTCAGAATCTAAATAAAATATATTCATAATTTTAGTTTTATATACATACACACGAGGTGTGTATAGCATAGTTATAAGTTATACTTCTTCTTGTATTTTTCTATTTTAATAAGCAGTACAGATGCTTTAGCATATTCTTCAGCGTCTTCTAGTTCTTTTAAATCTAAGTATAAATCATCTAGTTCTTGTTTAATTAATTCTTGCTGTGTTATAGTACCATACTCTAATTCAGGGTTTTGTTTTGATATTTCTTCTAAGTCTTCTTTAAACTTCTCATCATATTCTATTTGATGCTTCATTATTTTATCTACTATTAAATCAGCGAGTTCGTTCATTTGTTTTTTATTCATATTTATATTATCTATCTGTTATTTGTTTTAATCTGTGTGAGTTTTTTAAATGATTTAATCCATATCTGAATCTACCTAAAACTGTATTTGTACTAGAATTAGTTTGTTCAGCTATTTGTCTAAAAGTTAATTTACTATATATTCTTAACTTAACAACTGTTTTTAAATTAGAAGGAAGTTCTTCAATACAATCTTTAACTAAATCTATTATTTGATTTTTAATTATCTCTTCTTCTTTATTTAATTGTTTGCTTTCTAATGTAGAAAAAACTTTAAAGTTATCTGATCTAATCATTACTGGTTTCTTTTTTCTGTAGTAATCTCTAACAACGTTATGAGCTACTGCAAAAGCATAAGATAAAAATTTACCCTCTTCATTATAGTTTTCTTTTCTTAAAGTTTTTATTAATTTAATAAAAGTATCTTGTGATAAGTCTTTAGCTAAATGCGTATCATAAACTTTTGAGTTTATAAATCTTTGAATATCATTTTTATTTTCTTTAAATATTTTTTCTAGTTTTATATTATCCATCTTACTCCATTTATTTCTAATATCTATTTATTAATTTACTAAGTCCGTGTGTCTGTTATAATCCTAGTTCCCATTGTTTAACTTTAAATGACAAGTAAAAAAGAAATAATATAAATAATATTGTAGTTATTCTATTATATTTGTTTCTTTTAATCATATTAGTTGCCATTTCTATTAAGTGTTAGACCAAGTTGTTCTGCTGCATAGTTAATATGCCTTTGAGTTGTTACACTCCACCAACCTAGCTGATCAAGTGTTTGATTACAATAGTCTATCTTAGCTACCCTAGTTGTATAACTCATTACGTAATCGTTTCCGTCCCATTGTATTACACATAGGTTTTGCTTGTATTTGCTAAATTTTCTCATAATATGTCTAATGTTTTTTTGTTTAATATTATTGGTGATTCATCTTTATGTGTTGAAACAAAGTATATGCCTGATGTTTCTTTAATTAACACGTTTTTATCTTTAAATTTCTTAGGATATTTATCCTTAACATATTGTTCTATTTTTTTTCTATTCATAATTCTATTTTTGTTTCTTGTTGTTTATAGCCTTTACTTTCTAATTCATCAATAATATCTTCTTCAAATCTTTCAGATAAATACTCAAACAATTGGCTTATAGCATCATCAATATACTGTTGATGTAGATCATCTACATATATAATTTCAGGGTAGTCTTCATCACCATTAGAATATTTAATAAATTCTTCAAGCGCATCGCCTAAATCACTATCATAATAATATACGTTTTCGCTTATGTTTATATTATTCATATCATGTGTAGCAACGTGAACTGAATAACCATCAACTGTTGATTCTTCATATATATAAAAGTCTGCCTTATTATTCCAGTTATCTACAAACTCTATATTAAAATGCTTTAACACTGATTCTTTAGCTAGATCTTGATCACTAGCTTGTTCATCACCAAAGCCTATAGCTTCTAATTTTTCATTAATTAATTCGTTTGTGATTAGTTTTTCTTTAGTCATTGTCATTTTTTTTAAAGTTATTAAATAAGTTATCGCCATATTTCCAATCCCACGATGATACCATAGACATATTAAGATCACCGAATAGATGTATATTTTTTATAGTAGACATAGGTAAATCGTCGTAGAACATAGCATTGTCTAACTCTGCAAGTGTATAGCATACTGTTGGGTAACTATCTACGTTGTTTATAAGAGCATTGTGTATCTCTGGTTTTAATCTGTGTAATAAAGTTTCTAGTTCTGCCATTGTTTTTGTTTTTATAATTATATTATCTATAAACTAATTTGTTTTATCCGTGTAGTTATTAAACACGTTTTATTTAGGTGCGCCAGGAGGATTCGAACCTCCGACCTCTAGGTTATGAGCCTAGCGAGCTGACCATCTGCTCTACAGCGCAATAAGTTACCGGTTGTCACTACGACTGGCTTTGTACAACTGATACAAGCTTGAAGCCAAGGCGTCGATTTACTGTTAGACCGGTATTTTGTAACTAGTGAGGAATCGAACCTCAATACTCGTCAGTAAGTCTTATCTCCGTACTTAAACGTGTGATGTTTCCAGACCTAGTTATTCAGCCTTCCTTCCTCTTTGTAGCGTCATATATCTTGCTACCAGTGCTCGGGTTCAGGCATACTAGCGATTCACTTATGTGTAATTCCAGAGGCAGGAATTTACTGACCTTGATTTACCTAATTAAGCTACTCGTCTAGTTATTTTCTCCGCCATGACCTATGAACCACGGCGGAGAGAGACTGACTTACTATTTGTATAGTGTTGCCTGTCTTGTGATTGATTATTGGTATATAAGAATATGTTTCTGTTGTTGAACAATCTACACACGTTTTATAACCTAATGCTAACCTGCCTTCAGGTATTTTTGTATTTGGTTTACATTTACAGTACATAATTATATTTTTTAGTTACAGTCTTCAATTTCTAATATATCATCTAGCTTATAGAATTCAAATATTTGCATAAATGTGTTTACTTTTAAGTATTTAACATAATTTGTAGGGATTCCGTTTTTATTCCACGTTGATTCTAAAGTGATTTTGTACATAGTATTATTGTTTATTTGTTACATTTATATTATCTATAGTAATTTTAAATTAGTCAGTGTAGTAATTACATCATATCTACCTCAAAACAAACTTGTGAATTGCAATATCCATTTGTATCTAAAGTACTTCCACATTCTTCACAGCTTACAGGTAAATGCTCGTCCCAGTTATTATAGTCATACCAATTCATATTGTAAGTATTAAATAGATTAATATCATTTTTATTAAAGAACTAAATAGTTTATCTTGTTTGCTCATAATGAATACATTGTTATATTTCTCATATTATAATTTCTTTTGCAAAACTCTACTATATACATTAGTCTTGCAAGTGGATCATTTATTAGTTCTCTAGCATAACACATAGCTTTAAGTGATTTTAACTTACCATCTTGTATGACTGTCCATCTTTCTTCGCGTTTAAATACTTTGTTTAATTGGTATATCCTATCGCTTGAGTTACATCTTCTGACATAACCTGATTTATAAGACGCTAGTTGATCACCATTAGGTAATACAAATTGTCTTGTACCGTTTTTCTTTTGTCTGTCAGTAGTCATTTCTTTGATGTTATACTCTATAAACATTCTTTTAGCGAATAAATCTACTAGTTCTACACGTCTCTGTCGCCAGTCCATATGCTCTTGTTCTAAGTTTATCATAGCTTTTTTTGTTTTACATTTATATTATCTGTAGTTTTATTAATCAAGTCAGTGTAGTCTTTAAACACAGCATTTACTATTAAGTCTCGCTCGTCGTCACTACAAGTGGCAAAGCCAAACTCGCCAAACCACTCTTGTGCTAATGTATCTAGTTTTTTTGTAACGCTCATAGTTATATATTAAATGGTGATGGTACGTGTTCTACATAGGTAAGACCTTTATAATTAAAGAATTCAGTGATACCATCTTGATCTTTTTCTTCGTTGTAAATAAACGCAAAGCGTTTTGGTAGCTCACCTACAGGATAACCTTTGTAAGTTATACCGTTTAATAGAATAGTTGTTTTGTTTTTGAATTTAATAGTGTTGATTTCCATAGTTTCTGGGTTGATTTTAATGTTTGTTTCTTGCATAGTTTAAAATATTAGTTTAGTTGTTATTTCTTGATATAAATAATCTTGTATAGTTTCTGTATATTTTTCTATACAGTCTGTAGAAGGGTCAAATGGAAAATCTGATTGTAGTTTATTAATTAATTCTTTCATAGTTTAAAGGTGTTATTTTGTTTAGTTAATAAAAAAGGTGTTAAGGTACAATGCACTATGTGACTGCCTGCGATGCTATTTTATAGATTTATTATTATTTCTTCATATAAATAATCTTGAATCATTTCATTATATTTTTCTCGACAGTCGGTCAATGGATTGAACGGAAATTCTGATTTGATTTGATTGATTAATTCTTTCATATTTTATTATTTATTGGTTTACGATTATATTATCCATAGTTTATTGACGCAAGTCCGTGCGAGAAACGTAAATGGTAATAAAAAACTGACACAAGCTAATTAAGTATATAAGTAACTAGCTAATGTCAGTGTGAGGTTTATACTATTTTATCTAAGTCTCTTACAAATTTTGGTAGATTATTAGAGTTGGTATAAGAACTGTACTTGTCGAAGCAAGGCATTGAATCAAACTTGCTTTTTAGTTGAGTATAAACTAGGTCATGGTTATAAGTACATTGCTCTTTGTTTTTGTTAGTAAATGTAATCACTGTGTTTTTACCGATTAGTGACTTACGAATTACAAATCTTTTTGTTGTTAGTTTTTGTTGATTTTTCATAGAATATAATTTAATATAAGCTTCGTTGCTTACAGACATATTATCATTTATACCAACACGCAAGTCCGTGCGAGTAGATTAGTAGATACATATCAGCACAATGTAGTCGCAAGTCCGTGAGTAGAGGTAGTAATAATACTAGTGTTATAAAAAAAGTCTAAAAAGCTAGACGAAAACCAAACAATGGCTTAAAGCTTACGACTCTAGAGCCTAGAAATTGGGCAACCCCGCTAAAACAAAACGATTTTACATTTCAAAAAACTTTTTCAAAATCTAGTAGTAACACCATACCCCTCTATTTGTGACAATTTATTATTTTATATGACATAAGGTACCTAAGTATATAAGTAGCTGCCTATTGTCAGTCTATTTAAAGGTAAAAAACCATAAATCTATGTAAGTATATATAATATACCAAAACATTATACAATGGCACAAAAATTAAGCGATAAGGCAAGAAAAGATAAAGCTAAAAGAGATCTTGAATATGCTAAAACAGACAGTAGAAGGTCTAAAAAAGCTGAAAATCAAAGAAAACGCAGAAAAGCAGAGAAAAAACATGGAAAAAACTGGTTGTTAGATAAAGACTATGATCATACTAAGAAAAGATTTGTTAGTGTTAAGAAAAATAGAGGTAATTACGGAAAAGGAACTAAAAAATAAATAAAAATGGCTAATTTAACAGCATACCCAATAGGTACACCTAAATCAGGAGATCTTATAATAGGAACATCAGTACCAATACCTGGAACAAATCAAAAATCTACTACTAAAAACTTCTCAATAAATGAAGTAGTTACATTAGCTACTGAAAATTATGTTGAGGTAACAAAGCAATTGACAAATGCGCAGTGGCTTGCATTAAAAACTACTAGTATAGAAATAGTACCAGCTCAAGGTGCAGGAACAGTAGTGCAGGTACTAACAGCATATGTTAAATGGGCGGTATCGGGTGATAATTTTGCTTTCAACCAACCTATAACCCTAGGTAATGGAGTTAGTGGCGCTGTGGGTGTTGTGACTCAAGGTACACTACCAGTAACCTACACGGATATTGATTCTGATGCTACTCAAATATTTACAATATCTGGAGCTGATGCTTCATTGAATTCCTCTATTAACTTTGGATGTGCTTCATCTGCTACACTTGCTGGAGGGGGAACTCTGCAGGTTACAGTGAGATACCAAGTAATATAAAAACACATGGCTAGAATAAGTTCATACGGATTTGATAACAATGTTACAGACCTCGATGCTTGGATAGGCACTGATGCTAGTAATCGCAGAACAAAACAATTTTCTGCAGAAGCCGTAGCTAAATACCTCAACATAAAAGGTAAGATATCTATATCTGCACAAATGGTGTTTAAATATAAAGATACCATAGAATCTGGTGCTTTTACAGGACCGGCTAATAATAGTAGTATAGCTGCTATAACTACAATGGATATATCAAATGCCGATGCTTCCGGCCAAAACACCGTGGAGTTTATGGAATATCTAGTAGGTAATGACATACTTATTAGTGAGCAAAATGATATAAGCAAGTTTGGTCATTTTAATATAACATCTTATACAACAAAAGGTAATGACCACACATTAGTACTAGCAAATGTTGGTGGCAATGGAAATTTAGAATTAAATAAGTTCTATGACTTTGCAGTCTTTACTTTATCTTCACCTGATAAAACATTTGAATTTACACAAGGTCAACCAGCTTTAGTCTGGACAATACAACATAATCTAAATAAGTTTCCATCAGTGTCAGTAGTAGACACATCTAACACAGTGGTGAACAGTCAGATAAATTACGTAGACAAAAACAATATAACAATAAATAACACAGCACAATTTGCTGGTAAGGCATACTTAAACTAACATAACATGGCAATACAATTTGTAAACAATTTACAGTTAAATCAAAACTACCTGCAATCAGCAGCTATAGAAAACCTTGGAGCAGACCCTGGAAGTGGTGTGTTAGGGCAATTAATATTCAATACCCAATCTGGTGAATTAAAAGTCTGTACAACAGCAGGATCAACTAATGCTATTTACTCAGCAGTTGGCGGAGGTGTTGAAACACTTACCATTAATGCTGGTACTTATATAGCCCCTAATTCAACTGGTACTCCTGCAGATCCTGTATTTGCACCTGACTTAAGTGCTACTGATGGAACAGCTGCTGCTGCAGAAAGGTATTTAACTAAATCAAATAAATGGGCTACGGTAGCTTCTATACCTGGAACATATGAATGGTTTTTACAAACAGATAGCGGAGGTGGCGCTAAGGTAACTGTTACTTCAAGTGATACAGTTGTATTTACAAGTGGTAATAGTACTATCGATGTAACTAATTCCGGTTTAAGTACAAGTATTAACTTACCTACAACAGGTGTAACAGCTGCATCTTATACACGTGCTTCTATTACAGTAGATGCATATGGTAGAATAACGGCAGCTTCAAGTGGAACGGCGCCAGTAATTAGCGATGCAACTATAACTTTAACAGGTGGTAGCGGTTTAGTAAATGCCGGTGGCGCATTCACGCTTAATCAAGCAGCTGATGAAACAATTACTTTCAATATAGGAGCAGGTGCTGGTATACAGGTTAACGCTAATGATGTAGCTGTAGATTACGTTGGATCAAACAATATTATTGATGCTGCCACTAATGGTACTACTATAGAAACTGTAGATAAGATATTATATGAAGATGCTACAGATAGTACTGTATACGAAATTGCTATATCAGATTTATTAGCATTAGCACCTCAAGGAGATGTTACTGGCATTGACGCTGGAAATTACATATCTATAGACGATCCAAACACAGCAACCCCTACGGTTAATGCTTTAGGAACTGAAGCTAAAACAGCCTATAGACTTGTAGCTAGAGACGGTAGTGGTTATGGTTACGTGCAAACACCTCCATCTGGAGATAGCACAGATAAAATAGCTACAACATCTTTTGTGCAAACTGCTCTTACTGGTTTACTAGAATTTAAAGGCGGGTTCAATGCTAACACTGGGGATTTAGATTCTCCGCTTACTGGGGACTTATATGTAGACGTTCCTATATTAGTAGGTGATTACTATGTAGTAACAGTTGCAGGTAACTTCTTTGGAAATACAGCAACACCTTTAACACCTGGTGATTCAGTTATATGTCAAACTGCTAAAACAGCGGGTAATGCCACTGAAGCGGATTTTATAGTTGTGCAATCTGATACAGATCTTGCGACTAACTCCACGCCTGGTTTAATGTTTATAAACCCAACTGGAAGTGGCATAACTTCAAACATATCAACAGGTCAAGCTGTTTTAACAAATACAGATAAAGGTTCTTCTCAAAACATATTTAAAAATGTTGCATCCGATTCAGGTACAGCGGTTGCAGATAACAACAACGATACTTTAACAGTTGTTGGTGCTGGTAGAATAACTACTGCAGTAGCTAATGACACACTTACAATAACAAGTACTGATAATCCTTTAATGGCACTTGGTGATAGAGTTGCGTTAACAGGTGGTTCAACTTCTGGAGGCATTACAACTTTTAATTATAACGTAACTAGCTCTTTTACTGGAGCAAGTGCTTTAGATGTTAAGGTTGAAATAATTAGCGCCGGTGGCGTAACTGTATATGCGGATGTAACAAGATCAGGGTCTGTGCTAACAGTTAAGTTTACAGGAACAGTAGCAAATGGTGCTTATGAAGCTCTTCTTACATATGTAGGATAATAATAATTAAATCCAATATAGTACATGGCAATACAATTTTTAAATAGCGGTTATTTCGCTGGTAGGGTAGGCGTAGGAATTGCGGCACCAGAAACTGGTCTTCACGTAAAAGGAGCAGCTGATGACAATGAGTCTTTATTATATATAGAGAACACATACAGCTCAGGGGGTGTTTTTTTTCCAGCAGCCCTTTTTAAACATACAGCTAGTAACCATAGTTATGGTACGGTTGCTGAGTTTAGAACAGAAGGTACCGCAAGCGATAGACCAAGTATATTATTTTCAAACGGTCATACTACAAATAACTGGAGTATAGGTCAAGGTGTAAGTGGCGCAAGTGATAATTTTGTAATTGGCTACAGAAGTTTTCATCCTAATACATCAGGGGGTTGGGCAACACCATATTTAACCATAGCTACGTCTGGTGACGCAACTTTTGCAGGTGATGTTACTTTGTCAGCAGCGGGTTCCACAGGAGAAACAATACGAACAACTAATAACACAGAACCCTATTTGGCATTACAAAGAAACAGTGGTTCTAACGGTGTTGGTGTTTTAAGATTATTAGATGGTGGTGATTTAACATTTGACACAGGCGCTACAGGAGCAGGGCAAACAACAAGATTAACTATTGATGGGGCAACTGGTAATGCAACTTTTGCAGGAGATATAATGCCAAGTGCAGAAAATTTATATGATATTGGTTCAGCATCTGTTAGATGGGAGGATATTTGGGCAGACCAAGTTTATGGTAGAGATGTTTATGTTGATACAAAAATTATTCATAATGGCGATACTGATAATTTTATAGAATTTGGAACAGACACAATATCTATATCAAAACCAGCAACTTTTGCAGGTGATATTGCAATGGTACAAACCTCAGGTAATAACACGCTTACTATAGATAGCTCAGGCGGCGGTAACCCTGTAATATATTACAAAGATACAAGTAGAACTTGGGGTCAATTTCTTTCCAATGGGGATATGTATTTCAAAGATGAAACTTCACAAATAACCTCTTTACTATTAGACGGTGGAACTGGTAATGCAACTTTTGCAGGAGACATAATAATGGCTAATGCTAAGGTTTTATATACAGATGATATAAGAGCTAGTACTGGAGGAATGGTTATTGGTCCTACAGGTAATTCTTCATTAACATTAAGAACTAATAGTACAACTAGATTAACAATTAACTCTGGAGGTCTTGCTACATTTTCTTCAACGCCAGATGTAGGCACAAGATCAGCTGGTGATAATACCACAAGAGCTGCATCAACTGCTTTTGTTACAGCCGCAGTTGCAGCGGTGCCTATAGGTAACTACTTACCGCTTGCCGGTGGAACAATGACCGGAAAAATAGTTGGGCCAACTGCAGGAAATTCTTCTGCTAATCCACCTGCTTTAGAAGTTGTAGCCTCAGGAACAGCAAACACCCAAGCGTCCATTGCAATACAACAAAAAACTTCAGAAGGTGATACTATCATATTTGCTGATTATGAACCTCATGTAGAATGGGGTATAAGTACTGAAAACGGTGCTAATTTAATACATTTTACAGGCGGTTCAACTGCTGGTGGAATGGGTAGTAAAACTTTTTATAACAATTCTGGTAATGCAAGAACTGCATATATAAAATTTGAGCACAACACAACTAATGGTAATACAAAAGTAGGCGGAACATTTAGTGTTGCAAGTAGTTCAACTTTTGCGGCAATATCGGCAACTAATGGAATTTTCACCGGATATGTTTCTGGTCATGATATTTATGCTCAGAATTTTTACGTAACATCTTCTGGCACAAGCGCTGTTAATAGAATAGACAATGATGGTAATAATCTTTATATAACATACGGCGGCACAAGCAGTCGTGCTCTAGAAATTGCAAATAACAACGGTAACGCAACTTTTGCAGGTGATGTAACTGTTAACGGCGGTCAATTATTTTTACCAGATGGTGGTGACGTAGCGTGGGCTGGTGGTTACAGTAGCGGCAAACCTGTTATAGCAGGTAACAGTACAGTTATAAATATGTATCCAGCTGGTAACGTCAGTGGTGCCCAATTTTCACTATCATCAACAACAGCAACTTTTGCGGGTGCGCTAACTGGAACAACAGCTTCTTTTAACTCAGGAACAGGTAATGTTGTAGCAAGTTTTATAAGTACAGATGGCATAGCGGGAATAAAATTACAAGATTCAGGGGGTAACGTAGAGCTTTCTGCTTCTAGCAATACTTTTCAAGTGCAACCAGCCGGTGGCGCAGCTGCTTTATCTGTTACTTCTACTGCTGCAACTTTTGCAGGTACTGTAACTTCAAGTGCAGGTGGGTTTGGAGTTAATTATCTTGGTGGTCAAACAGTGCCGATGATTGTACTAGCTAACGCCCCAACTTATGGTATATTTTATAGAGAATCAACTCCTGATTTTATAGAGTTTAAACACGGTAATGTTGTAAAACAATCTTTTGATGGATCAGGTAACGTAACTTTAGCAGGCAAAGGAACTTCTGTAGCAACAGTTGCATCAGACGGCGGTACCACGCTTGCAACCAAAAGTTATGTTGATGGTCTTGTAACAGGTGTTCCAGTATATAAAGGAACATGGAATGCATCTACAAACTCGCCTGATTTAACATTACCGGCTAACAAAATTTTAGGTAATTATTATATAGTTGACACTCCGGGTACCTCATCTCCGAATGGAGGAACTACAGAACCAGATTCTTGGGCTGTAGGTGATTGGTGTATATTTTCAGATGTAACACCGGGCGCAGGAACAGATTTATGGCAAAGAATAGATAACTCATCTGTAATATCAGGCGCAGGTACAGGACAAAAGTTAGCCAAATGGTCAGGAGCATCAAATGCAGATTCAGAAACTTTAACTGATAGTTCTATTACAGATACAGGTTCTGTGGTAACAATAGGTAACCCAACAACAATAACAGGGCCTCTTACCGTTAATATGGATGCTGACGATACCGTAGTTATAAAAAGTGTGGGTACAAATGCGTCAGCGGTTTTTGCTGCTTCAGGAGACGAACTTTATTTAGGCGGTGGAGACTCTTACAGCGTAAGATACCCTGCAGGAAATAATTTTGCGCTATTTGACAATTCAAACCCAGGAATAGCTATTAACACTGGCAACATGAATATTGGTTCAGCGGGACCAGCATCTGATCTTACATCTTTTTTAAATATAGTTAGTACCGTACAAGGTGTAAATCCTACAATTAATGTTTCGTGTGATGACGCAGATGAAGCCTCTTTAATATTAAGTGAGGAATCAGGTAATCAAGGTTATGGAGCAAGATTGTATTATCAAGGGAATGGTAATAATTTCTTTAATATACAAATTGGAGATGTTGGTACTTGGACGAATAGATTTACTATTGATAGATATGGAGATGTTGGTGTAGGTATATTAGCCCCTCAAGGTAAGATGACCGTAGTAGGCGCAACCCAAACTATAAATATGGATTTAGACGCTAACTCAGCTATAGGTTTATCTGTGATGGGTGTAGATAGTAGTAATTTTAATGCGTTTACTATAGGGTCAGCCAACAGTCAAAACAACTGCGGCGTAATTAGATTCAAGTACAACGGCGCTGGATCTACAAATAACTATATGGGCTTAGGTTTTTATTCCAATGACGATATACTTAATGTTAGAGCTAATGGCTACGTCGGAATTGGGGTAACTTCGCCTACAGCGAATTTACACGTACAAGGAAGCTCAGCTACAGATGTGCCTATAATTAGAAGTGGCGGTTTTGGTAACTCAGGTTCTGCTTTAGAGCTTGCTGAAACTTTAGTTAGTGGAAACATGACGTATGGGTTTTCTTTTGAACAAACAGGAAACGGTACAAATGAATTATTAATAAAAAGACATAATAATAGTCAAAGTGGAGCACCTGTAATCACGTTAAGTAGAACTAATAATAACGTTTCTATGTCAGGTGGTTTGTCATTAGCTTTAAAAGCTACATCATCTTCTACGGTATCAACTGATAGTGGTACAACTCTTACAACAAAAAACTACGTAGACGCACTTACTCCAGGCGCTGGAGTTTTCTTACCACTAGCTGGTGGAACAATGACTGGGAATATTACTTTACCTGGAGAAGAAAATAATACTTTTAAAATAGGTTTCACTGGAGCATCTGCAACTTCAGGTTTATCGACAGTAGATCAAAATGGAGCAGGTTTATATATAGGAGCAAATTCAAAACTTAATAATTCTGGTAATGTTGTTTATAATAATTCTGCATTACCAAGTAGTGGTATTTATTTTGATGGATGGGATGGTGATGATATGGAATTTTATACTGGAGCATCAGGAAATCCTATTAAAAGACTTACTATCTCATCAACTGGCGATGCAACTTTTGCAGAAAGCGTTATATTAGGTGCAACTAGTAACGGTAACGCTGCTAGTAAATTAACAATAGCGTCTGGAACTAATGGTGATGGTATTTTCTTAACTGGATTAGGAAATGCTAGTGGCATGGGTACTGGTAATTATAAAGCTATAGATTTTCAATATTCTAATGTTGATTCTAGTTTTGGATCAGCTATTAGATTTGTTGTAGCTGACAATACATTACATGGTGGCCAAATTGAGTTTTGGACTGATAATTCCTCTGGAACAAACACTAAAGCTCTAACTTTAGACAAATCACAAAACGCAACTTTCGCAGGTACTATAACAACTGGTGGAGACTTAACTATTGGAGGTACTGGAGGTATTTTTATACCAGAATATATTTATCACACCGGGGATGGTAATACTTATTTTGGTTTTCCAAGTAATGACATTTTTAGAGTTGCTACTGGCGGTACAGCAAGATTTGAAATAACTGCTTCAACTGTTAATGTAAGTAACGCACCTTTCAAAGCTTTAGGCGCTTTAGCTACAGGTTCTGGAATCGCTGAAACAGGAGTTGGATTAGGTCAAATGTCAAACTATGCCCACGCTCAATTTAGCGGTTCCGCTGGTGGTTATATTGATTTTGCGGAACCTAATGTAGATTACTCTGGGCGTATTATTTATACTCATAGTTCTGATTCTATGGTATTTTATACAGCAACATCAGTGGTTTTAACGTTAGACAGCAATAACAACTCAACTTTTGCAGGTGATGTAACAATTGGCGGTAGAGATTTAATTTTTAGTAACACAGGTACTAATGATGCTAACATAACATCTAGCCTTGGAATTAATTTTATAGTTGCCGCTTCCGGAATTAGTGGCTTAGAAATTGACGCTTTTGGAGGAGTAACTACATATAACGTATTAACAACAGGTGGTAGTATAATTGTAGGAGGCGGAGGCATACAACTAAATGGTACAGGCCGTATAGAGGGGATTGATACGGTATCAGATTCAACAGATGCAGCTAATAAAGCTTATGTAGATACTGCTGTGGCAGGCGCAGGCTCAGGCACATTTTTACCACTTGCTGGTGGGACTATGACAGGTAAACTATTATCCCCAAGAACATCTTTAAACAGAGTCAGTAATGCTGCAAGTGGTTATAATTATTATAATGAAACAATTAATGGTTGGCAAACGTATATGTCGCCAGCTGGAGCAACAAGTGTAGGGTATAATGGAAACCTAACTGCTCCTGCGGGAACATATGTTACGTCATGGGCAATTCGATCTGTTGTAGAACCAGTCTCAGGGTATGGATGGACATGGGAAGAATTAGCAAGTGGTGCAACCACAGGTCAGTCAGTCGTTGCTGAGTTATCAAGCTCGTCTGGTAATTTTAAGACCATAGGAAACATATATGCTGCTGGAGGAAATTCAACTCAATGGAATACTCATACAAGTAACACAGGTACAGTAACATCTGTTGCGACTGGTGGAGGCTTAGATGGTGGAACTATAACAACTACCGGAACAATAGAAGTAGAATACGATGGCGTTTCTACAAACATAATGCAAGCAGGTACTAATTACCTTTCTAGCTCTATTGTGCAAGGCGATTATTTAATGATAACAAACCCTGGAGACACTGGTACTTACAGACGTATTGGTTACACTAAAGTAGGAAATTTACCATTTACTAACAACTTAGGCGACATAACTAATGTTACCGCAGGGACAGGTATGACAGGAGGCGGTTCTTCAGGCTCAGTAACACTAAACGTTATAGGAGGAGCAGGTCTTACAGCTAATGCAAATGATGTGGCAGTAGATTACTTAGGAAGTGATAGTATTATAAAAGCAGCGCCAACATTAAGTGCCGCTGTTGCTTCATCTGATTTTTTACTAATGGCTGCTTCTAATGGTAATGTATTCGAAACAACTTTTAGTAACTTGCCATTTGTGTCGTCAAATGACAGTACAGTTATAAGAACTACAGGTGGTCAAACACGTCAAGGTAATAATACATTTGCGGCTACAAGTACTAGTACTAGCTACACCAATGCAGGCGTAGAATTAAGAGAATCTAATTTATCAGGTTCTTCTGGAACTCCCCCATTTATAAGCTGGCATTGGGGTGGAGTTGTTGCTTCTAGCATGACAATTGAAAACAATGGTACAATAGCAGTTAGAAACAACCCAGGAAATGCATATGAGAGATTTGCATGTGGAAATTTAACAGCGCACGGCGGCACCTTTGTTTTAGGTAGCGGTGGAGTTGGCGATATGTATTTAGGTAATAACGCAACAAATAAGTATTTTAGGTTTCATACTAATAATAATCAGACTTATTTTGACATGAACTGCGGCCAAATTAACTGGCGAGAAGGATCCTCAACTAGGTATTATTTTTATCCTTCAACTGCTAACATGACCATCAATGGTACATTAACTCAAAACTCCGATAGTAGAGTTAAAGAAAATGTAGTTGAAATAGATAATTGTATTAGTAAGGTACAAGCAATGCGAGGTGTTTACTATAACAGAACTGATTTTAACACAGAGGTTACAAAAGTAGGTGTTATAGCGCAAGAGGTTGAAGCTGTCTTACCAGAGCTTATATTAGAAGCTTCTGACACAGGACTTAAATCTGTGGCTTATGCAGAATTAACAGCTGTGCTAATAAACGCAATAAAAGAGCAACAAGAAATAATAGAAGATTTAAAGGCAAGAGTGCAACAATTAGAAAAATAAAATAAAATTATGGCAATTACTTATAAGTGGGAAATATCACAAATGAATGCTCATATTCAATCAGAAGGCGAAGACAATGTAATTTTTAGAGTGGAATATAATTACGTAGGTTACGAAGAATCCGGGGGTGTTACTTATGCAGACAATGTTACAAGTTTTCAAGATTTTGTTTATGTAGCAGGTGAGCCTTTTGTGCCTTACGAAGATACTGAAGCTTTTGAAAATGTAGTTATTGGGTGGTTAGAAGATGCTGCAGATGTTTCTACAATGCAAGCTCGCATAGCTGCAAATATACAATCTCAAATTACACCAGTAAACGAAGACTTGTATTTTACATGGATGAATCCAGCTCCAGCTCCAACACCAGGTGTTGAAGAAGAAGAATAGTAGGTAAATTTTACTAAAAACCAGTGATAATATAAATATACCCTGCTCGGGATAGAGCAATAACCAAAATTAATTTAAAACCAATACCGATGACGTATTTTTATTACAAGACTAATACGTGGAATAGTCAACCACAAATCTCCGAAGACCAAATAAAACTTTGGAAACATCTCTCAGAAAAGAAAAACTGGAGAATTGTTCAACTACCAAATGGATTCTTTCAAACAGAGCACAAAGATTTTAATTGTGACTGTGATCCTGAAAAAGACACGTGCTGTGAAAACTGGCTAGATGTTACTAGAAGGGAAACAATTGAAGGAGCCGAGCAAGCTATAGATAGTTCTGTAAGTCATTACTCTAAAAAAATAGAGTATACTAAAGGGCCAAAGGTTGTAAAAACATTTAAATAAAAACAATTTAATTCAATTTAATTTAATTCAAAATGTCAGACAAAATAGTAAAAAACCTTAGTTTTGGAAAACAAGCTAAGGAAGAGGTTTTTATTGGTATAGAAAAACTAGCAAAAGCTGTTAGCTCAACTTTAGGAGCTGGTGGTAGTTGCGTTTTATTAGAAGACCAGTTTGGAAACCCAATGATAACAAAAGATGGAGTTACAGTCGCTGAAAGCGTAGTGTTAAGAAACCCAGTAGAAAACTTAGGTTGCAACTTATTAAAGCAAGCTGCAAAAAAAACTGTAAAAGAAGCGGGAGACGGCACTACCACAGCCACTGTTTTAGCCTACGCAATACTGCAAGAGGCTTATAAAGTACAAGAAAAAACAAACAATAGAGAGTTAAAAGAAGGTATAAACAAAGCTGTTGATGAGGTTATAGAGTATTTATGTAAAATATCAAAACCCATAAAGAATAACATGGTTAATCAAATAGCTACTATATCTACTAATAATGATAAAAAACTAGGTAACTTAATAGGTGAAGCTTTTAAATCTGTAAATAATACAGGTGTAGTAATGATGGAGCAGTCAGACTCTGATAAAACAGAGTTAGAAACAATAGAAGGCTCTCAGTATTTTAAAGGATTATTAAGCCCTCACTTTGTTACTAATAAAATTAAAAAAACAGCAGAACTAAACAACCCTTTAGTTTTGTTGATAGAAAATAACGTTGAAAACATAAGACAAATACAAAGTGTCTTAGAATATGTTATAAAAAATAATAAACCATTATTAATTATAGCTGACTTAAGCCCCGAGGTTTTATCTGCTTTAGCAATGAATAAAACTAAAGGTAACATAAAAGTAAACGTTATATCAGCACCAGTTTTAGGTGTAAACAGAAAACAAATGTTTGATGATCTAGCGCTTCTAACTGGCGCTACTTTAATAAACGAGGATTTAGGTGACGATATGGATTTAATTGAAATAGAACACTTAGGAGCATGTTTTAAATCAATAACTAGCGATCAAGATACTATACTTCAGTTTGAATCTCAGAACAACGAATGCTTTGAAATAATTAAAGACATAAAGAAAAAGCTTTTAACATGTAAGATACCTGATCAAATAATAAGTTTAGAAAAAAGATTAGCAATGTTATCTTCAAAGATAGCTGTAGTAAAAGTAGGTGCTAATTCTGAAATAGAACTTAAAGAGAAGATGGATAGGGTTGAAGATGCTATTTGTGCTACAAAAGCCGCTGTTAAAGAAGGTATTGTTCCTGGAGGTGGTATAGCTTTGTTAAATGCTTCTAACCATATAAATGCAGAAACTATTGCAGGTAAGGTTTTAGCTAAAGCTATTAAAGCTCCTTACGAAACAATACTAACAAACGCTGGACTAAAAATAAATTATCCAAAAAATGATTGTTTTGGTTTAGATGTGGTTACAGGAAATATGGTAAATATGACTAATCAAGGAATAATTGATCCCTTATTAGTTACTAAAAGCGCTTTAAAAAATGCGGCTTCTGTGGCAACAACTATTTTATCTACAAATTGTGTAATCAATAATTTAAGAATAGATGAAAGCAATAGGTAGAAATTTAATTATAGATATAAAAAAAGAAGGTACAACAACCACAAAAGGTGGTTTACTTCTTTCAGAAAATCAAAAAGAAGATTTAAGATACAGAGAAGCTAAAGTAATTAGTGTCGGCTTGGATGTAGAGGGAGTTAAAGAAAAAGATGAAATATTTTTTGATAGGCACGCTGGTCATAAAATAGAATTTAATAAAAAAATATACCACATAATAAAATCACAAGATGTGGTCGTTGTTAAATGAGAAAGCTAGATGCAGGTGATTTAAAAGAATTAAACCTACTAAAACATTACCGTATAATACGCAAATGGGCTTGTAAAAACAACGACTTAACAGATGCTGAGCTTGAGTTATTGATATACTTAGATTCTATAGATTACTTTACTAAAAAAGATTTTATAAAAGGTACTTATTCGTACAGCTGGAATAACAGAAGATGGAATAAGCTTAAAAATAAAGATTGGATTGTTGTTTGGAGAAATAGAAATAGAACAACTCAAAAATATAATATATATAAAGTATCTTTTAAATTTAAGCAACTTATTAATAAAATATACAAAATAATGTTAGGTGAAGAAGATATACCTACTAGTATTAGAAGAAACAATATTATAAAATGCAAAAGTTATACTGATAAGGTACTTACAAAGGCTATTTATAATGTTAATAAAGATAAAAATAGATAAAATGGGCTTTAGATCAAATAGATTATATTCTCACGGAACTCAATTAGCAAATCAAGTTGAAGAAAAAAAAATAGCAGATGAAGCTAGAATTGATTCATTAAAATCAGTCCCTGGTTCTGCTTATTATGATCCAAGTTTTCAACAAAAAAACGTTGACAAATATGGCGCTGATATAAGTAATAACCAAAATATATATGATCCTCTTGGAACATCTAAACCTTCTTTACATTCTGGACAACTAACAATGCAACAGTTTATGGATCAAAAACAATCACAATACATGAAATCACAGCAAGAATTAAACCAATTTGGACCAACAGGTGCACCTAATATAATACCTAGTCAATCAAACGTACCTAGTACTTTTAGCCAAAGCGAAGTATCTAATGCTAATGCTATGTATGGGAATAACATGGAAAGAAATGCTGCTGTAAATAACGGTATAGTACCTTCTTATATTCAAGAACAAGCAAACTCACCTATAGCTCTTAAAAATCCTCCTACATCTGCTTATAGTGCTTTAGAAAACTTAAAAAAATAAATTAGTTAAATGAATCATATGAAAATGCTATAGATGGATATCTTAATTATATCCAGAAAGAAAAGAAAAGAGAAGAAAAACAACTTAAAGAAGAACTTTACTAAAACATTAAGTTTTAATTAAATCAAAAATTAAAATTAACATATAAGTAAGAACTAGACAATAAAATAAAAGAAGTGCTTTTGCAAACACAAATTAATAAATTCAAAAAAATGGACTTTAAATATAATATCAATAAGATTCACGGTGACCTTCTTTCACAGTTTCTAAATTCAGAGATTAAAATAGAAGAAAAATCAAACTTAAAACTTGGTAACTACATTGAAGTTTCTATTATCAATGAAGGTAAAGAAGTTAAGATGGTAGTATCTAAAAAAGAATTGGAAAACTATAGTTTCAATTGGTCT
>UPTG01000857.1_pt1 | contig 23973 bp, 19 predicted proteins | sample 2160121 | NCBI WGS metagenome assembly UPTG01 (sample SAMN06266255, study PRJEB28933) | marine metagenome | isolation source: Columbia River Estuary | place: USA:Columbia River Estuary, USA | collected 2014-07-27
TGCTCAATCAATCAATGATGCAAATCTCCAAAAAATATTGACTGAAAATCCGTCAATATTAAATAATGTTAAGTATTCATAACGATTGCTAAGTATGGCTTTGCGCGCACAGCAGAACAGTGAAAACCCCAATCTTGGTATCGGGATGATGCTTGGAGCTTACTTTTTGTTTTCGTTGGTGGATACTTCGGTCAAATGGTTGCTCTACGCAGGTCTGGCCTCGTTTCAACTCGCCTTTATGCGCTATGCGTCGCATTTTATTATCAGTATTTTCTTAATCGCACGCGGTGGCATCAGCCGGGATCGGTTTGCCACAGATCATTTCGGTCTGGTGATGTTCCGGGCATTTTTACTGGTCAGTGCAACCGCGTTAAACTTCATCGTACTGCGCTATCTGTCGTTAACCGTGGTTTCGGCCATCATGTTCTCTGCACCTATTGTTGTGTGCTTGCTGTCTTGGCCCATGCTGGGTGAACGGGTTGGGCCGTGGCGATGGTTTGCTATCTGTTTGGGGTTTTCAGGCGTAATCGTGGTCATCCGTCCGTTTGGCGAAAGCTTTCACTGGGCCGCCATATTGACCTGTTACAACGCGGCAGCACTGGCCCTTTATTCAATTCTCACACGCCGGTTATCGGGGATAGTCGCAACCGAAACCATGCAATTTTATATGGGCTTTCTGGGCACAGTCAGTCTGCTACCAATGGCGATCTGGACCTGGGTCATGCCACAATCTTTACTGGAATGGGGCTTGATGTGCAGCCTCGGGGTCTGGGCTTGGGCCGGCCATGATTTACTTACCCGCGCGCATGGGTTCGCACCCGCCAACACATTGATGCCTTATACCTACAGCTTTTTGATTTTTCTCACCGTTGAAAGCTATCTGGTGTTTGCGGATATCCCCGACGGTATGACCTTGACCGGAGCGGCGATCATCATGCTATCCGGCCTGATCATCTGGAAACGTGCGCAGATTCGACAAACCCATCCCTCACACTGACATTTTGGCACGGCCTTCACTGAAACCATTAGATAGACATCTCTTGCAGGGCCTTTGCCTAAGACTGAGAACTTGCTCAACAATTCCAGACCCTCTGAACGGTCGTGTAGTTTTTAACCTGTGTGTGATTGATCGCAGCAACCATGTCAGCCTTTCCGCCCGGTGAGACTGTGAAAAGACGCATCAATGTGTGAAGCGCGATTGCCCATTTTATTTTATTGCGCAAGGATAGTGCTGGTTAAAAAGAATACATGAGGAGTATAGCATGGCCAACCTCGGCAGTCAGCCAATCCGGAACGCGCGCGACCTGAAACGGTTTGAAGCCGAAATGACGCTTGAGGCGCGCTTGCCGGAACAGAGTATTCTAGACGTATTTTCTGAAAGCGCAGCGCAGAACCCCGACGCCACTGCGATTACCATGCTCATGACGGGAGCGGCGGACGAACAACCAAGGCAGGTTAGCTATGTCCAGTTGCTTGGTCAGATTCGACGCGCAGCTAACATGTTCACTGATATTGGTGGCCCTGCGCCAGGGGTCGCTTTTATGCTGCCCTCTTTGGTCGAAACCCACGTTACATTGTGGGGTGCGGAAACTGCAGGGTATGCGGTTCCGATCAACTTTCTTTTACAGCGAGAGAGTATTGCTGAACTGATCAAAACGTCAGGTGCAAAAATTCTGGTTGCTTTAGGGCCTCACCCTCAACTCGATATCTGGGAAAAAGCGTTGGAATTGCGCAGCCAAATTCCTGAATTGATTTTGATACGCGTGGCCCATCCTGACACACCAACGGAGGAAGGAGTGATCGATTTCTCCACGGCACTAATGGCCCAACCCGACGACCGTCTGAACTTTGGCATTACGCGTAGTGGCGATGATTTAGCGGCGTATTTTCATACAGGGGGCACAACGGGTGTGCCTAAACTTGTCGCCCACACGCATCGCAGCCAACTGGTGGCCGCTTTTGGTGGGGCCTCAATGTGTGGTTACACCTCTGATGATGTTTTAACCGCAACGTTTCCGCTGTTTCATGTCGCAGGGACGATTATCGCCGGTCTAAGCGGCTTTATGGCCGGACTGGAATTGTTAATAATGTCACCCTCAGGACTGCGCAATCCAACAGTCATAGAGGGGTTTTGGCGCTTGGCGGCCAAGCATAAAGCGACATTGCTGGCAGGGGTTCCTACAGCGCTCGGAGCCGTTTTACAAACGTCTCCGGGTACGCAGGACATTAGTTCAGTGCGGGCTGGTTTAACGGGTGCCGCCTTGCTACCACCGGCAGTCAAGAAACAGTTCAAGGAAGTTACAGGGCGTGAACTTTTCGAAATTTTAGGGATGACCGAGGCCTCGGGATTGGTCAGCATTGATCCACCTTGTGGAAACGGCAATGCCGGCTCTGTTGGTTGGAACCTACCCTATACTCAGGTAGACGTTTTACGCCCAAACGCAGACGACAGCCTTGGTAAGGTTTGTGAAGTCGGAGAAATCGGAATCATTGCGATACGCGGTGCTCACGTTTCCCCCGGCTATAGCGACTCAAAACACGACGAGGGTGTCTTTAACCAAGGAGTGCTTAATTCAGGCGATCTTGGGTACAAAGATGCCCAAGGTTGTCTGTATATTGCCGGACGGTCAAAAGACCTTATTATACGCAGTGGTCACAACATCGACCCCGCCATGATTGAGAATGCCATGAGCACACATCCTGCAGTGATGCTGGCTGCTGCCGTTGGCATGCCCGACGCCTATGCCGGAGAAATACCTATTTGTTTTTTGCAGTTGCAAAAAGGCCATGAGGCAAGCGTCAAAGAGCTGCAACAACATGCTCAAAATACGATAGATGAGCGCCCAGCATGGCCAAAGATCATTCAAGTTATTGACGAGATCCCTCTCACCACAGTTGGTAAAATTTACAAACCAAGTTTGCGGTGCGAAGCCGTCAAGTTAAAAATCACTGATTTAGTTCAAAACGAACTCTCTCTTACAAATAGTAAAATTGACGTTGTTGCGCGTGGCAAACGGGGCATGCAGGTCACCGTGACGCTCGCCCCAGAAGGGCAGTCGCGCGTTTCTGACCTTGAGAAAGCCCTGGCCGCTTATTTATTTGAGGGGAGGGTACTGTTGGCCTCCGAAAATATCATCGAATAAATTCGGAATTGTACCCCCGCTTTTAAACTGAACCTCCTCCGACTAAAGTCGAGGGGTTCAGTGGTTTAGAGCGCCTGCGGCGCACAATGGAATCTTTTCCGACTGAAGTCGGAGATTTCAAACCAGATTTTTGGAAAATGAATACGTCAATGTTCAGCTTGAGCGTACTTTAAAACCAGCGACTGACCTACGCTATGAACTTACCGAAATTTGTTGTGATGCCCGATAGGCGCAACAAAGCAAATGAATGAATCAAGCTCAAAATGACACTGGATCTCCCTTGGAGACCACACCACAATCGACCAGATAGAGGTCCACCTGGCCCCCGCTTGCGCGGCGCAAGGTATATGTAAATATCTTATAATTGTATGGACTTTTATTTTATATCAAAATTGAGCTGACTTTTAGACACCAGTGTGATCTCGTACAGAGCGGTTCACATTCCGTCTAGATCACCTATGATGCCATTTATCCGTAAATGTTCCATAATTGGGAACGCATTGGCGGTGATAAGGGATCAATACTTGATTACAAAGCTCTCTTTTCCTTTTGTCAGATTTCGCTACTCTCTAACGCCAACGTAAGACAGCCCACACCGTGTTGGTGAGAACCTTATTTTTGTTATGCTGTCGCTGTGTGTGCGTCCACATAGAGTGCTTTGATATCTTTTTTGGCTTTTTTAGCCAGATTGAGTGCAATTCCATTTGATCCGAAGACCATGACACTGTGCAGCTTTTGGTGTGCCGTGAATATTGAGCATGGATACCTTAGCATAAACCAAAAGCAACGCGGGAAACGGGCCCGCTTTCATTAATTCACTGCAAGGTCTGTGATTTCGCGGCGGAATGGAAGAGCGTCCCCGATATCTTGCTCGTCTAATTCTCGGGCATAACGGTGACCAGCATAGGTGGCCCAGGCAATCGGACCTGGCGCATTTGCATCTCCAATCAACTTTACAGACTTAATTCCCGCGTCCGCCCATTCTGCCGCGCGCAGCTTTAAGTCGTCGAACACGCTTTTGTTCTCCAAACGTGAAGACACCAGCAACACAGCGCCACAGCAGAGCGGCCGGGTCATGTCAGTAAACATGCAGTTTGTCTGAACATAGTCCTTACCAATGGCGGTTATCCCACGATTAAGTTCAATTGTGACCCCCATTGTGGCCAGTCGGCGATGGATTTCGTGCTGTTCTAACGTGTTCAGTGTCCATTCGCTGACGTAGGCCGCAGGCGTGACCAGGGTAACACTACATCCCTTTTGGATGAGCAATTCGGCCAAAACGCCCCCCATATAATAGTGGTCGTCATCGTAAATCACTACATGCCCCGTCGGGACGGCACCGTTCATCAAATCATCAGGCGTGAAAATTGGCATCGCGGCATCCGTCGGAAACGGTTCCACGTGTTGTCGGGACACGCCGTCGCGCCGCCACTTTGCGCCTGTCGCGATACAGACGTTTTCAAACCCAAACTCGAGGATGCTTTCCGCGTCGAGTTCACTTTCAAAATAACTTTCGACGTTTGGCTTTTGACTTAATTGGTACTCTCGGTAATCGGCTACGCGACCCCACGCACTGAGGCCGGGAAGATGACGCTCGCGCGCCACGCGACCGCCCAAGACCGTACCCGCTTCGGCCAACGCCACGTCGTAGCCACGCTCTGCAACGGCGCGTGCCGCCTCAAGGCCAGCAGGGCCTGCACCAATCACGAGCACATTGGAGCTAGCGCCTTTGGTGTTCATACGCTCGGGATGCCAGCCCTTGCGCCATTCTTCCATAAACGTCGGGTTCTGGGTGCAACGGCTTATCGACATAGTCATATCGCCTGTAACACAGATATTGCAGCCAATACATTCGCGGATGTCTTCGATACGGCCTTCTTCAATCTTTTTTGGCAGGAACGGGTCAGCGATCGACGGACGTGCGCACCCGATGAAATCCAAAGTGCCAGATTTGATCATTTTCGCCATGACGTCTGGGCTGGTGAAGCGTCCGACTCCAACGATTGGCTTATCGGTCAGCGCATGAATTCCTTTGACCAATTCGTGCTGCGCTGCTTCTTCTTTGAACCGCGACGGGCCAGAACAATCTTCCCAGGTGCCTTGGGCTAAATCCCACAGATCGGGCAGGTTGCGGTTCATTTCAACAAACTCACGAACTTCGTCGTTGGAAAACCCCAAATTGCCAATCGTTTCGTCCAATGACAAACGCAAGGTAAGGCCCATTGTGTCACCAACGGCATCGCGCATATCTGCGATCACTTCATTTACGAACCGCGCGCGATTTTCCAGACTGCCACCATATTCATCTGTACGGTGATTGGTGGCCCGGCTGAGGAAATGTTGGAAAATACCAAAACCATGCGCCCCATAAAGGCAGATCAGATCAAAACCGGCTTCTTTAGAGCGTTTTGCCGCATTCACGAACCAACGACGCAAGTCCTTGATATCGGTTTTGTCCAAAGCGCGCGCTTGAACAGGATCATTAGTGAATGTGCGGATAGGCTGGGCGGAGACGGCCAGTGGAACTTCTTTAGAATACAAATTCGGACCGTTTACACCAGAATACGCCAATTGAATTCCAGCCAAGGCACCATGTTCCTTCATTTTGTCGGACATCTTGTGCAACATCGGAATATCTTTGTCCTCCCACAGCCGCAGCTCAATGAAAGGCGTAATTTCAGATGTATGGTGCATCTCACATTGCTCCGTGAAAATAACACCCCAACCACCTTCGGCCTTTGACCCGCGCATGGCGGCGGCGGCAGATGGATCGCGGTAACCGCCCCCATTGCAATGAGGGACTTGATAGAACCGATTTTTGGCCGTCACTGGACCGATCTGCATAGGTTGGAAAAGGATGTCATACCGAGAATCGCGCACAGGGTTACTCCTGAAAGGATGGGGCTTTTGGATAGTGGTGACAGAAAATTGACTTAGGCTAAAGTCATGCTTGTAAAAGCATGGCTTAGGCTGGGATTAACTATCATCGGCAAGTGGCAGTCCGGGATAGTTCCACTTTGATATGGTTCGCGATGCATGATCGATAAAAGCATCGACCGATAGAACACTGCGCGCACCTACGGGAACGAGAAAGCCTAAACACAGGGGACGCGGCGCCCCTTCAAAAGGGATAAAGCACAACGCGCGACCATCTGGCGACAAATCTGAATGAGGGCGAATATTTGCTACCGAAAAACCAAATCCGTTGGCCACCAGTGATCGCATTACGGCCATATCACGGGTGCGTTCAGCGATATTGGGTGTCATACCAGCACGGTCAAACGCCTGCATAAAATAGGTTCGGCTCATCGGTAAGTCGAGCAGTACCATGGGATAATCAACCAGCGTTTCAACCGTCAAGGACGTGTGTTTTGCAAGCGGATGATCGGCGGCGACAACGACGTACAAGGGCAAGGATCGCGCAGCGATGAATTCAAGGTCCGATGGCACCTCAAGATCATAGGTCAGTGCAACGTCAATTTCTGCACATCGCAATTTCTCGATCAGTATTTCTTGGTCGCACTCGGTTTGCGATACTTGCACGTCCGCGTACCTGTGCTGAAACTCACGCCGGATTGCTGGCAGCAGAACCTGCGCAAAGGTCAACAGGCATCCAACGCTCAACGGTCCTTGCACATTTCCAGAGATTGCACCCGCGAGTCGATTGAGGCTGTCCCCCTCAACCAAGACCTTGCGCGCCTGCACCATAAATTGGCGGCCAGCCTGAGTCAGGCTTAAACCATGGGCATGTTTTCGCACAAACAACGGCAAACCAAATTCATCTTCAAGTTGGGATATCGCCGCGGAAATCGACGGGGATGACACGTTCAAGTGCGTGCTTGCACGCGCGATTGAACCCTGCTCGCCAACCGTGACAAAGTATTCCAATTGCCGAAGGGTGAATCGTAACGCCATTCGATCAGTATGGGCTAAGTCGCGTACTTGATCCACGTAGTTTTTAGGGCTGTGTATTTATCAAAGCTATGAAGCGACAGATCTCGACCGAAACCCGATTGTTTCATGCCTCCGAATGGGGTCATCGCACTTAACGCATCAACCGTGTTCACCGATACGGTGCCCGCCATCAGCCTGTCGGACACACGCAATGCCCGGCTTAAATTGTCAGTCCAGACCGAAGCCGCAAGACCATAGACACTATCGTTGGCCATACAAATAGCAGCTTCTTCTGTATCAAATGGAATAACAGATAGCACCGGACCAAAAATCTCGTCGCGCGCAAGGGCATCGCCATGGCTGACGTCATCAAAAATTGTCGGTTGCACGAAGCATCCTTTGCCGTCGATTTTAATCTGTTCACCACCCGCTACAAGCCTCGCAGTCTGTTTGCCAGCCTCAACATATTTCATCACACCTTCGGTCTGCTTGCGATCAACAATCGCGCCCATTTTGGATGCGGGATCGAGCGGATCACCAGGTTGCATTGCCTTTGCAATCTCAGTCAGCTTCTCAACAAACGCGTCTTTAATGGATCGTTCGACATAGAGCCGCGAATTCGCAGAACAGACTTCTCCCTGATTAAAGAAGGTTCCAAACGCTGCCATGTCCGCTGCCGCATCAAGGTTTTCACAGTCTGCAAACACAAGGTTGGGGCTTTTGCCCCCCGTTTCTGGCCAGATTTGTTTCAGGTTTGATCGACCCGAGTATTCCATGAATTTTTTACCGGTCACGGTCGAGCCTGTGAAGGCCAGGCTATCAACATCCATGTGAAGGCCCAGCGCCTGCCCCGCCGTATGACCAAATCCCGGAACGACGTTGAATACACCGTCCGGCAAGCCTGCCTCAACAGCGAGCTCGGCTAAACGCAGGGCAGACAGAGGCGACTGCTCTGCAGGTTTCAACACAACTGAATTGCCTGCAGCCAAGGCGGCTGCGGCTTTCCAAGTCGCCATATCGAGTGGGAAATTCCACGGCGTAACAGCCCCAATCACACCCAAGGGGACCCGAGTGACAATCGCTAAATCACCGGGTCCAGTTGGCGCGACCTCATCATAGATTTTATCGATGGATTCAGCGTACCACTGAAAGAAATGCGCCGAACCGGGTGCGTCAATTGTTGCGGCATCTGTGACCAGTTTCCCCATATCGAGACTATCGAGGAGCGCAAACTCTTCAAGGTTCGCACGGATCAGATCAGACAGCTTGAGCAAAACCGCTTTACGATGAGCTGGATCGGTGCGTGACCAAATGCCTGCTTCAAAAGCTATGCGGCCCGCGGCCACTGCGCGGTTCACATCCTCAACGTCGCAGGCGGCAACATCTGCTAAAACCGCGTCTGTTGCAGGATTGATGGACTGAAATGTCTCGCCAGACGCCGAATCTACGAACTTGCCGCCGATAAATGCTTGATGGCGAAATGTCAGACCAGAAGCACGTTTCATCCAGTCAGCTTTAGTATATTCCAGCATCTTAATATTCCCTCATTATTGGTCGCCTGGAACGCCGTAAGAAGGCGCGTCCCTTGGATCGATCGCACGTTGCACATAAGCAGCCAGTTGCGGTTTATAGACCTCCCAAGCCGTGGCAATATTTTCTATTGGGCAGTTGTCTGTCCAGTCACAGCGCAATTCAGCTACGGGCCATGCGACACTGTCGACCAACAATATACCAGCAGAATGTAGTGGGCCCGCTTCACCACCAGCAGCTAAACCTGCCCGCATGGCTGAAATCAACCGATCTCCAAGATGTCCAGAGCTGGCAAGAAAGCTGTCCACCATGGCTTGTGGTACGCGATCGTTTGCCAACATATTGCCGCCAGATGCCACATTTAGCCCCTGCGCTTGCGTCCAGATTCCAAGCGAGTTGGGACCCGAGTAGATCGCTGTCTTACCCGCTTTGTCAACGACCAAAACCTGACGGTATTCGATGAATTTACCTTGCTGGCAGACATGCTCAATCGCCTCAACAGCACTCATCCCGTTTTCCATAAAATCGAGTGCAAGAGGGCCAAGCAATGGATCAGTGACGTTCTGGGACGCAACCGCCCCGACCCCCGCACGCGCGTAGGCGCAGCGCGCTGCAACCGCAGGCGATGACGATGATATCGCAAGACCAAACATGCCCGTTTCGGCGCAGCGGGCCACCAATGAAAACGTCATTCTGGGATCACTGCCGTACCGTCGATTTCAACCAGCCATTCGGGCCGCGCCAAGGCTTGCACAACCAAGCCTGTAGACACCGGATGCACCCCTTTGATGTATTCGCCCATGGTCCGGTAAACCGCCTCACGGTGACGGACGTCCGTGATATAGACCACGACCTTGACGAGATGTTCCATACTGCCGCCTGCTTCTTCGATTAATTGGCGGATGTTTTGCATTACCTTATGGGTCTGCTCCACTGGATCAGAGCTGGAAATATTATGAAAATCATCAAGGTTTTGCGGGCACTGACCGCGCAGCCAGACCGTCTTGCCGCCATGCGTTACAACGGCCTGACACAGATCATTATTGAGGTTTTGTTCCGGGTAGGTATCGCTCGTGTTAAACTTACGAAGGCGGATATGTGTCATGGGATGTCCGTTCAATTTTGGGTTGGGCGATTGTCTCGGAGACAACCGCAGCTTGACCATTATAGTCAGAGTAAGCGCGCTGAATAGCTATTTGATCAGCTATGAATTTCGCGTCATGCCACACACCCCATAAAAAAGTCGATCCGCGCCGGGACTGCCACGGCAAACCAAGGAAATAAAGTCCCGGTTCTTTGGACACGCCACGTTGATGAATGGGTGCGCCGGTTTTGGTGAAAGCATCCACCTTAAGCCAGCCGAAGTCTTGTTTATACCCCGTCGCCCAAATAATCGTCGAAATGCCTTCGGCGGTAAGGTCCAGACTACGGATGGGGTTGGTCAAGCTGGCAGGGTCTGGCCAGACCTCACGCGCTTGTGGATCCAAAGGCAACGCAAGGCCCATAGCTTCAGCGTATGCATCGGCTGCGTCCAGCATTTCGGCGTAATTTGCATCTCCCGCCTCAATATTTGTGCGCACATCGTTGGCGAATTCAAGCACACCACTGTCAAAGCTTTCCGTGCGGCCAAGAAGCGTAACGCCCTCACTCGCGAGACGCCGGAAATCCATTGTACGGCCCCCGTAAGCGCCACTAACAGAAATTGTCACATGCTCAGTGCCCGGCTTTTGCGCTGCCAAATCCCATAGGCCCAACACGCCAAGCCACCAAACAAAATCACGTTCGCGATAGCGACGTGGTGGCCGATCATGGGGACCAACCGATAAAAACACCTTGCGTCCGGCCCTGTTCAACTCGTCGGTGATTTGCGCACCTGAAGATCCAGCACCCACAACCATAACCGCACCATCGGCGAGTTGATCTGGATTGCGATACAAAGCGGAATGCATTTGATGCACCGCATTGTCCTGCGGGACGATCGGTGGAATCACAGGTTGCTGAAAGGCACCCGTAGCAGAAACAATCCGTGTCGCCTCTATGACGCCACTTGTTGTCTCCACGCAAAAGCCCGCACGATCCGGGAAGCGCGCAGCGCTTAGAACCTCAACGCCAGTGCGCACCGGGGCGTTTACCATGTCAGCGTATTCCTCAATGTAGTCAACAACGCGATCCTTGCCGACAAATTCATCGGATGCGTTGCCTTTGAATTTAAGATTTGGGAAGCGGTCATGCCACACCGGGCCATTGGTGACCAAGGCGTCCCACCGCGATGTGCGCCACGCCTCAGCGATGCGGCTTTTTTCGAGAACCAAAAACGGCACACCCTGTTTGCCAAGATGTTCGCACAGCGCGATGCCTGCCTGTCCGGCGCCAACGACGAGCGTGTCTATCTTTTCGACTGACATCCAATGACCTTTCCAGTTGGTTGCATCCAAGATTGCGTTTTGGAAGCTTAACGAAAAGAACAGTATACATTAGCTTTGATTAGGTCCTAACTAAGCCTCTGCCTCTATAGTAAGGCACAGTCTAATCCGACCTTCGTCATTTCAGAGGTGACATCGCGTGAAGTGTGGCGCTATTGTTGAGACGAATGAAGGGAATAACGAATGGATGATGCCGCAAAAATCGCAGTTGACGTGCGAGATGCTTATAAACGCTACGGCGATGTCACCGTTTTGCATCAAATTTCCCTAGCCATTTATGACAACGAATTTTTCACGCTTTTAGGTCCTTCCGGTTGTGGGAAAACTACGCTTCTTCGGATGATTGCAGGCTTTGAAGACGTCAGCCAGGGCGGGATTTATCTGTTCGGTGACGAAATCAAAGCACTACCTCCTCATAAGCGACCCGTGAACACGGTCTTTCAAAACTACGCTCTATTTCCGCACATGACCGTACTTGAGAACGTTGGTTTTGGTCTTGAAATGAAAGGCCGTTCCCGCGCGGAGGCAGCGAAACGGGCCGGTGAGATGCTTGAACTTGTGCAACTTTCTAAATTCGCCAAACGTAAACCTGCGCAACTATCGGGGGGCCAACAACAACGGGTTGCTCTTGCACGCGCACTGGCCCCTTCGCCGAAAGTTCTCTTGTTAGATGAACCGCTCTCAGCACTCGACCTTAAACTGCGCAAGGCCATGCAGATCGAGCTTAAACACATCCAACGCGAAACCGGCATTACCTTCATCTTTGTCACCCATGACCAAGAGGAAGCACTAACAATGTCGGATAGAATCGCGGTGATGTCTGCTGGTGAATTGCAGCAACTTGGCGCGCCTCGCGACATCTATGAATACCCGCGTAATATGTTTGTGGCGAACTTTATTGGTGACACCAACCTGTTTGAGGTTTCCGTAAATAAAATCACCAACGGTCGTGCCCAATGCCATATTGGCGGCGGTCAGGAACTGACCACCGACGCAGTTGATGGGGTTGCGGTAGGCAGCAAAGTAAACCTATCCGTGCGTCCCGAACGGATGATCCTGTCCAATCAATCAAGCGACGGGGAAAGCCTGAAAGGCACAGTGACCGAAAACATTTTCATTGGAACCGACATTACCACCCTTGTGGATCTCGATGGCGGCCCCAAGATCACGATTCGCACATCGAATACCGAGCGCGGCAACAAGCGATTGATTGAACCGGGCAACCCTGCTTTCGTTACCATGGAAGCAGGCGCAGCACGCTTGTTGGTGGACTGATGGCGGGTGGGGCGGTTTCTGGCGGCAGCGCCGCATCGGACACCTACGCCGAGGCACGTCAGTGGCTATTAGTGCCGTCATGGCTTGTACTTGGGATTTTTGTACTCGCGCCAGTTTGCGTCATGGTCATCTATTCGTTCCTCACCAAAGAATTTCGCGGCGGCGTAATTTGGGACCCTACCCTCGCGGCCTATGATCAGTTTTTCTTTGACCGGGGGTTGTTTGGCGACGGTGACCCGAAATTGCAATGGACATATATCAGCATATTTTGGCGTTCGATTTGGCAGGCGGGCCTTGCGACAATCCTGTCGCTCCTGATTGGTTTTCCAACCGCCTATTACATCGCCACGCGCCCTTCCAGCACCCGCACGCTTTGGGTGTTCCTGATTACCATTCCCTATTGGGTTAATCTGTTAATCCGCACAGTTTCGATGAAGTTCCTTTTGCGAGATGAAGGTCCATTAAACGATTTTCTGATGAACGTCGGACTGATCAATGATCCTTTGCATATTATCAACACGAACCTCGCCGTGCAGCTGGGCCTGTTTTACAGCTACTTGCCGTTCATGGTGCTGCCGATCTATGCAGCGGTTGAGCGCTACAACTTCACGTTATCTGAAGCGGCGGCGGATCTTTACGCCACAAAATGGACGACCCTACGACGGATTCTTTTGCCCGCAGTCAAACCTGGAGTGATAGCAGGCTGTATCCTTGTATTTGTGCCAAGCCTTGGGGCTTTCCTTGCGCCTGACTTACTGGGTGGAGCGAAAAACTTCATGATCGGTTCGTTGATTGAGGAACAATTCAAAGGCAACGCCGGAAACTGGCCGTTCGGTGCTGCCGCATCAATGATCTTGCTAAGTATGGTCATGATTATCCTATTAATCTTGTCAAGCCAGCGACGTCGTGCGGGAGTGGACCAATGAGTGCGAGAACAGACGTCAAAACCTACTCAGGGTTTCAGTTTACAACCATTCTTTGCATACTGATCCTTTATGCACCTCTTATCGTAGTGACCGTTTATTCGTTCAACGCCTCGGAATCGATCACGACTTGGCGTGGCCTCTCCCTGCGCTGGTACGTTGATATTTTCGTAGGCCCCGAAAGCGCAAAATTCCAGCAGGCAGCTATCAATTCGTTTTCAATCGCCATCATCGCCGCGACCTTAGCCACGGCGATCGCAACAGCTGCGGCCACGGCAATCGTGCGCGGCGGAAAATACCGTCTACGCACACCCTCCTTAGGCCTTATTTCACTGCCCATCATGGTGCCAGAAATTGTCCTCGCTGTTGCAACATTGATTTTCTTTAATTTCATCGGATTCGCGCGCGGATATATGACGATCCTTGTTGCCCATATCGCGTTCTGCATTCCCTTTGCCTATCTGCCCATTCAGGCGCGGATGCAGGGCATTGAAGACACCTATGAACACGCTGCAATGGACCTCTATGCCACCAAGGCACAGGCGTTTCGGCGCATCCTCTTGCCTTTGATGATGCCTGGCATCATCTCGGGTTTCTTGCTGGCGTTCATTGTCAGCCTCGACGATTTCATCATCACCAATTTTGTGAAAGGAGCAGGAATTGAAACTCTGCCCACAGCGATATTTGGTTCGGTGAAACAAGGGCTCAAGCCCAACATCATGGCGATATCAACGATGCTTCTTGGCCTCTCAATCGTGATGGTGACGATTTCCTACTTCGTCTCGAAGTCAGACAATACAAAATAGAAATGGGAGTTACCAAAATGAAATTTCTTTCAACATCCGCTATAGCCTTGGCGCTTCTGGCCAATTCAGCTTCTGCCGAAGGCAAACTGGTGATCTACCACTGGTTTGAATACATGCCTGCTGAATTGCTCGAAAAATTCACCGCTGAAACCGGTATCACGGTCACGATGGACACCTATGATTCTAATGAAGCGATGCTTGCGTCCTTAAAGGCTGGGGGCATGGGCACCTATGACGTTGCCGTACCGGGCGACTACATGGTCGAGATCATGGCTGGTGAGGGTTTGCTGGACACAATCGCTGACGGAGAGTTGGCCAATAAAGGTAACATCTCACCAGAGTGGGCAGATCCATCGTTTGATCCGGGCCGTACGCATTCCATTCCTTATCAGTGGGGTTCCACGTCTTTCTCTGTGAATACAGAAGACTACACCGGTGACATCAACACCACAGATATCCTGTTCAATCCGCCTGCTGAATTGTCTGGTAAGATCAACGTGCTCGACAGCCAAGGCGAGGTGATGGCGTTGGCTTCGCTGCACATGGGCTTCCCGCAATGTGATACGGATCGCGCTCAACTGAGCGCCCTCAACGACATGCTGCAGAATGCAAAAACCCACTGGGCTTCCTTCAACTCTGATACTGCAAAAGAGGTTCTGGTCTCTGGTGATGTGTCCGTCGGGATGATCTATGATGGCTTCAGCGCAAAGGCGCGCGCCGAACGTGCGTCCATCACTTATGCCTTCCCAACCCAGGGCTATGTCGTCTGGATGGACAACGTGGTCCTGCTGAACGATGCGCCAAACCGTGACAGTGCAATCAAATTTATGGATTTCATGCTTGAGCCGGAAAATATTGCCGCCGTGTCCAACTATGCACGCTACGGTCTTGGTGTAACGGGCGCCGGTGATTTCCTCGATCCTGATTTGGCAACGCTCCCGGAATCAAACCCACCAGAAACTGCTGGTGCGGGTGCTTTTATCGCCGTTTGCGATGAGGCAACGCAGGCCGTGTACGACCAAATCTGGACCAACCTGAAAAACTAAGCCACCCTAGGCTAAACATCGGCGGCTCTTACAATGGGGTCGCCGTATTTGATTGAAAGGGACGTCGAATGGAAACAATTTTCACCGAACGCCATAAACTGCGGAATTCAAAGACCGAACTGTTCGGAGGCCAACTCGTTGAACCGTTTGAGCGGCCCTCCCGAGCGCAATACATCATTGACCGCGTGCGCGAGGTTGATCTTGGCCCGGTCAGCGAACCCGATGATTTCGGTTTGAACCCCATTCTGGCTATCCACGACAAAGACTTTATCGAATTTCTACAAGTTGCATGGGCCGATTGGCAAGCCGCTGGCTTCAAAGGCGAAGCCATGCCAACAGGCTGGCCCGCACGCCGCATGTCACAGCGCATCCCAACCCACATCGAAGGACGCCTGGGCTATTACGCTTTGGCCTGCGAAACCACAATTTCAAACGGCACATGGGAGGCGGCCTATGCATCTGCGCAGGTCGCGTTGACAGGGGCGCGGCGCCTAAATGACGGTGCCAAAGCCGTTTTCTCGCTGTGCCGTCCGCCCGGCCATCATGCTACAACCGACATGTATGGTGGCTATTGTTTTGTAAACAACGCTGCCGTTGCAGCACAGCATTTACTGGACACAGGTGCAAAACGCATCGCAATTCTTGATGTTGACTTTCATCACGGCAACGGCACACAGGACATATTTGATGCCCGCGATGACGTGTTGTTTATTTCCCTTCACGGCGACCCGATGGATGCTTTCCCGCATTTCCTTGGTCACGCAGATGAAACAGGCACTGGCGCAGGCAACGGATACACGGTGAACTACCCCTTGCCGCCGAATACCGATTTCGCGACTTGGCGTGCGGCGCTGCAAAAGGCTCTTTCACATGTTGCGGATTACGCCCCCGACCAATTGATCATCTCGCTTGGTGTGGACACGTTTGAAACCGATCCCATCAGCTTTTTTAAACTCAAATCCGAAGACTTCGCAACCTACGGTGCCGACATCGCATCGCTCAACCTTCCTACCTTATTTGTAATGGAAGGCGGCTATGACATAGCCGAAATAGGCGTAAACACGGTCAACGTTTTACAAGGTTTCGAGGGCGCGGCTTGAACGTTGTTGAGGCCTCAATCGCTGATCTGCGCGCCGCCCTTGAGCGCAATGAAATCACCAGTGTAGGCCTCGTCACAACGTACCTTGATCGAATTAATAAATTTGATCGTAACGGTCCTTGCCTGAACGCGGTCCCGGTTCTGAACCCTGATGCCTTAATAGAAGCACAAGCCAGCGACAAACGAAGACACCATGGTGAGACGCTTGGGTCCCTCGATGGCATCCCCTACACGGCCAAAAACAGCTTTAAGGTTAAAGGGCTAACGGTTGCCGCTGGCTCACCCGCTTTTGCAGATCTGATTGCCACGGATGATGCTTTTGCAATCGCGCAATTGCGCGAAGCAGGAGCAATCTTGTTGGGACTAACCAATATGCCGCCGATGGCCAATGGCGGCATGCAACGCGGTCTCTACGGACGCGCGGAGTCGCCTTATAACGCCGACTATTTGACCGCAGCTTTCGCTTCGGGGTCTTCGAACGGGTCTGGCACCGCAACCGCCGCCAGCTTTGCCGCCTTTGGTTTGGGCGAGGAAACATGGTCGAGCGGTCGAGCCCCCGCATCCAACAACGCGCTGTGCGCCTACACCCCCAGCCGCGGCGTCATTTCTGTGCGTGGCAATTGGCCATTGGTACCCACAATGGACGTTGTTGTGCCGCATACGCGCACAATGGCCGATATGTTGGAAGTCTTAGACATCCTGGTCGCAGACGATCCTGAAACACGTGGCGATTTTTGGCGTTGCCAACCATGGATTGCAATTCCGTCAACCTCACAAACCCGCCCCTTGTCGTACACGACCCTCGCAAGCGGCGCGCTGAACGGTAAACGCCTCGGCGTCCCCGCGATGTATATTAATGCCGATGCGGATGCAGGTAGCGGCGACAAAATTGGCATTGGTGGTCCGACAGGTCAGAAAATCAAAACCCGGGCTTCGATTATCGACGTTTGGAACACGGCGCGTCAGGCACTCGAACATGCGGGCGCCAAAGTCATGATCGTCGATTTCCCTGTTGTTTCAAACTATGAGAGCGACCGCGGTGATGCCCCCAGTATTGACACGCGCGGCTTGCTCCCCTCAGGCTACCTCCATCATGAAATTACCGACCTATCGGTCTGGGCTTGGGACGATTTTCTCCAAACCAACGCCGATCCGAACCTTGCCTGTTTGGCAGAAGTTGACGGGTCCAAAATTTTTCCTGTGCCAAACAACAGCCTACCTGACCGCTATACTGGCTTTGAAGATGACATCGCCGATTACCCCGCCCGTGCCCGCGCGAACCCGCGCGAAAACTTCTTGGATATCCCGACACTCGCAGATGGCTTGCGCGGTCTCGAGGAAACGCGTCGCCGCGACTTAGAGGACTGGATGAACACCTATGACCTCGACGCCGTGATCTTCCCAGCCGTCGCCGATGTTGGCCCTGCAGATGCGGATACAAACACTGCCTCTGCTGATATTGCTTGGCGCAACGGAGTTTGGGTTGCGAACGGCAATCTGTCGATCCGCCATTTGGGCATTCCAACCGTCACCGTTCCAATGGGCACGATGACCGATATTCATATGCCGGTCGGCTTGACCTTTGCAGGCCGCGCTTATTCTGATACCGCCCTTTTGACACTGGCCAGCGCGTTTGAAGCAACCGGCCCCTATCGAACCCAGCCTGCGAGGACATCTTGCGCATAGCAATTTACCAGATGGATTCAATTGACCGTTGCGTTGAGGAAAACACCGCGTTGTTCGATCGGACCTGTGCCACTGCCAAAGCAGGTGGAGCCGAGTTAGTCATCTTCCCAGAAATGGCATTGACTGGATATAACATCGGCGCCGAGCGTATCCGAGCCTTAGCTGAACCGCGCAGCGGCGCAATGATTCAAGGCTTACGCGACGTCGCCCAGCGTCATCACATTGGCGTGCTTTGTGGTTTTCCTGAGCGGGCCGGAAAGCAGATTTTCAATTCCGCCGCTTTGATTAACGCCACAGGCACCTTACTTTCGATTTGTCGCAAAGCACATCTGTTTGGCGACGTGGATCGCGCAGCCTTCAGTGCCGCTGATGCCTTGTGCCCGTTAGTGCAGTTTGGCGACTGGGCTCTCGGGCTGGCTATTTGTTATGATGTCGAATTTCCCGAATTGGTCCGCAGTTACGCCTTGGCAGGAGCGGATGCCGTTCTGGTTCCGACGGCAAACATGCAGCCTTACATCGGCGTGGCAACGCGCGTCGTGCCTGCGCGCGCGGAAGAAAACGAAATCTACGTTGCCTATGCCAATCGCGTTGGCAGTGAAGGTGAATTCGAATATTGTGGACTGTCGTGTGTCACGGGGCCAGACGGTATTGATTTAACGCGTGCGGGGGCAGGCAAAGAGATAATCTTTGCGGATCTGTCAAAAGATCATCTATCGCAGGTCCGAAAATCATTATCCCATATAAAAGATCGGCGTACAGACCTGTATTCCTGAGATCCAGGTCAGCGTCCCCAGCGCACTCATCGCATGACCATTGTCAGTCTCGAGGTTCATAACGCAGCATTTTATAACAGCATTGGTCGGTGAAAAGCTCTTCGCCCAGAGTAAGACGATAGCCCCTTGGCCAAAGGATGATCGGCAAAGCCGGTCTCAGTGCGAGGGTAGATCTCATCTATGATAACATCTCGTAGGCTTTCAGTCCCGGCATCTTAGAGATCGGTTGAAGGATTAAGCGATTGGGCTCAGGTGTCCAAATATGGTAGATTAATTCGTCAGATTTGAGATAGCCGAGTGTTTTAAGCCAGCGGATGCTTGTGTCAGCATCACGCAAATCATTGAGATGCGTGCGGAGTTGGCTCTGGCTTTGCTCATGATACCGCGTGAGGGTTTCTTTGAGTGTGCGGTTCATCCGCTCGACTTGCCTATTTGTCCAAGGGTGTTCTGGATTGGTGCAGCGATGTTCAGTGCTGCATGCGGTGCAGATCACGTCAAACCGCATGGGCCGGGGATAGGGTGTGTTGGAGTTGCCTGAGTACCTACAGACTTGGATGCCACTGTCGGTTAGAAGGTTGCGGGTCTTACAAGGTACTGCCTTCAGTACAGTCGAGAGAATCTCTTAGGCTGTCTTAAGGTCCAGCTTTTTCAACAAGTTGCGTCAAGGCAAACGTGGTGGTTTGGTCAATGGCCACTAAGAGATAAAGCCTGCCTACTTTGGTACGAAGCTCTGCGATGTCGATATGGAAACAGCCAATGGGATGTCTTTTGAACTTGTGCCGCATTGGCTTGTCGCCCTGCGTATCCGGCAGCCTAAATATGCCGTGCCGTTGCAAACAGCGATACACATTAGACCACGACAGATATGGAATCGACCTTGCAAAGCCTAAAGGCACTCATCGGGCAAATGCAGCGTGTGACGCCTGAAGGCTAAGACCATCGTTCGGCTACGCGCAGACCGTCGGGCGGGTCTTGCGGTCCTCCAATGTCTGGCGCTGACGCCACCTGCCGATTGGTTTGACACCAAAACCGAGCTCTCGGCCCATCGCTGCACGCATAGCTTGCGATCGCTGCGTTTTTGCTCAGATAGCTTGCATGGACGTAGTGCGGCCGTAACGTACTTGCCACATAGTGCGTCTTTCCATTCCAAAGAACAGACCACACATCAAACCGTGAAATCAAATACCCAGGCAATCACAGAAAGAAGCCGGAGGCTGGGCTACTCCTCGGCAGACGCCGGTACTGATCAGTCTTAAGACATTTTTTTGGTAAAGAGAGACGGCATAGTGTCATGTTAGAGCTGCGATCTCAGCGCAAGGAACTTAAATGTCCAGAACCTTACATGCGTGCTGTTTGATTTTGGCAGACTCAACTCGACGTTTAAAATGGCTTGGGCGCTTGCTTGTCGCGATCGTAAAACGGCGGTTCGAGAATATCACACTCCGCCTGCCCACCCCCGCTTGTCCGCAACAAGAGCCTTTTGCCCGACCAAGTTCCAGCTTCATCAAACCGCACGTATCCAATGCCCGCCGCAAGAAAGGGCGATTGCGCCCCGGTCGTGACCACACCGACCTGCGCGTTACCGGCAAAAATAGCGTCGCCACTGCGCGGTGCTAGGTCTTTGCAGATCAAGCCGTAAAGCCGCTTGCCGCGCTTGGCATTCAAAAGTGCCTCTCGGCCAATAAAGCAGTCTTTTTCCAGATCAATAAACCGCTCCAAACCAGCCTCAAAAGGCGTCATCGACGTGTCGAAATCACTGCCACTGTCCAGAATACCGGCCTCTATTCGACGGATATTCATCGATTGCATCGCACCAATAATCATCCCATGATCGCGTCCACTGGTCACAAGATGCTCCCACAAGCGCGGGCCGTCGGTGGCGGCGCCCTGCGTATAGATTTCATATCCCAACTCACCGGTCCAGCCAGTCCGAGAGACGTAAACCTCTTGCCCGCCTATGTCAAAAAACCCTGCATGGAAATACCTCATCTCACGGTCAACAGCCCCATCCGACGCCGCGTTTATAATCGCAAAGGACGCCGGTCCTTGAAGTTGCAGAACGCGCGACTTTGGGTCGGAAATCGTCACATCGAAACCGGTATTATGCGCCAGAAACCACGTATGCATATCACCATCGGGTTGAACGAACCAAAACCGCGTCTCACCCAGCCGGAAGAGGATGCCATCCATGAACAGACCCCCGCTATGCGTGCACGCCAAAGTATAGTATCCCCGCCCAACCATGAGTGAAGAAATCTGACGGGCAAAGATTTTTTCTAGAAAAACCAAAGCGTCGGGACCGGATATTTCCAACGGCCGCTCGGGCACGTCATAAAGAACCGCCTGTTTGCGCAAAGCCCAATAGGTAGCGACCGTATCATCCCCGTTGTCATGAACAAAAAACCGCCCCGCGCAGGTCCTTAGGACCGTGTCTTCAGTGGCATAACATCCATGAAAAGGCGATAACTCCGTACTTCCCGCATAAATTTTAAAATAATTCTGCGCAGGAGGCACGGGGACAGCAGACATGGGTCTTTACCTTTCTCTCGGATCATCACAGCAGGCGATTATAACGGACCAAGCGGCCCGAGGCAGGCATAATTTTAGGTTAGACCTTCGCAATAGGCACAGATTTTATTACCGTCAGGGTCCCGCACATAAGCGTAGTAAACTGTCCCATCTGCGGGGCGTGGGCCCGGTGCGCCCTCATCTTGGCCCTGATTTTCTAGTCCTATCTGGTGGAACAGATCAACAGAACGGCGTTGATCAACCTTGAAAGCCACCATGCTGCCGTTTCCGGCTGTCGCGGCGTTCTGATCAAACGGTGTGGTGACATAAAACTCAACATCACCGGGCGCAGTTTTCGGCGCATAAGCGGTATAGACCGCGTCCAATTCAACTTTTTCCAAACCCAGTGGGGCCAAAAGAGCGTCATAAAAAGCGGTGGAGCGTTGCAAATCACTGGCTCCAACCATTGCATATCCAATCACGGTTTCGTTCCTTTATCTTGGTTTTCAATTTATACCCGCAACGCATAGGGCCTCAGCGTTGGCAAGTTTCAAAGGCGGGGTGCTGCCAAAAGTCTGCCTCGATGCGAGGCAAAGCAGGATAGCCAAGAATATCATCGCTCAGTTTTTCTGCGATCATAATTGTGGGGCTGTTGGTGTTGCCGTTGGTCACCATGGGCATGATAGACGCATCTACAACACGCAAACCGGCGATCCCATGGACCTGCCCACTTGTATCAACGACCGCCCGCCGATCTGTGTAGGGACCCATTCGTGCTGTACACGACAAATGCCACTGCGTGGTCGTATGGCTATTGAGATGGCTATCAATATCTGCATCACTTCGCACGTTATCACCAGGGAAAATCTCGGTGCCCCGCAACGACTTGAAAGCTGGTTGGTCCACCAATTCTCGCACGATTTGAATGCCCTTGCGCATCAAAACCCTGTCGCGGGGGTCTTGAAGATAATTCACAAAAATACGCGGTGGCGCAGCGGGATCAGAGGATCGCAGTTCGATCTTGCCACGGCTGTGGGCGCGCATCAGGCCCACATGAATTTGAAAAGCGTGCTCTTGCAAAGGTTCCCAAGTATCGTCGTCCACTGCGATCGGAGACATGGTGAGTTGTATGTCAGGATATTCAACACCCGCGCCAGATCTGACGCAGGCGACAACTTCAAAATGGTTCGAGGCACAAATACCTTTGCGTGTCAGCAGCCAGCGTATCCCGGCCGCGACCCTTCCCAGTGGCTTGGTCTTAGGCCACAGAGATACCGGTTGAGTACATTGATATTTGAGTACAAAATCAGGATGGTCGTTCAAGTTTTGCCCAACACCTGGAAGGTCCGCGATCACATCGATGCCCATGGCCTGCAAATGCTCGGCCGGCCCGATGCCCGACAGCATCAAAAGCTGTGGCGAGCCGACCGCACCGGCGCTTAGAATGACCTCGCGTCGTGCCTGAACAATGGTTATTTTTCCCCGACGGTCCTTGTAAGCCACACCTGTGGCCCGGCGCCCTTCAATCACCAGACGTTGCACCTGCGCTTTCGTCACCACTGTCAAATTCGGGCGCTCTCGTGCCGGGTCAAGATAGGCACGCGCGGTGCTCCACCGCTCACCCGCGTGGACGCTGCGATCCAGACTGCCAAACCCTTCTTGACGATGACCACAGATGTCATCTGTTAGCGGATAACCGGCTTGTTCCCCGGACTTTATGAATGCCAACGCCAGCGGATCTTTCGGGCTGGGCCGGTACACATTGAGAGGACCTTCGGCACCGCGAAATGCATCACCCCCATGACTGTAGGATTCCATGCGCTTGAAATATGGCAGAACATCCGCATAGCTCCACCCGGCACATCCCGATTGCCGCCACCCTTCGAAATCAAGCGCATGACCACGAATAAACACCATGCCATTGATCGAAGATGATCCCCCCAGTGTTTTACCGCGGTCGTGCTGAATTTGACGACCGTTCAAAGCAGGCTCCGGCTCGCCTTGAAAGGCCCAATTGTGAGTTTTGCTCTTGAGATTTGTCAAGACGGCTGCTGGCATTTTTAGCGACAAGGCGGTATTTTCCCGGCCTGCTTCGATCAACAACACGCTCGACTGGACGTTGCTGCTGAGGCGATTGGCAAGAACGCATCCCGCCGACCCCGCACCCACGATAATATAGTCATATTGCACGGTCTATCCCTCATCCAACACTCAGCTCGTTGCCCTGCTTCTTTGCATATTCATGCCAGAGAGAGCGACATTCCCAAACGGTCGCAGCGCTGTTTGGTGCTTGCCTTCAACAAGATGGCTGCGCAGATCAGGCTCTGAACCGTCAAACCAGTGTAGCTTTGCATTTAGTAAAGGTCAATATATTGACCGTTGGTCAGTTTTTATTTTATGGTAACCATTTAGAAAGCGCTGCAGGCCTCACCTGTACCCCCAACCTCCGGAAACAGCATCAGGATTGAAGCGTACTTTCTTTATAAACATTTGAGTTTAATAATATTTTTGCAACATTTTCGATTTTATCGCGGGCCTTCTTATGCTTTTCAATGCTGTCTTTATCAGATGGCAAAAGTTTAAAGAGCGCATATTCCATCTCTGCTATCGCAGAATTACTACTCAAAGGGGTGGCATTCAAACCGCCCCGGATCCAGATGCCGTCAATCAATACGCCAAGTTGCCGAGCAGATTTCTCGGCATCTTCCTTGTTGAGAAAATGTTTCAATTCATGGCGCAGGTTACTGTGAATGCGGGCATTACAGACTGTCTGTATGCGCTGGCATTGTGTGCTATGAGGGATTTCTGCAGCCAAAGATACCCAAGCTTGGCAGACCCTTCGATTATATATCGCCTCAGAAAAATTG
>UPTG01000860.1_pt1 | contig 23934 bp, 20 predicted proteins | sample 2160121 | NCBI WGS metagenome assembly UPTG01 (sample SAMN06266255, study PRJEB28933) | marine metagenome | isolation source: Columbia River Estuary | place: USA:Columbia River Estuary, USA | collected 2014-07-27
GTTGGAAAATAGTATGTTCCTTAAGACTAATAACTACATATAGGTCACCTGATGGACCACCATTAACACCTGCTTCACCCTCACCGCTTAGTCGAATTCTATCTCCTTCATCGACACCTGCAGGAATTTTGACAGATAACGTTTTCGATTCTTTTACACGACCAGTGCCATTACAATCTTGACATGGGTCCTTTATTGTTTTGCCGGTACCATTACAATCTTGACATGTCTGTTGGACAGAAAAGAAACCCTGCTGCATTCTAACTTGTCCATGTCCCTGACATCTTTGACATGTTGTTGGCTCTGTTCCTTTCTTAGCACCTGTTCCGCTACATGATTTACAGGTTGATAATACTGGAACACGGATTTTTGTTTCAGTTCCTTTTGCAGCATTTTCTAATGAAATTTCCATGTTGTATCTAAGATCTGCACCACGATATACGTTTGATCTTTGGCTTTGTTTGCCCCCAAAAATATCTCCGAAAATATCTCCAAAAGCATCTCCAAAGTCACCAAAGCCTTCAGCGCCACCTCCACCTACAGACTGATCAACACCTGCATGGCCAAATTGATCATAAGCTGATCTTTTATTAGAATCAGATAGGACTTCATAAGCTTCTTTCGCTTCCTTGAAGCTATCTTCTGCTTTGGGGTTATCAGGGTTTCGGTCTGGATGGTATTTCATTGCAAGCTTTTTGAATGATTTTTTTATTTCTTCATCAGATGCTTGACGACTTAACCCAAGAACTTCGTAGTAATCTTTTTTAGCCATAAAATAGTAAAGGACAATACTTTTTTAAAGTATTGTCCTATTTGAGTTTAATTTATTTCTCTTCTTTCTTATCTTCTTTTTTGTCTTCAGCTTTAACTTCTTCAAACTCAGCATCAACAACTTCAGCATCGACGGTTTTCTCTTCTGCTCCGCCTTGTGCTTCATTTCCTTGCGGTTGACCTTGTTGAGCTTGTTGGTCAGCATACACCTTTTCCCCGAGTTTTTGTGATGCCTCAGCTAAAACTTTATTTTTCGCTTCAATTTCTTCCTTATTATCAGTTTTAACTGCCTCCTCAAGATCTTTGATAGCAGATTCAATTTTTGACTTTTCATCATCGGTGACTTTATCTTTATGGTCAGTCATCGTTTTTTGAACGGAATGAATCATTGCTTCTGCCGCATTTTTTACATCAACTAGCTCACGAAGTTTTTGATCTTCTTCAGCATGTTTTTCAGCATCCTCTTCCATTTTTTTAATTTCTTCTTCAGATAGTCCACCGTTAGCTTTAATCGTTATTTTATTTTCTTTGCCAGTAGCTTTATCTTTAGCATTCACATGAAGGATACCGTTTGCATCAATATCAAATGTAACCTCAATTTGTGGCGTGCCTCTCGGTGCAGAAGGAATATCTGTTAAGTTAAACTGACCAAGACTTTTATTTCCCGATGCCATCTCACGTTCGCCTTGAAGCACATGAATTGTGACAGCACTTTGGTTATCTTCAGCTGTAGAAAAAACTTGAGATGCCTTTGTTGGGATCGTTGTGTTTTTCTTAATTAGTTTTGTTGAAACAGACCCTAGAGTCTCAATTCCTAAGCTAAGAGGTGTCACATCAAGTAACAACACATCCTTAACATCACCTTGCATTACGCCTGCTTGAATAGATGCACCAACTGCAACAGCTTCATCTGGGTTTACGTCTTTTCGGGCTTCTACTCCAAAGATTTCTTTAACCTTATCTTGAACTTTGGGCATTCTTGTTTGACCACCAACGAGAATAACATCTGAAATATCACCGTTACTCACACCTGCATCCTTCATCGCAGTTTGGCAAGGCTCAACAGTTCTATCAATCAAATCTGCAACAAGTGATTCAAGTTTTGCGCGAGTTAATTTTACAACTAAATGCTTAGGCCCTGATGCATCGGCAGTTATGTATGGAAGATTAACTTCAGTCTGAGTGCTACTTGATAGCTCAATTTTTGATTTTTCAGCAGCTTCCTTTAGTCTTTGTTTAGCAAGCATATCCTTAGTTAAGTCTACGCCATTTTCTTTTTCAAAAATTTCAGCCAGGTGCTCGATAATTCGATTATCAAAATCTTCTCCACCCAGGAAAGTATCTCCATTGGTAGATAACACTTCAAATTGATGTTCACCGTCAACACTTGAGATTTCAATAATAGAGACATCAAAAGTACCACCACCTAAATCGTAAACGGCAATCTTTCTGTCGCCTTCTTTTTTATCCATACCAAATGCTAGTGCTGCTGCTGTAGGTTCATTAATAATACGTTTTACTTCTAAGCCAGCAATTTTACCTGCATCTTTTGTTGCTTGCCTTTGGCTATCGTTAAAGTAGGCAGGAACTGTAATGACTGCTTCAGTTACAGTTTCACCAAGATAATCTTCGGCCGTTTGTTTCATTTTTCGTAAAATTTCAGCGGATATTTGAGGCGGTGCTTTTTTATCACCCTTAATTTCTACCCAAGCATCTCCACTGTCTGCTTTTGAAATGGTGTAAGGCATTAATTTAATGTCCTTTTGAACTTCATCTTCTTCGAACTTTCTACCAATCAATCTCTTTACAGCATAGACTGTATCTTTTGGATTGGTCACCGCCTGACGTTTTGCAGGGGCTCCAACCAGAGATTCACCATTATCTTGATAACCAACAACTGAAGGCGTCGTTCTTGTTCCCTCTGAATTTTCTATAACCTTAGGTTTTCCACCTTCCATTACTGAAACACAAGAGTTTGTTGTTCCTAAGTCAATTCCAATTATTTTTCCCATATTCTTATTTTTCCTATTTTTTTATTAGTTTAAGTTGATGCTTTATAATTTAATATATTGGGTCATTTGTATTAATTTCAACTCTACAAGTTAATTCTTTTCTTTTGCTACCGTAACAAGGGCTGGTCTGAGCACTCTCTCGTTAAGGGTATATCCCTTTTGCATTACTGAAATAACAGTATTTGCATCTTGATCTGACTCAACCATTGTCATCGCTTCATGAAAGTTTGGATCAAAAACTTCTCCCTTTGGGTCAATCTCTTTGATATTTAGTTTTTCAAAAACACTAGTTAACTGTTTTGAGGTGAGCTCCATACCTTCTTTATAGTTTTCTAATGATGATTCATCCACCATTAACGAAGCATCTAAACTGTCTTTAACAAGTAAAATTTCAGAGGCAAAATTTTCAATGGCGTATTTTCTAGTCTTATCCATCTCATCAATTGATCTTTTACGAAAGTTTTCAGTTTCAGCTTTTGCGTATAAAACAGCACCTTCAAGTTCAGTAATTTTTGCTTTTAAATCATCTAGGGATTCTGTTTGATTATTTTCATTTGATACTTCTTGAGTATCAATATCTTGTTGTTTGTCTTCTTTACTTTGTTTCGCTGTAGTTTTTTTTTGTGGTTTACTCATAAAATATTTTTTGATTTCATTTAATTTAATTAATAACTAGATTTATATTGGGACAGTTTTTAAAAATTCAAGATGAAAATTGCATAATTTATTTTTTTTAAATGTCATTTGACTTAACTATATTGTTTACTTGATAATGGACGGCTAGCAATTAGAAAAGTTAAAAAATGAAACAATCAATTATTGAAATCACAGAGCGCATCATAGAAAAGAGTAAACCGACTAGATCCTCTTATTTGCAACGTGTGAAAGATATGCAAAACAGAACCAGGGGGGCCGACAGAATGGGTTGTGCAAATGTTGCTCATGCCATTGCTGCCTTACCTAAAAATGATAAATTAAAAATTGTTGAAGAGAAAAAACCTAATTTAGGAATTGTGACTGCTTATAATGATATGTTGTCTGCGCATAAGCCCTATGAGGACTATCCTAAAATAATAAGAAATTTTGCAGCAAATTATGGGGCAACAGCACAAGTTGCATCTGGGGTTCCTGCTATGTGTGACGGCGTCACACAAGGTGAACCTGGAATGGAGCTCAGTCTTTTTTCAAGAGATACGATAGCTATGTCTTCCTCGATTGGTTTATCTCATGACGTTTTTGATGGCGTTTTAATGCTTGGAATCTGTGACAAAATTGTGCCAGGCCTTTTAATTTCTGCATTACATTTTGGTCACTTACCAACAGTATTTGTCCCGGCAGGCCCAATGTCAACAGGCATAGACAATACAACAAAATCAAAGGTCAGGGAGAAATATGCGCAAGGCTTAGTGGGGAGAGAGGAGTTATTAGCTTCTGAATCTGCAGCATATCATGGTGAAGGAACATGCACATTTTATGGCACTGCAAATAGCAATCAAATGTTGATGGAGGCAATGGGCCTGCATGTGCCAGGTGCAGCATTTGTTCATCCTCATGATGGTATTAGATCTTTACTAACAGACGAAGCCGTTAAGCTCCTTGTTCAAAACATCAAGAAAGACACAATTCCTGTTGGAGAATTAGTAGATGAAAAGGTGATTATTAATGCTATGGCAGCCTTACTAGCTACAGGTGGATCTACAAACCATTTAATTCACTGGGTAGCGATAGCAAGAGCAGCTGGCATCATTATTGATTGGACAGATTTTCATAATTTAGCGAAATCTGTACCCTTGCTTGCAAGTGTCTATCCAAATGGCAAAGCTGATGTAAATGAATTTCAAGCTTCAGGTGGCCCAGCATTTATTATTAGAGAGTTAATAGACGCTGGATGCATGTATCCAGATGTTGCCACTGTCTCTAAGGGTGGGCTTGGAGAATATGCGAAGCAACCAGAAATTAAGGATGATAAATTAGTTTGGACTGAGCTTGCATCTGAGAGTGTTGATGAATCTATAGTACGAAAGGCTGATAAGCCTTTCAGTGAATCGGGAGGCCTCAGGCTTCTAAAAGGTAATTTAGGAAGATCAGTCATTAAAATTTCTGCGGTACCTGAAGAAAAACATATAATTGAAGCTCCTGCAATGGTTTTTAATGGACAAGAAGACTTACTAAAAGCCTTTGACGATGGAAAATTAGAAAAAGATTTCATAGCAGTAGTTCGCTTTCAAGGACCAAAAGCAAACGGAATGCCTGAATTGCATAAACTAACTCCACCTTTGTCTGTAATACAAAATATGGGATTTACAGTGGGTATAGTAACTGATGGTCGTATGAGTGGTGCATCTGGAAAAATCCCAGCAGCAATTCATTTAAGTCCCGAGGGTGCAGCGGGTGGTGCAATAAGTAAGATTAGAGAGGGAGATATGATAAGGCTTAATGCGACTGTAGGATCTTTAAATGTTTTAGTTGATGAGGAGGAGTGGCTTGAAAGGGAAACACAGAAGATGGCCGATTCTCAAAAAATTAATAATGGTCATGGGATGGGACGAGAGCTTTTTGCCAGTATGAGAAATAACGTATTGTCAGCAGAAGAGGGTGCCATCACATGGATAAGTTAAATAAATTAAAAGAAGAAAAAATTAAATGAAAACAATTGAATTGGCTAAATTTGGCCCTGTCATTCCAGTTATTGTCATCGATCGTGTTGAGGATGCGGTACCAGTGGCATCAAGCTTGATTGAAGGTGGCGTAAAAGTGCTAGAGGTTACATTAAGATCAAAATGTGCATTACAAGTTATTGAAGAGATCGCAACAAAAGTTCCTGAGGCTATTATTGGTGCTGGGACAATTAGGACGCAAGCAGATGTTACGAATGCAAAGTTAGCTGGAAGCCAGTTTGCTGTTAGTCCGGGTTACACTTTTGATATCGGGCAAACATGCAAGGATGTTGATCTCCCATTGCTACCTGGTGTTTCAACTGGGAGTGAAGTGATGAAAGCGAATGCTGATGGCTTTAATTTCCTAAAATTATTCCCTGCTGTTGCTGTAGGCGGCATTGATTTGTTAAAAGGATTTGCAGGTCCATTTGCTGATATTTCATTCTGCCCAACCGGAGGCATTACCATAAAAACAGCAAAAGATTTCCTATCCTTGCCTAATGTGCCTGTTTGTGGAGGTACATGGCTTACCCCAAAGGATCTAATTCAAAACAAACAATGGGGTGAAATTACAAAGCTTGCTAAAGAGGCTTCATCAATCTAAATTTCAACGATATGATTGAGTTAGAAAAATACGAAACTATTATTTTTGATTGTGATGGCGTCATTCTAAATTCAAATTTTCAAAAAATTGAAGCATACAGAAATACAGCCATTAGTTTTGGTGCTAGTGAGCAACAAGCACAAGCTTTAGTTGATCATCATGTTAAATTAACAGGCATTTCGCGAAACATAAAATTTAAATATTTCTTATCGGAGATTATGCATCAAGAAGTTTCTGAAGACGCAATGAGTGAACTCTTGAAGGTGCTTAATAAACAAGTATTAAAATTGCTAAACGAATGCGAGATAGCAAAAGGACTTTCTAAATTGCGAGAAAGGACAAAAAGTAGCAAATGGATGGTTGCTTCCGGTGGTGACGAAAAGGAACTCAATCATTTATTCAAGGAAAAAAAAATAGACCACTTTTTTGATGAAGGTATCTTTGGTAGTCCAGCATCAAAACATGAAATAATAGAATTAAAGCAAAAAAAAATTAACTTCTCTCCAGCACTTTTCTTAGGAGACTCTCTATACGACATCCAAACTGCGCAAAAATATAATTTAGATTTTATCTTTGTTTCTGGCTGGACAGACCTATCTGGTTGGGAGCAAATATGTGCTGATGATGAAATCAGGACTATTGAGCGAATTAACGATCTTATTTAATCAAACTCACTTCATTTTGCTAATTATTTTGGAACTGCTCTTTCCTTCTACAAGTGGTACGAGATAGAGCTTACCCTTCCATTTTTTTATTTCATTTGCACCCACAACACTCTTAGGTGTGTAGTCATTGCCTTTAATCAGGACATCAGGCTTAATCACCTTGATAAGTTTTATGGGGGTAGATTCTTTAAAAATGATGACCGCATCAATTGATTCAAGGGCACATAGAACTCGAGCCCTGTCGGCCTCACCTATAATGGGCCTATTTTTACCCTTAATAGTTTTGATTGAAGAGTCTGAATTTAGACCCAATATCAAATAATCAACCTGAGATTTTGCCTTCTCAAGATAGGTGACGTGACCAGAATGCAATATATCAAAGCAACCATTAGTGAAGCCAATCGTTTGCCCCTTTGCTCTTAAGTCAGTAATTTTTGGTAATAACTCTCTTAAAGAAAATATTTTATTTTTTTGGCCGTTAAAATTACCTTCTATCTCTTCCAATAATTCCTCACCCTTGATAGGAACAGTACCTAATTTTGATATAACAATACCTGCAGCCAAGTTAGCCAATTTAAAGCTATCTGATAAATCAAGTTTTGCTGAAATACCACAAGCTAATGTGGCTATCACAGTATCACCCGCTCCAGAGACATCATAAACTTGCTTTGATATTGAGGTTGGGTAAGTATTAATCTTGTTTGACGTGATATGACTTATCCCATCCTCGCCTTGTGTCATTACGATAGAGTTAATATTAAAGTTCTTACTTATTTTTCTTAAGGCCGTATTGAGCAAATCCTTATCAAAATTTGTAAGGCCAGTAAGCTCCATCGCCTCTTTTTTATTGGGAGTGATAAGCGTTGCCCCTGCATATTTGGCTACATCTTTTCCTTTAGGATCAATTAATACAGGTATTTTTTTTCTATTAGCTTGTTGAATAATTTTTTTTAAAAAAGGAGCTGAAAGAAAACCTTTGTTATAGTCAGAAATGACAATGCACGAGAGATCAGAACTTATATACTGCATAACTTTTTTAATATTTGCTTCACTTGGCCCATGACTTTCCTGCTCCTCATCAACCCTCGCAATTTGATGATGACCGGCCATTATTCTTGTTTTTGTCGTCGTAGGACCATTTTCTTTAATGAGCCCCTTTATTGATAAACTATGTTCTTTAATGAGACTGGAAAGTATTTTTCCATTGCCGTCATTACCAATATTACCTACTAGTATAGGTTTTATTCCTAAGCCTTGAAGGTTAAGCGCTACATTTCCTGCACCACCAATGCGATTATGGTGCTTATTCTTTTTTATAACAGGAACTGGCGCTTCTGGAGATATACGGTCTACATCCCCAAAAATATATTGATCTAACATCAAATCGCCGATAACAAGACATGATTTTTTAGATCCAAGAAATTGATTTTTAACTATATTAATAAGTTGGTCTGACATAGTTATGCATACCTATCTGATGTGAGGAGGTAATTCTCTAAATAATCCGTAACACCTTCTTTCAGATTCATAAAATTATCATTAAAGCCGATAGAATTTATTTTATTCATTGTTGCTTGAGTATAGTACTGGTATTTTCCCTTTAAGTCATTTGGCATCTCTATATATTTAATATCATCAGGTTGTCCTTTTGTATTAATTAATAAAGCTTCTGCCAGAGCTTTAAATGTCTCAGCATTTCCGGTACCGGCGTTATATAGGCCTGAGAAATTATTATTGTTGAGGAAAAAAATTATAATCTTTACGGCATCTTTAACATAAATAAAGTCTCGAACTTGCATCCCGTCTGCATAAGATGGGTGCTCACTTTTAAATAGCTTAATCTGATTGGTCTCTTTAAATTGATTAAAGGCATGAAAAGCAACACTTGCCATCCTTCCCTTATGGTATTCGTTAGGCCCGTAAACATTAAAAAACTTTAGACCGCACCATTGTGGTGGGGTTGGTTGATTTTTTGATAATTCAAGCTGAACCCAGCGGTCAAAAAAATGTTTTGAGTAGCCATATGCATTTAATGGACTCAGTTTATCGAGTTCGGATTCATTGTCACCATAACCAACCGAGCCATTTCCATAGGTTGCCGCCGAGCTTGCATAAATGAAAGGTACTTTATTTTCAGCACACCAATGCCAAAGAGCTTGACTAAATCTTATGTTTGATTGAAGCAGCCGATTAAAGTTAGATTCTGTTGTCGCGCTTATAGCTCCCATATGAATTACTGCGGAAACATTTTTTTTATCGTTAAGGTATTTTTCTAAATCGTCTTTTGCAATATATTCGATGAACTTACGCTTTTTGAAATTATTTTCTTGTTGTTCATTAATTAGGTCATCAACAATCACAAAGTCATCAAAATTCATCTGGGTGTTTAAATGCCAGGCAATCATACTTCCAATCATCCCACCCCCACCTGTGAGAATTATCATTTTGAAGTAGCCTTAACTTTGTTATACATTTTCTTTGTTTTATCAGAAGCGCTATCCTCTTTTTTCTTTGTCCATTTAGGATCTATCCATCCTGCTAAATGAGGTCTGATTATTTCCTCCATAGATTTAATCCACTCGTCTTCATTATTTAAAGCAGGAATATAGTTGAAACTTTTGCCACCACCTTCTAAAAATAAAGATTTGCCCTCCATATTAATTTCTTCGAGAGTTTCTAGGCAGTCACTTGAAAAGCCAGGGCAAATAACATGGATACTGGCATCTTTTTTTTCTGCTTCTTGCGCTATTACGTCAGTAAAGTAGGGTTTAAGCCACTCAGCTTTCCCAAATCTTGATTGAAAGCAGACTTGATACTCATGGTCCTTGAGTTTTAAAGCTTCGGCAAGAAGCCTTCCTGTTTTATGGCACTCACAGTGATATGGGTCCCCTTGCATTAGCGATTTTTTTGGAACCCCATGAAAACTCATAATTAATTTTTTCGGTTTTTTATTTTTTTTCCAGAAGTTTAGAACGGATATTTTTAATGCATTTATATAAGCTGGATTATCATGATAGTGACGTATTGTTCGAATCTCAGGTACGTTGCGCGTCCGTATTAAAATTTTCCATAGTGCATCCATAGCAGATCCTGAAGAAGAGGCTGCATATTGCGGATAGAGTGGAAATAGTAAGATTTTTGTACAATTCTTTTTTCGTAATTCATCAAGCGCTGATTGCATCGAGGGATTGCCGTAAGACATACCAAGTGCAACCTCAAGAGGCTGAGAATATTTTTTTTTCAAAACAGTCTTGAGTAATTTTTCCTGTGAACGAGCATTTACAAGAAGCGGGGAACCCTTAGAAGTCCATACTTGCGCATATTTTTTTGCAGAAGCATTGGGGCGAAAAACTAAAATAATAAAATGTAAAATCCAACACCAAATAAATCTTGGAATCTCTACGACTCTCCTATCCATTAAAAATTGACCTAAATATCTCCTTAGTGATGGGGCATCGGCTGCATCAGGTGTGCCTAAGTTTGCGAGAATGATGCCAATTTTTGGTGGATCACCATGCTTATATGGTGGCTCAGGATTAAAGTAACTCATAGTATCTTTTTATTTAATTGATTTGCTTAGCATTTTAGCAGTGATATCTACAATTGGGATGACTCTTTCGTACGCCATCCTGGTTGGCCCTATTACACCAAGTATCCCTAAGACCTCTCCATCGGATTGGTATGGTGCTGTGACGATACTACATTCGTCAAGTGCTTGGTATCCAGATTCTTCCCCAATAAATATTTGCATACCAGATGAATGGTGACTTTTTTCAAGTAATTGAAGTAGCGCTGTTTTTTTCTCAAAAAGCTCAATAATTTTTTTTATACTTTTTACATTTTGTGACAAATCGACTGTATCTAATAACTTCCCTTGTCCAGTCAGAATTAAATTTTCATCAAGTTTAGGACTAATCGAAAGCTCTACCGCTGCACTCATAAGGTTTGTCATATTTTTTTTCATTGTCGAAAGCTCGTCGATAATCTTTTCTTTTATTTTGCTTATATCCAAATCCTTATAATGTTCATTAAAGAAATTAGAGGCCTCAATTAATGTGCTTTGGTCATATTCCTCTTGAGTATCAAGCACACGATTTTGAACGCTTCCATCACTTGTCACAATAATAACGAGGATTCTTTTTTTTGATAAGTTTAAAAATTCTATATGCTTAAAGCTAATTTTTTTAGCCTTAGGTAGCATTACAACACCAGCAAAGTTAGTCATACTAGATAATGAGTCAGCCGTGATATTAACTAAATCTTTTGAGTTGGAGGTTTGTAAGGAGCTCTGCAGTATATCTAAATCAGCTTTATTTGGCGACTTCATCGTAACCATGCTATCGACAAAAAAACGATACCCTTTATGCGTTGGTACTCTCCCTGCAGAAGTATGTGGGCTTGAAATGAAGCCTGCATCTTCAAGGTCCTTCATAATATTTCTGATTGATGCAGAACTTAGATCTAGGCCTGAAGAAGCGGTTAATGTTTTTGAACCGACCGGTTGGCCATCAGCAATATGATGATTTATTAATGTTTTTAGGAGATGCTGAGTTCTAGTATCAATTTCCATTTTATTTAAGATTAATTAATTAAATTTTGTTATTGCTTTAAAATAATCATATGATTTATTTTACTGACTCATTTAATATATAGCTAGAACTTAAAGAGATTGAGATGAAATTTAAAAAAATAGCCATCATAGGCAAATATCCAGCTGCCATAGAATCAAGTGAGATGAATTCACAACTTATTGATTTAATTGAATATTTATCAAAAAATGATTATGAATTAATTATTGAAGAAAAGACACAAAAAAAAATAAAAATTACTGGTTTTCAATCAACACCCTTGCATAGCATTGGAGCTGAGGCTGACATAGCAATTATTATTGGTGGTGATGGCACAATGCTAGGTGTAGCAAGAAGTCTTTTAGATGAGGGTATACCAATGATCGGTGTGAATAGTGGCCGTTTTGGTTTTTTAGCAGATCTCAATACAAAAAATATGTTTGCCAGTATAGATCAAGTCTTAAATGGTAATTATGATGAAGATAAACGCTTATTAATTGAATCGAAAGTATATCGTGACAAGAAGGTGATTTATGAATCTTTTGCATTAAACGATGTTGTTATAAAAAGTGGTGTTAGATTGATTGAGCTAGAAGTATCCATTAACGGTAAATTTGTGCATACCCAAAGATCTGATGGCATCATTGTTTCCACACCTACTGGCACAACAGCATATGCTTTATCTGCAGGAGGGCCAATTTTACATCCACAACTAGAAGCACTCTCGATTGTTCCAATTAACCCACATACTTTAAGTAATCGTCCGATTGCTATTGATGCAACAAGTGAAATAGATATTAAAATTGTGCAAATGGAGGAAGCCTCATTGAGTATCGATGGACAAATTAAATTTCCCCTTGATAAAAGAGATGAGATTCAGATTACAAAAGCTAAAAAAACTATCTCAATATTGCACCCAAAAGATTATTGTTACTTTGAAATGTTAAGAAATAAACTTCATTGGGGTTAGGCAGGCTATGCTTGAAAATTTACTGATAAAAAATTATGTCATTGTTGATGAGCTTGACCTAAATTTTTTGTTGGGATTTTCTTCACTCACAGGTGAAACCGGTGCAGGTAAATCTATCCTCATTGATGCTTTATCACTAGCCCTTGGTTCTAGAAGTGAAAGTGGGGTTGTAAAAAAGGGGAATGAAAAGGCAGATATCACTGCAACGTTTAATCTTGAAGGAAATGATGAAGCGCAAGCCTGGTTATCACTAAACGAATTTGAAGAATCAGACAGTCAATTACTATTAAGAAGAGTCATCAATAAAGATGGTAAGTCAAAAGCATTTATCAATGGCATTCCTTCAACCATCAGTCAGCTAAAATCTATCGGTGAAAGTCTAGTTGATATTTATAGCCAAAATACACATCATTCATTATTGAAAAAAACAGCTCAAAGAGAAATACTAGACAATTTTTTTGACTCTAAAGAAGAAATGCAAGTGTTAAAAAAACTTTATAGTGAATGGCAAAGATTATCTGTGGAGCAGGATGAATTCTCTAAGAATAAAGAAAGTTTCTTAAATGAACTCAATGAAACTGAAGAAAAATATAATGAATTTTCAGGATTAAATTTTTCTTATGAAGAATGGAATCAACTTCAAATTGACCAAAAATTTTTAGCAAATGGTAAGGAGTTAATCGCCGGCGTTAATAAATGTATCTCAATAATTGATGAGGGCGATATTTCATTAAATTCACTTTCAAGAGAGGCGCAAGTAGAGTTAAAAAATCTTCATGCGCTTGATACAAGACTTGAAAATGCCAACAATATTATGAGCTCAATTCAGGCAGAATCGTTGGAGCTCGCACGTGAATTGTCAAATTACCTACAAAATGTTGATATTGATGAAAATTTACAGCAAAGGGTTGAAGAAAAAATTCAGTCTATATTTAATTTTTGTAGAAAATATAATGTTAAGCCTGAAAATTTGGAATCAGAGAGTGAAATATGGCTTCAAAGATTAGAGGAGTTAAAGGGTATGTTGGGTGAGAAAGATATATCCGCCATAGTTAAGGAAGCGAAAGCGTCATATGATAATGTTGCTACAAATGTCTCTAATCAGAGAAGAACTGCTGCCTCATCTTTAAGTAATCTCATCACAGAAAAGCTGAATCAACTATCTTTCAATGATGCGACTTTTAGGGTTGATCTAATTCCATCTGAACCTTCAATCCATGGTAATGAAAGCATACAATTTTTGGTTTCAACTTTTAAAGGAGGCGATCTCCAACCAATTCAAAAAGTTTTATCAGGTGGTGAGCTATCAAGAATAAGTTTAGCAATTAGGGTCGCATCAATCGCGAATATAGATGTTCCAACTATGATATTTGATGAAGTGGATGTAGGTATTGGGGGAGGTGTTGCAGAAGTGGTTGGTAATTTATTAAAAGATTTAGGAGATAAGAAAAATACGCAGGCACTTGTCATAACTCATCTTCCTCAGGTCGCTGCAAAGGCAAATAATCATTATAAAGTTAGTAAAAATCAAGCAGGTAATTCTATAACAAGCAAAATACATCATTTAAATGAATCTGAGCGTATTGATGAAATAGCGAGAATGTTGGGGGGTATCAAGGTAACTGATAAGGCTATTGATCATGCTAAAGAAATTTTAGGATAAATTATTTCTTACAACCACAGGGTTTCTTTATGGAATCCGCATAAATAATTAATGAATGTTCAATAATTTTAAATCCATGTTCTTCTGCAACTTTTGTCTGTAACTTTTCTATTTCTTCATTAACAAACTCTGTGACATGTCCACATTGAAGACATACGATATGATCATGATGGCTCTTTTCGTTAAGCTCATAAACAGCTTTTCCTCCCTCAAAATGATGACGAATTAATAAGCCAACTTGCTCAAATTGAGTCAAAACACGATAAATTGTAGCAAGGCCAATCTCCTCATTACTGCCAATCATTAACTTATATATGTCCTCTGCTGACAAATGCTTCTGTTTGCTATGCTCAAAAATATCCATGATTTTTAATCTTGGGAGTGTTGCTTTTAATCCAGTTTTTTTTAAGCCGTCATGCTCATCCATCGCTCATACTCCAAATGTAATTTAAAACATAACCATCATTCAAAATGTTATATTATCAACCTTTGAAAATAAAGTCTTATAAAATGCGTTTAATTTTCATTATCTTCATTTTTTTGATGATGCCGGCATGTTCTTGGTTGGATTCTAATCCATCTGATGAAGACAATATTCCAGTCGGGCAAGAGGATGACGACACTGATATATCTGTTATCCCCTTAATAAATATCATAACCAAATTCCTTCCTGAAACTTATCGACAAGATATCTCTCAAGGTAATGAAATAACCCCTGAGATGTTATTAGAGATAAAGCCAGATATGAATAAATCACAGGTAAGGTTTGTTTTAGGTACCCCTTTAATTCAAGACTCATTTCATAAGAATCGTTGGGATTATATTTACGTAGTCAGACAGAAGGGTAAATTCATTGAATCTAGACACCTCATCTTAACTTTTAAAAAGGATAAACTTGTTAACCTAACGGGCGATCTTATTGATCGAAATAAAGATGTTAAGAATATGGAATTTCAAAATGCAAAAGAGTGGGATGAGGAATCATTAGCAGAAGAACAAAAAAAATTCAGTGATATTGAGGATAAAAAAGAAACACTTGAAAAAAGTAATGGTTCTATTGATAATGAACAAATACAATCAGTTGAAGAGCCTGTTAAAGGAAAAGCAGTTGAAGAATCAGGGAGTGTTTCTCAAAGTGCAAATGAACCTGTTAAAAAAAATGCAGTTGAAGAATCAGGGAGTGTTTCTCAAAGTGTTAAGGAAGATTTAAATACTTCGTTACCTGACAAGGAAGATCCGGGGTATTTTGAACTTCTTTTGGAAAATATTGGGTTTTAAAAAAAATGGATAAAATTAATATAATCGTTGTAGGCGCCTCAGGAAAAATGGGTCAGGCTATTATTAAAGAGACTTTTGGTGATTCTGGTTTAAATCTTGTGATGGCAATAGATATAAAAGCCTCACCAAGAATTGGTAAAGATGCTGGAGAGTTGTTAGGGTTCAAGAGTAATATTAAAATAAGTTCTGACTTGGTTTTGGATAAATCTCATGCTGATATTTTAATAGACTTTACCAGACCAGAAGCGAGTATGAAGTATTTAGATTTTTGTGAAAAAAATAATCTAGGTTATGTCCTGGGAACTACAGGATTTTCAGATAATGAAAAAAAATTAATAGCGCATGCAGCTAAAAAAATACCAATATGCTTTGCACCAAATATGAGTATTGGCGTTAATGTGCTGATTTCACTTGTAGAGAAAGCTACCCAATCCCTTCATGATGATTTTGATATTGAAATTATGGAATCACACCATAAGCATAAGGTAGATTCACCTTCAGGGACTGCTATTAGGCTAGGTGAGGAAGTAGCAAAGGCATCAAATAGAAATCTTAATGAAAATGCTGTTTTTAGCCGCGAAGGCATTCAAAAAGAACGTCAAAAGAAAGATATAGGATTCTCAGTTGTACGAGGGGGAGATATTGTTGGGGATCATACAGTTTTGTATGCAGGCGACGGGGAGAGGATTGAATTGACCCACAAAGCGAGTAGCAGAACAACATTCTCAAAAGGCGCTATAAAAGCGGCAAAATTCTTAAATAATCAAACACAAGGTTTATTTGATATGTTTGATGTTTTAAATTTAAAAAAATAAGAAATTTAAGTTTTTTACTTAAGAATTAATTGATGAAAGTTACAGTTTAAATTATACTACTCTGGATCGGCAGCAATGAAGTTTGGCCGCTCAATTTTTTCAAAAACATTTTAAATCTTGGGAGTTTATTTGGCGTCTAATTTGCCGGCCTTACTAGTGCTTGCGGACGGAACAAAGTTTCGAGGATTTTCAATTGGTGCTTCAGGGCATACTGTTGGTGAAGTTGTTTTCAATACTTCACTGACCGGCTATCAAGAAATAATTTAAGATCCATCTTACGCTGAACAAATAATATCTTTTACTTATCCTCATATCGGAAACGTTGGTATCAATGAGGAGGATTTTGAATCAGACCAAATATATTCAAAAGGTATTATTATCCATGACCTACCTTTCCAGCATTCAAACTTCAGATCACATTGCTCACTTTCAGAATTTCTAATTAAAAAAAATATTGTTGGTATTGCAGGTATTGATACGAGAAGCTTAACAAGGCATTTAAGAGAGCGCGGCGCTCAATCAGGATGTATTTTTGCCGACAAAGATATTGATGAAACTCATGCACTTAAAATAGCTCAAGAATTTTCGGGTTTATTAGGTTTAGATCTTGCCCAAAAAGTTACTACAAAAACTTCTTATAATTTTAATGAGGGAGAATGGTCGCTGGTTGAGGGTTTTGAGAAAAATAACAATAAAGAACTAAATGTTGTAGCTTATGATTTTGGAATTAAAAAAAATATATTGAGAATGCTTGTATCTAGAGGCTGCAAAGTTACTGTGGTACCTGCAAAAACGACTACAGATGATGTTATAGCCCTTAAACCAGATGGTGTTTTTTTATCAAATGGTCCAGGCGATCCAGAGCCATGTGAATATGCAATTAATAGCATTAAGGCTCTGTTAAAAAAAGAAATTCCTATTTTTGGTATTTGTTTAGGACATCAACTTTTAGCTTTAGCAAGCGGGGCAGAAACACAGAAAATGAAATTCGGACATCATGGCGCTAATCATCCTGTTCGTGACATAGAGTCTGGAAAGGTTTTTATCACTAGCCAAAATCATGGATTCTCCGTAGATCCAAAATCTTTATCAAAAAATTTAAAAATTACTCATCTATCATTATTTGATGAAAGTATTCAAGGTATTGAAAGATCAGATGTTCCAGCATTTGGATTTCAAGGGCATCCAGAAGCTAGCCCAGGGCCAACAGAAATGTCCTATCTATTTGATAAATTTATTGCAATGATCAAAAATGCAAGGGCAAAAAAATGAGTAAAAGAACAGACATAAAATCAATCCTAATCATAGGCGCAGGACCAATTATTATTGGACAGGCTTGCGAATTTGATTACTCTGGCGCCCAGGCATGTAAAGCTTTAAAAGAAGAAGGCTATCGCGTTATTCTGGTTAACTCAAACCCGGCAACAATTATGACAGATCCAAATGTTGCGGATGCTACCTACATAGAACCAATTAAATGGGAGGTAGTAAAAAAGATCATAGAGATTGAAAAGCCTGATGCACTTCTTCCTACTATGGGTGGGCAAACCGCACTTAATTGCGCACTTGACCTTGATAAACATGGTGTTTTAAAAACCTTTAAGGTCGAGTTAATAGGTGCCTCAAAAGAAGCAATTGATAAAGCTGAGGATAGGCAGTTATTTAAACAGGCAATGAGTAAGATAGGATTGGCATCAGCAAGATCAGCGATTGCCCATAGCCTTGAAGAGGCGATGCAAGTACAAGCGAGTATTGGTTATCCAGCAATCATCAGACCATCTTTTACCATGGGAGGGAGTGGAGGTGGAATTGCTTATAACAAAGAGGAATTTATAACAATATGTGAAAGAGGATTAGATGCTTCTCCAACGAAAGAGTTACTTATCGAGGAATCTTTATTAGGATGGAAAGAGTTTGAGATGGAGGTTGTTCGTGACTCAAATGATAATTGCATCATTATATGTTCAATAGAAAATCTAGACCCTATGGGTGTACATACTGGAGATTCAATTACTGTAGCACCAGCGCAAACACTGACTGATAAAGAATATCAAATCATGAGGAACGCCTCGATAGATGTTTTAAGGGAAATAGGCGTGGATACTGGTGGCTCAAACGTCCAGTTTGCAATAAACCCGGATGATGGACGAATGGTCGTCATTGAAATGAACCCGAGAGTATCAAGATCATCAGCTCTTGCCTCTAAAGCTACAGGCTTTCCAATTGCAAAGATTGCCGCTAAATTAGCAGTTGGATATTCTCTTGATGAGTTAAGTAATGAGATTACAGGTGGCTTAACTCCCGCATCATTTGAACCTACTATTGATTACGTTGTGACTAAAATTCCACGCTTTGCTTTTGAAAAATTCCCAAATGCAGATGCACTTCTTACGACACAAATGAAATCAGTTGGAGAAGTAATGGCAATTGGTCGAAATTTTCAAGAATCTTTTCAAAAAGCACTCAGGGGGCTTGAGCTTGGATACGATGGTCTAAACGAAATTTCATTAGATAAGGCCCGCATTATTAAGGAGTTAAAAGAACCAGGTGCGGACAGAATAAGATACCTAGGTGATGCAATGAGACTAGGTTTACCGATAGAGGAAATATTTAATTTTACAAAAATTGACCCTTGGTTTTTATATCAAATTGAAGATTTAGTTAAAAATGAAAAACAATTAAAAACTTATAAGCTTGATCAGATTGATAAGCTTTATTTATTTGAGCTGAAGCAAAAGGGATTCTCAGATCATCGCATTGGATATCTTTTAGGTGAGGATGAAAAAAGTATTAGAGAATTAAGGGCTAAAAACCATATTCATCCAGTTTATAAAAGAGTGGATACTTGTGCAGCTGAATTCCATACAGATACCGCGTACTTATACTCCACGTATGAACAAGAGTGTGAATCACGCCCAACATCAAATAAAAAAATAATGATACTGGGTGGTGGCCCCAATAGAATTGGACAAGGCATAGAATTTGATTACTGTTGTGTACATGCCTCACTAGCATTAAAAGAGGCAGGCTTTGAAACTATCATGGTTAATTGCAATCCTGAAACAGTTTCAACAGATTATGATATTTCTGATAGGTTGTATTTTGAATCAGTCACCTTAGAAGACGTTTTAGAAATTGTGTATAAGGAAAATCCTTTTGGTGTGATTGTTCAGTATGGAGGACAAACACCGCTCAAACTCTCCAAAGCATTAGCCGATGCCGGGGTACCTATTATTGGAACATTGCCTGATGATATCGATGCCGCTGAGGATAGAGAAAGATTCCAAAGAATCTTAAAAGATTTAAATTTAAAACAACCACCCAATAGAACTGCCAGAACTCCGGAGGAGGCAATTAAGCTTGCTCAGGAAATTGGATACCCTTTAGTAGTTCGACCAAGTTATGTACTTGGAGGAAGAGCTATGGAAATTGTTCATGAGCAAGAGGACTTAGAGCGATATATGAGGGAAGCTGTAAAAGTATCCCATGATTCGCCGGTGCTTTTGGATCGTTTTTTAAATGATGCAATTGAAATTGATATTGATGCTATTTCTGACGGAAAGTCTGTAGTAATTGGCGGTATCATGGAGCATATAGAACAAGCTGGGGTACATTCAGGAGATTCAGCATGCTCACTTCCCCCATACAGCATTGATGAAAAAAAACAGAATGAATTGATATCTCAAACGAAAAAAATGGCATCTAAACTCAATGTTTTGGGATTAATGAATGTTCAATTTGCTCTTCAGGGAGATGACATTTATGTATTAGAGGTAAACCCAAGAGCATCAAGAACAGTCCCATTTGTTTCAAAAGCAATTGGAAAACCGTTAGCAAAAATTGCGGCTAGATGTATGGCGGGTGAATCATTAGCTTCTCAGAAATTGACTACTGAAGTTAAGCCAAAATTTTTCTCTGTGAAAGAGGCTGTATTTCCATTTATTAAATTTCCTGGTGTTGATGTGATACTTGGACCTGAAATGAAATCTACAGGAGAGGTGATGGGGGTGGGGTCATCATTTGCGGAGGCATTCATCAAGTCACAAATGGGCGCATCAATGAATCTGCCTATAAAGGGAACAGCATTTATAAGTGTTAGAAAAGAGGATCATAAAAAAATAGTTGAAGTTGCACATGCACTAAAAAAACTGGGGTTCTCTCTAGCTGCAACTAAAGGTACGGCAAAAGTTTTAACTGAAAACAATCTCGAAGTTCAGTATGTGAATAAAGTTGCTGAGGGGAGACCACATATTGTTGATATGATAAAAAACGATGAAATTGATTTTATTGTGAACATTACCGAAGATAAACAGGCAATTAAAGATTCCTATGAAATTAGGAGAAATGCTTTACAGAATAAGGTGACCTACTACACTACTTTTGCCGGGGCTAAGGCGGCTTGCGTTGGAATGAACTATTCAGATGAAATTACAGTTTCATCACTTCAAAACTTGCATAAAAACCTCTCTTAAAATACACTCAGTTCATATAACGCTCTCAATAACAATAAGATAATTAGGAAAAATTTTGGATAAAACACCCATTACAATCAATGGCTCAGAAAAGCTTAAAGAAGAGTTGAAGATCTTAAAAAGTGTGGAAAGACCTGAGGTAATTGCAGCCATTGCTGAAGCTAGAGCTCAAGGGGATCTCTCTGAAAATGCTGAATACGATGCTGCTAAAGAAAAACAAGGATTTATTGAGGGAAGAATCGCTGATATTGAAGCAAAACTATCTAACTGCATCATTATTGATCCGGCAGAACTTCAGAAAGATGGCCGATGTGTATTTGGAACGACTGTTGTTATTCAGGATCTTGATTCTGAGGATGAGGCTGAATACCAAATTGTTGGAGATGACGAGGCAGATATTAAGGAAAAGAAGATCTCAATCAGCTCGCCATTGGCAAAAGCACTTATTGGTAAAGAAAACGAAGATATTGTCGAATTTGAGTCGCCTGGTGGATTGAAGACATATGAAATTTTAAAAGTAAAATACTTATAAAAACCATGAATCCTTTTTTAAACAAATTAAGTTTCATTTTTACAAGCATTTGGGTTGGAGGTCTCTGGGCAATGCTCATGGTGACTTATGTAATTTTTAACATTATTCCTAGCTCTTATATTGCTGGTGTGATTGTTTCTAATTTATTTACTTATATTAATATCTTTGGAATGGTTACCCTTGTTTTAGCGTTGATATATGGATTCCATATCGAATCTATTAGGTTCTTTAAAAAAATTCAAGCGTGGCTAGCACTTTTTATTTTAGTCATAGTTTGCATTAGTTTTTTCGGAATCAATCCAATTTTAGAAGCATTAAAGGTAGAAGCCTTCCCAAAAGAAGTCATGGAAAGTGTTTTTGCAGATAGGTTTTCAGCGTGGCATGGGATCGCAAGCATTGCCTATTTAATTCAGTGTATTTTAGGAATATTTTTACTATTAAAGAGCAGGTAGTCTAAGGAAGTATTATTTTTGATGGCTCATTGGCTTTAAAAATTACTATTTGCATGCCAATCTGATTGATTGCTTGCCCATTAGTTTTTTTACAAACCTCATCAAGTAAAAGTTTTCTTTTAGCTTTTTCTTTTTCTTGGAGCTTTATTTTAATGAGTTCGTGGGCTTTCAAACTGACTATAATTTCATTAATTACGGAATCAGTAAGTCCTTTGTGTCCAATCTGTACCACGGGATTAAGCTTATGAGAAAGAGCCTTGAGGTGAGCCACTTGTTTTGAACTTAACATATATAAAAAGGTAGTTATTTAAATTTTAGGCGTAGTGTATCAGATGAGTAAAGCCAACAATAGTAAAAACTGGATAAAAGGTCATGTAAAAGACCCGTTTGTCATTCAGGCACAAAAAGATGGATATCGCTCACGAGCCGCATATAAATTAATCGAAATTGATAAAAAGTATAAAATCATTAAATCAGGTATTACTGCAGTAGATTTAGGGGCTGCCCCCGGAGGATGGTCTCAAGTTTTATCAAAAAAAATAGGCTTAAAGGGAAAGGTCGTCGGTATAGATTTGTTAGAAGTATCGCCCATTAAAGGCATAGATTTTATTCAAGGTGATTTTATGCAAGAAGAGATATTGAATGAAATGGTTGATAAGCTAGAAAATAAGCCTGTAGACCTTGTAATTTCAGATATGGCCCCCAATATTAGTGGTATAAAAATGGTTGATCAACAAAAAGCTATTTATTTGAATGAATTGGCCTTTGATTTTGCTTCAAAACATTTGAAACAAAATGGATGTTTTCTGGTCAAGTCATTTGTTGGTAAAGATTTTGAAGAGTTTGTTAAAAATTTGAGATCTTGCTTTAAAAAAGTTTATAAAATTAAGCCAGATTCATCGAGAAGCAGAAGCGCAGAAATATTTTTATTAGGCTATGAGTTTTGTAGCAGTTAAATTAACTGTTTTAATTTTTTATTAGTTATAATTAGGACAATAAGCAATTATTTATTTTTTAAGGACTAAACATTGAATAAAAATTTACTCAAGAGTATTGGTATTTGGATTGCCATTGGCATCATAATGATGACCATATTTAACCAATTTTCCTCTTCATCCAGACTTGAAAACAAACTTGTTTATTCTCAATTCATGGATCAGGTTAAATCTGGAAATATAGAAAAGGTGAGAATCGACGGTCAAAACATAACAGGTACAACTAACAACGGTAAAAAATTCTCAACTTTCGCCCCTACAGACCCATGGCTTGTTTCAGATTTATTAAAAAACGGTGTGGTTGTTGAAGCTCAACCTGCTGAAAAGCAATCATTCTTGGCAAGCATATTCATATCTTGGTTCCCAATGATACTGTTGATTGGTGTATGGATTTTCTTCATGAAACAAATGCAGGGTGGTGGAAAAGGTGGAGGTCCATTCTCCTTCGGCAAAAGTAAAGCAAGGCAATTGGATCAGACTTCAAACAAAACTACTTTTAAAGATGTTGCTGGTTGTGATGAAGCTAAGGAAGAGGTCACTGAAATGGTCGACTTCTTAAAAGATCCGGCTAAATTTCATAAACTAGGCGGTAGAATTCCTAGAGGTGTTCTACTTGTAGGCCCTCCAGGTACTGGTAAGACTTTGCTTGCACGTGCAGTTGCTGGTGAAGCGAAAGTCCCATTCTTTACTATATCTGGCTCTGATTTTGTAGAAATGTTTGTAGGTGTCGGTGCAGCGAGAGTGAGAGATATGTTTGAACAAGCTAAGAAAAGCTCCCCTTGCATTATTTTTATCGATGAGATTGATGCAGTGGGAAGAAGTAGAGGAGCTGGTACGGGTGGAGGTAATGACGAAAGAGAACAAACATTAAACCAGTTACTTGTTGAGCTCGATGGTTTTGAGCCAAGCTCAGGTGTGATTGTAGTCGCCGCAACAAACCGTGCAGACGTTTTAGATAAAGCTTTACTTAGACCAGGTAGATTTGATCGACAAATTATGGTTGGATTACCAGACATTAAAGGTAGGGAAGAAATTCTTCATGTACACATGAGAAAGATTCCAACTGACAATGATGTGAAAGCAGATATTTTGGCGAGAGGAACTCCTGGATTTTCAGGTGCAGATTTAGCTAATTTAGTTAACGAAGCAGCTCTTTTTGCAGCAAGAGGTAATAAATCCATTGTAGATATGGAAGACTTCGAACAAGCAAAAGATAAAATCTATATGGGCCCTGAAAGAAAATCACTGGTAATGCGTGAAGAAGAGCGTATGAATACTGCTTATCATGAATCTGGTCATGCAGTAGTTGCTAAATTATTGCCAAATGCTGACCCAGTTCATAAAGTAACGATTATGCCTAGAGGTTATGCATTAGGCCTAACTTGGCAGCTTCCAGAATTTGATAGGTTTAGTAATTTTAAAACTAAGATGCTCGAAGAGATATCCATATTATTTGGAGGTCGTATTGCTGAAGAAGTAT
>UPTG01000861.1_pt1 | contig 23910 bp, 23 predicted proteins | sample 2160121 | NCBI WGS metagenome assembly UPTG01 (sample SAMN06266255, study PRJEB28933) | marine metagenome | isolation source: Columbia River Estuary | place: USA:Columbia River Estuary, USA | collected 2014-07-27
ATAACGGTAGGGTCAGTATGTTTTGTTCCTATATCAAAAGGTGTGTGTGGAGTAGTAGGAGAAATTACAAAATCAAAATTCTCAAACATCTCATTGGTTTTATCTTGTATTAGCCTCCTTATTTTTTGTGCTTTTGTAAAGTAAGCATCATGATAGCCTGAGCTCAACACAAAAGTACCAAGCATAATTCTTCTTTTTACCTCCTCACCAAAACCTTCGGACCTACTATTTATGTAAGTACTTTCAAGATTAGTAATATTTTCACTTCTATATCCATAATGAACACCGTCAAAACGCGCTAAATTAGATGATGCCTCAGCTGTTGTAATTACATAATAGGTAGGCACTAAATAATCTAAATAGGAAAAAGAAATTGGCTCAACTATATGCCCAACTACTTTTAATTCTTCAATTTTATTCTCAATAACTTGTTTTATCTCTGGGTCTAACCCTTTGCTATCTAAGCATTCTTTTATATAAGCAATGCGCTTAGGGCTATCGCAGAGTGGTGCTTTAGTATATTGTTCAACCTTCCTTGTAGAAACAGTACTATCAAACTCATCTTCCCCAGCAATAACTTCAAGTAATAATGCTGAATCCTGAACTGTATTTGTTAAAGGTCCTATCTGGTCGAATGAAGATGCGTATGCAATTAAACCATAACGAGAGACACGAGAATATGTAGGTTTTAAACCAACAATACCACAAAATGCAGCTGGCTGCCTAATTGATCCTCCAGTATCACTTCCTAATGTAGCTAAACAAAGCCCTGCTGCAACTGCAGCTGCCGAACCGCCTGAACTTCCGCCAGCTACTTTTGTATTATCTAGTGGGTTTTTTACAGTTCCGTATATTGTATTTTCATTAGCTGAACCCATTGCAAACTCATCACAGTTAAGTCTACCAATAATTATCGCATCTTCAGCTAATAATCTGTCAATAACAGTTGCGCTAAATAAAGACTCAAAGCCATCTAAAATTTTGGAAGAAGCCGAAACTTTATGACCCTTATAGCACAGGTTATCTTTTATTCCAATAACCATTCCTGCCAATTTACCAGCACTACCACTTTCTAATTTGTTATCCACAGCTAAAGCCTGATTCAAGGCCTCATCAGCATACACCTCAACAAAAGCATTTAAGTGATTGTGCTCTTCAATTTTTTGCAGATAAGAATTGGTTATTTCAACACATGTAGTTAACTGGTTTGAAAGCGCGCTTTGCACTTGTTTAAATGAACGGAAAGTTGTCAAATTTTAAAGGAATTAATCTTTCTTATTATCTTCTTTCAAGTCTTTAGTTGCCTCCTTGAATTCTTTCATTCCTTTTCCTAATCCTTTCATTAATTCTGGTATTTTTTTACCACCAAACATTAATAAAAAAACCAATACAATAAGTACAATTTGCCATGGGCCAATCATTCCTAATAATAATACTGATGTCATAATTTTAATTGTTAAATTGAATATGCAAATCTATGCATTTTGATTTAATAAGCCTTAAATAACCATTTAGAAGGGTCTTGTTTATCATAACCTTTCCAAATTTCAAAATGGAGTTCAGTTTTTTCTTCAATTTCTTGTGTAAGAACTATTCCTATCTTCTCCTTAGCTAGCATCTTATCGCCCACCTTAACACTGACTTCTTTTAGCCCCGAATAGACAGTAAAATATTCACCATGATTTAACAAAATTGCTTTTCCCTCACCTTTAATGAAAAATATTCTGCTAACTGTTCCGTCAAAAACAGCTCTGATATTCATATTTTCATCTGTCACAATATCAATACCGTTATTGAATGTTTCGATTCCAGCAAGAAAAGTATGCTTTTGCTTGCCATAACCTTGTATAATTACTCCTTTTTCCAATGGCCAAGGTAATTTTCCTTTATTATTATTAAACTCTGAAGACAAAGCCATTGCCTCTGGAGTTAGGGCAAAACCCTTGTTATTCCTTTCAGCCTCTTCTTTTGCTTTACGAATTTCTTCAGCAATTATCTTTCGAATTTCTTCATCCAAAGCTTTTTCTTTTTTTTGCTTATCCTTCAATTGTTTCTTAAATAATTTTTCGGATTTACTTAACTTTTTAACCAATTCTTGCTTTTCTTGTTTGGTGTCACTAATAGAATTTATTTCTAGTTTTTTAGCTCCAATTAAATTCATTTTTGATGCCGACTCCAAAACAAGGTGATTATTTTTTTTGGTTAAGACATCCTCTTTAATGGCTAATTTCTTTTGACTTTCAATAATTTTATCAACCTGATTTTCACGAAAAGAGGCGTATTGTTTTAAATATACTATTCGCTTATAGGCCTGATTAAAATCCTCTGCAGAAATAATAAATATCAAATCATTACGATTTCCTTTCTCTTTAAAACAAGCATAAATCATCTTAGCATATTCACTTTTTAATAAGACAAGTTCTTGCTGTTCATCAACAATGGATTGCTGTGTTTTAATAATAGAACGTTCCGTTTTTCTAATTTGATTACCAAGTAAACTTATCTCGATATTCAAGGTTTTCAATAAGCTTTCTTTATTGCTAATTTGCATATCCAACACTCGCAAATAACTTAAGGATTTGCTTTTATTAGCCTTTGTTTTATTTAATAAATTAGTAGTATAACTAATCTCTTTTTCTATACTTGACTTCTGTTTTTTAAGTTCATCCTTAGTTTGTGAAAAAACTGAAAAACACAGGAAAATCCCGAAAAATAAAAAGATATATTTATTTTGCCTCAACATAAGAACTAGGTATATTAAAAGGCGTTTTATGCTGCTGATCAAAGACTACTTTGGAATAGTTTAATTTTAGATTAAATACATTTTTAGAAGATGATTTCACTATAAGCTCTAACTGTTCGGGGAAATCATTATCAAAACTAAAGTTACTATAAGTATACATTAAACTATTTTCTTTATTAATCAGAACTCCTTGCCTTATTCTGTAGAAATTAGAAATAGTATAGATATAATCTTGTGTGCTTAACAAGAAATCATCATTAGTCTTATCAAAAGAATATTTATTCTTTACAATTTTTGGACTAGCCATTATCATTTCCTGTATTTCGTTAAAAGCAATATCTGTTTTAATTATTTTAGAAATATGAGCAATTGGTTTTGCAAAATAAGTCTTGTTTGTACGATTAATATAATATACCGAATCCATAGTTAGTACTGCTCTGAAGAGTTCAATACCAAAAGGTGCAGTAACAGAGGCCCAAATAAGACTATCCTTTCTAACTCTAATTGAAATTCCTAATGAAACTTCATTGTCCTTTTCAAGCACTACCCTAACCTTTCCTTTTAACGCCAACCACTCATGAAATTTATTCTTTAAATTTACCTTTGCAATTAATTCTTTTGAATTTTTTGGAGGTATAGATAAACTAAGCTCTGTAACATTTTTCGTAACACAGGATGAAGCAAACACAATACAAAAAAAATATAGTGCTACCTTATTCATACAACTTACCGTCCTTAAGTTTTTTATCTAAAAACCTACTTGCTTCTCCTAAATTTTTTGCTTTTTTCCATTCAAGAATTGCACCTTCAATATTCCCTAATTTATATAAAATATCGCCATAATGTTCTACGACAACTGCACTCATATCACTTCCGTTAGCTAATGATTTTTGCATCCAAATTTTTGCTTGTTCATAATCTGCTAACTCATATAAAATCCAAGCATAAGTATCCTGATAAGTGCCATTGTCTTTCTCCAGCTCATTACACTTGTAAGACATTTTCTTAGCTTTCTCTAAATTTATCTTTCTAAGTGAAAGGTAATAGGCGTAATTATTAAGGACAAAAACATTATTAGAATCAATTACAAGTGATTTCTCATAATACTCGTCAGATAATTTATGCTCTTTAATCGCATGGTAGGAATCAGCCAATGAAGAATAAAATTCTAGCAATAACATCTTGTTATCCAAAACAAATTCAACTCCCATATTTAAAGAATTGATAGCTAGATCATAGTTTTTAAACCATTTATTAGCAACTCCATTAAAATAATAAAATAAGGGGTCAGTTGAAAAATAGGTTAGTGCCTGTTCACTTGTTTTAAGCATTCCCTCAAAATCATTTTGTTCTGCCTGAATAAATAATACTTGACTCCAAACCTGAATTTTAGTTTTATCTTTTTCCAAAACAATTAAATACTGTTCCTTGGCCTCAGTAAAACGATTATCAGTGTAGAGTATATCAGCATAAACAGCATTAGGTTTTACTTGATTAGGGTGCGATTCAATTAACAGCTTTGCTAAAGTATAAGCCTGCTCTTTCATAATATTATTTACAGCAATCAATTGAAAGTAGGACGCAAGGATGCTTACTTTAACATCAACACCTAATTTTCTACTTTTAAAAGCTAATTTTAACTCTTCAAAAGATTTTATGTTATCCCCTTTATCACGATAATAATCAGCTAAGGTTAAATGAATTCGCCCATTTTCAGGTGCTATAATTGCTAATTGTTTAAAAATATCAAATGCTTTTTCTTTTTCATCATTTAATAAATATAATTCTGATAAAATCTCTAAAGCATCAATCTCATTTGGAAATTTTTCTAATAAATTTTGCAACTCCTTTATTGCATATTTCCTTTTATCTAATTGCATGTACAGCTTATGCTTCTGCATGCAAACCATCCTATCAATCCCACTTATTTGCTCTAGATCATCATAAACCTCAATCGCTTTCATAAAATTCTTAGCATAAATATACATGTCGGATAACAGAAAGTACAATTCTCTATTTCCAGGCTCTTTAAGTAATAGCTTTTTATACACAACTGCTGCTGAATTGAAATCCTGATTAGCAAATAAAACCTCAGCATAATTCAGTTGATACCACCTGTTATCTCCATCTATTTCTGCAGCAATTTTAGCTTGTTCAGCTGCTAAATTCAAATTTCCTAAACGCTTATTTATCAGTGCGGATTCATAAAATGGAAGGGCTTGTTTATCATCCATTTTTATGCACTTCTGAAACTTCTCTAAAGCCTCTTCATAATTCTCTAAAGATTTTTCTTTTAAAGCATCAAATAAGTGAGTATTAAAAATGGAATTATTTTTGTCTATTTCCTGTTTAACATCCTTGTTGTTTTTGTTTTTTCCTTCAGGGTAATATGATTTCCATTGTGCAAAAGCCTGCACATTCAATAGACATAATATAACTATTATTGCCTTTTTCATCATTATTTAACTTCTGAAAAATCACCAATACTTACTTCTTGATGAATGTTATTTCCATTAAATGTTACTTTATTGCCAATCATAGAATTATTCAATTTTGCATCAACAATTGAACTTTCATTTTGAATTATTGTTTTACTAATAGCGCTATTACTAATTACAGTATTGTTTCCAACAGAAACATGAGGGCCTATTTTAGCATTCTTAATCACAGCATTATCACCAATAAAACAAGGTTCAATTATCTCAGAATTCTCAATTAGGGCAGTAGCTGAAATTATATTTCCATTATGCTCTAATACTCTTTCGTTTGTGTAAACAGTTGCATCTTTATTTCCACAATCCAACCATTCCTTTACTTTTCCCGGAGAGAATTTAATTCCTTTATTTTTCATGTTCTCCAATGCATTTGTCAACTGATATTCGCCTTTATCTTTAATATTATTATCTAACAAATACTGTAATTCATTTTTCAAATATTCACCATCATTAAAATAATAGATTCCAATAATCGCCAAGTCAGAAACAAAAGTATCTGGCTTTTCTACAAAGTCGGTAATTATATTTTCATCATTAAGTTTTACCACTCCAAATGCTGATGGATCATCAATTTGGCTTACCCAAATAATACCATCTTTACTGCTATCTAAAGTAAAATCAGCTTTGAATAAAGTGTCAGCAAAAGCAACTACACAATTCCCTTCTAAGGATTCTTGTGCACATAAAATTGCATGAGCTGTTCCTAGGGGTTTATCTTGATAATAAATACTGCCTTTTGCTCCTAAACCTTCCGCAATCTTAACTAAATTATGTTCTACTTCTTTTCCAAAATCACCAATAATAAATGCAATTTCATCAACTTCTTTTCCGCATACTTTTACAATATCCTCTACCAATCTTTGTACAATTGGCTTTCCTGCAACTGGAATTAATGGCTTAGGAATAGTTAATGTATGTGGTCTTAATCGGGATCCTCTACCCGCCATTGGAACTATAATTTTCATATCTTAATATTTTTTATTTTACACCAGTGCTACCAAAACCGCCAGCACCTCTTTCTGAATTTTCTAATGCTTCAACTTCTATCCACTGCGCCTGTTCGTGTTTAGCAATTACCATTTGAGCAATACGCTCACCATCCTGAATCATAAACTCCTCAGCTGATAAATTTACCAAAATAACACCTATCTCTCCTCTATAGTCAGCATCAATTGTTCCTGGTGAATTTAGTACAGTAATGCCATTTTTAAATGCCAGACCACTTCTAGGACGAACTTGCGCTTCAAAACCTAAAGGTAGCTCAATAAAAATCCCTGTCTTAACAATTGTTCTTTCTAATGGTTTTAAAGAAATTGACTCATCAATATTTGCTCTTAAATCCATTCCTGCTGAAGCAATAGTAGAATAATGCGGCAATGCATGCTTTGATTTATTGATAACTTTTACATTCATAATTTTAATGCTAATTTGGGTTTTTCTAAACGATAGACAAATATGATAAATCCTAATAAGAATAAGGAATTAATCCACATATTTAAATTGGTGAAATAAATACAGAAATAGATGCAAAGCATGCCAAACAAATACAAAGCAATTCTTTTTACTTGATAAGGAACAGAAAAGTGTCTTTTACCTAAATAATAAGAAGCAACTGTCATGCTAAAATAACAAACTAAAGTAGCCCAAGCACAGCCAACAAAACCAAGCACAGGAATAAGAGTAAAGTTAAGGGAAAGCGTAATAATTGCACCAAAAATAGAAAGGTAAGCGCCATATTTTGTTTTTTCAGTAAGCTTATACCAAATAGACAAGTTATAATAAATTCCTAAAAACAGATTAGCCAACAATAAAATTGACACGACTAGAAATCCTCTGTCATCATGATATTCACTACCCAAAAATCCTTTTATAACATCATAAAAAATGGTAACACCTAAAAATATAAATGCCATAATAATAGTAAAGTATTTCAAGACATCAGCATAAATTTTCCTGCTATTTCCCTCTTTTTCTTGTGCAAAAAAGAAAGGTTCAGCCGCAAACCTAAACGTTTGAATAAAGAGTATCATGATAATGGAAAGTTTGTAAAAAGCTCCATATAATCCTAATTCTGAAGCTGCTATATCAGTATTGGGTAACAAATGTTTTAATAAAATTCTATCAATCGTTTCATTGGTCATTCCAGCTAAACCCGCAATAAGAAGAGGTAAAGCATAAATCATCATTTTTTTCCATAACTTTTTATCAAATACCCAAGATGAACCTATCATTTGGGGGAAAAGCATTAGCAGTGTAATAACTGAAGCTACTAAGTTTGCAATAAAAATATAGGCTATTCCGTACTCTTGGTAGACTATGAAATATAAATTCAGTCCAATATTAATCATAATATTTACTATCCTGATAAAAGCAAAACGCATTGCTTTATCCTGCTCTCTTAATTTTGCAAATGAAATAGAGGCAACAGCGTCCATTCCTATAATTAAAGCAAAAAACTGAATATATTCAGGATGATTAGCATAACCTAACCATCGAGAAATTTCACTTGAATTCAGAAATATTAAACCTATAAATATAACAGAAGATATTAGTAACGAAATTAATGTTGTACTATACACATTAGTTGTTTCTTCCTTTTTGGAAAACCTAAAAAATGCAGTTTCCATTCCATAAGTTAGCAAGACAACCAAGAAAGCGACATAAGCATAAAGCTCAGTAACCACACCATATTCAGCTGGTAAAAAATAACGAGTATAAATAGGAACAAGTAGGTAATTCAATAGCCTACCTACCACACTACTCAAACCATAAATTGCAGTTTGACTTGCTAATTTTTTAAGTGGATTCAATTAAAATTTTGCTTTTCTTTTTTCCATAAATGCAGTAGTTCCTTCAATAAACTCTAGCGTTTCAAAACAAGAACCAAATTCTGAAATTTCAACATCAAAACCATTTACGCCGTCAGTAAAACCAGCATTGACCGATTTTATTGCCTTAGCAATTGCCATAGGGGAATTACGCTTAATTTTTAAAGCCAATTTTTCGGCCAGTGGTATTAACTCTTCTTGGGAGCAAATATAATTTACTAATCCCCATTCCATTGCTTCATTAGCCGATAACATGCCTGCTGTAGTTATCATTTCCATAGCCTTTCCTTTTCCTACTAAACTCGCTAACCTTTGCGTACCTCCATAACCTGGAATAACACCCAGAGAAACCTCAGGAAGACCCATTTTAGCATTGGCTGATGCAATACGAATATGACAGGCCATAGCTAATTCCAATCCACCACCAAGCGCAAAACCATTAATCGCAGCTATAGATGGGGTAGAAGCGTTATCTAATAAATCAAATAATAATTCTTGTCCTTTTCTAGCTAAATTTTCACCTGCATTTTTATCAAAAGCAGCAAATTCTTTAATATCAGCACCCGCTACAAAAGCCTTAGTGTCCGCACCAGTCAAAATAATACATCTTACACCTGTATCTTTTTCAGCAACAATAATAGCTTGGTTTAATTCATTAATAGTAGCTCCATTTAAAGCGTTCAGTTGCTTTGGGCGATTGATTGTGATGTAACAAATACCTTCTTTATTCTCACTTAATATATTATTGTAAATCATGATTTTAAGTTTTTACAAATATAGCAGATTCAAATGAGTTTAAATAAAAAAACCCTCTTGCAAGGAAGAGGGTTTTTAACAATTCTATTTCAATATTATTTATCCACTTAAAGCTTCAGCCCCCCCTACAATCTCAAGGATTTCATTAGTAATAGCCGCTTGACGCGCTTTATTATATGTTAAAGTTAACTCTTTCTTAAGTTCTGATGCATTATCAGTAGCCTTATGCATTGCAGTCATTCTTGCTCCATGTTCAGCAGCATGAGAATCTAAAACCGCTTTAAACAATTGAGTTTTTAATGATTTAGGAATCAGCTGTTCAACAATCTCTTGTTTGGTTGGTTCGAAAATATAATCAACAACAACTTCCGAGTCATTATCAGCTGCCTGAACAGGTAAAAAATTTTCAGTCATAATAATTTGAGTTGCCGCATTCTTAAACTGATTATAAACCAACACAACTTTGTCATAATCTCCTTCAACAAACTGTTCCATAATCCCCTCAGCAACAATTGAGACATTCTCAAATGTTAGGTCTCCAAACAAAGCGTCATGTGTACTTGCGACATTAAAACCATTCTTAGTAAAATGCTCAGAAGATTTTTTACCAATTGATAAAATACTCACCTTAGCATTAGCATACTCTTCATTAATCAGGGATTTTGCTTTGTTCATGATGTAGGCGTTAAAACCACCACACAAACCTCTGTTAGAAGTAACGGTTACTAAAAGTACATTCTTAATTTCACGCTCCTGAGTATATACTCCACCATCAGAACTATCCAAACTAGCACTTAAATTCTTCAATAATTCAGTCAACTTATTTGCATAAGGTCGCATTTGAATAATTGCATCTTGCGCTCTTTTAAGCTTAGCTGCAGACACCATTTTCATAGCAGAAGTAATCTGCATAGTTGACCCAACAGAATTAATTCTTAACCTTATTTCTTTTAAGTTAGCCATTGCTTATTTAGCGTATTTTGAAGACAAATCAGCAGCTACAGATTCTAAAGTTGACTTAATTTCTTCTGTTAATTTTCCTGCAGCTAAAGCGTCTAACGCGTCTTGATGTTTAGCATGCAAAAATGCAAGATATTCTCCTTCAAATTCTTTTATTTTATTTACCGGGACATTCATTAACAATCCGTTTGTTCCACAGTAAATAATTGCAGCTTGCTCCTCCACTCTTAATGGTGAATATTGTCCCTGTTTTAAAATTTCAACATTACGCTTTCCTTTTTCAATTACTGCATTAGTTGCCGCATCTAAATCGGAACCAAACTTAGCAAAAGCTTCAAGCTCTCTATATTGTGCTTGATCCAATTTTAAAGTCCCTGAAATCTTTTTCATTGACTTAATTTGTGCTGCACCCCCAACTCTTGATACCGAAATACCTACATTAATTGCAGGACGAACACCTGATAAGAATAAATTAGATTCTAAGAAAATTTGACCATCTGTTATTGAAATTACATTTGTAGGAATATAAGCTGATACATCACCTGCTTGTGTTTCAATAATTGGTAAAGCTGTTAATGAACCACCTCCTTTCACAATTCCTTTTAGGGATTCTGGCAAGTCATTCATTTGAGAAGCAATAGTATCATCATTAATCACTCTTGCAGCACGCTCTAATAACCTGGAATGTAAATAAAATACATCACCTGGATAAGCCTCACGTCCCGGTGGTCTTCTTAACAATAAAGATACCTCACGGTAAGCAACTGCTTGTTTTGATAAATCATCAAATACAATCAATGCTGGACGACCAGTATCTCTAAAGAACTCACCAATAGATGCTCCTGCTAATGGTGCATAAAACTGCATTGGAGCAGGGTCAGAAGCACTTGCTGCAACAATTACAGTATAGGGTAAAGCTCCTGCTTTTTCTAAAGTATCAACTAAACCTGCTACTGTGGATGCTTTCTGTCCGATTGCAACATAAATACAGAATACAGGCTCTCCTTTATCATAAAATTCTTTTTGATTGATAATTGTATCAATAGCAACAGCTGTTTTACCTGTTTGTCTATCTCCAATAATCAACTCTCTTTGCCCTCTTCCTACTGGTATCATGGCATCAACAGCTTTCAATCCTGTTTGTAAAGGCTCATCAACAGGTTGACGATAAATTACACCAGGTGCTTTTCTTTCAATTGGCATTTCGTAAGTTGTTCCAGCAATAGGTCCTTTTCCATCAATAGGATTACCCATTCCATCTACAACTCTGCCAAGCATACCTTCACCTACGTTAACAGATGCAATTCTTTTTGTTCTCTTTACAGTATCGCCTTCCTTAATCCCTTTTGATGGGCCTAGAAGTACAACTCCAACATTGTCCTGTTCAAGATTCAATACAATTGCTTTTAATCCGTTTTCGAATTCAACTAACTCACCTGACTGAACATTAGTAAGCCCATAAATACGAGCAATACCATCTCCAACCTGTAATACAGTACCTACTTCTTGTAGTTCTGCTTCGGATTTAAATCCTGATAATTGTTGTCTTAAAATTGCTGATACTTCAGCTGGTTTTACTTCTGCCATTTTTTTGTGTTTTTTTAGAAGTCCTGTAAATACAGGTTACTGTTAAATGATTGTCTTAATTCAGAAATTGCTTTCGACACACTTGCATCTAATTGCTTATCTCCCATCCTAATGATTGCACCACCAATAATATTTTCATCAACCTTTTCAGTCAACTCAACATTATCATTACCATGTTTTTTAATATAATTAATTACCTCCGCTCTTAATATTTCATCCAAAGGAGTTGCAGTAATAACTGAAGCAGTTTCAATTTTGTTATGTTCTTTATATAAACTAATAAAACTACTTGCAATTAACGCTAGTAAGCTCTCTCTTTTCTTAGTTGTAATTATGTTAATAAAGGCCATACTAACTTCTCCAATTTTTGTGTCAAAAATTAGCTTGAATATGCTTAGTTTTTGATCAGTCTTTACAATAGGACTTTTTAGCAATAAAGAAAGGTCTTTATTCTGCTTAAAAACAGAATCTAGCAATACCATATCTGCATAGGATTGTTCCAATATATTCTGCTCAATTGCTAATTGCAATAAAGCTTTTGCGTATCTTATTGTTACTCTTGAATGCCTCATTATATGCTAGTTAAGTTCGTTACTTTTTAATACTTGAGCAACTAACTCTTTTTGCTTATTTACATCAGAAAGCTCTGATCTTAAAATCTTTTCAGCAATATCAATTGACATATCAGCAACTTGATTTTTAAGTTCCGTAATTGCTTTTAGTTTTTCATTATTGATTTGCTCTTTTGCTGAAAGTAAAATTTTGTCTGCCTCAGTATTTGCCTGATCCTTAGCTTCATTTACAATTTTATCCTTCATTTCTCTTGCTTCCTTCAACAAAATATCTCTCTGTATTCTAGCTTCTGATAAAATTCTTTCGTTGTCAGCATTAAGCGCTTGCATTTCTTCCTTTGCTTTTTCTGCTAATTTTAACGATTCCTTAATTCCTTCTTCTCTATCTTCAACGGCACTTAATATTGGTCCCCAAGCAAATTTCTTTAATAAAAGAATTAATGCAATAAAAAGTAATGATTGCCAAAAAAACAATCCTACTTCAAAATCTTTATATAAGTTTTCCATTTTATTTTCTTCTGTGTTAGTTTTTTTTAAATAAAATCAATACTGCAAGCAACCCTTGCAGTATTGATTTGTAGCTTTACACTGCAAATAATGCAGCAAATCCAATACCTTCAATAAGTGCAGCAGCAATAAGCATAACTGTCTGAATCTTACCTGTAAGTTCTGGTTGTCTTGCCATCGCTTCTAATGCAGATCCACCAATTCTACCAATACCAATACCTGCACCGATTACAACCAGTCCAGCACCAATAATTCTTAGCGGAGCTAAATCGATCGCCGCAATTTGTTGTACTTCTTCCATAATTAAATTAATTTAAATTAAACATTCTAGTTAATATTTTTAATGCTCTTCTACGGCAGCACCGAAATAAAGAGCAGATAACATTGTAAATATATAGGCTTGTAATGCAGCTACCAACAATTCTAATAAAGATAAGGCAAATGCTAATCCAAATGAAAGCGTTCCGCCAATCCAATTTTGAAATATGAAAATTAAGCCAAGAATACTCATTAGGACAACATGTCCCGCAATAATATTCGCATACAAACGAATCATTAAAGAAAAGGGTTTAATGATAGTTCCTAACAACTCAATAGGCGCTAACATAATTTTCATTGGAACTGAAACGCCAGGCATCCAAAATATATGACCCCAATAACTCTTGTTTGCAGTGAAAGTAGTAATTAAATACGTTAAAAGTGCTAGAGAAAATGTAACTGAAATATTATTAGTTACATTAACACCAAGTGGAGTTAATCCAAATAAATTAATAATCCAAATAAAGAAGAAAACAGTGAGTAAAAAACTCATATATCTTTTATAGTGTTTTTTTCCAATGTTTGGGATTGCTATATCATCTCTAACATAAAGGATAATTGGCTCTAACAACCTACCAAATCCCTTAGGAAGATGATCATATTTATATGATCTAGCCATTCTAATAAACATAAAAATCATTAAAATAAAACAGATCATTATAAAGACAACATTTTTAGTTATTGAAAAATCTAACCTCACTCGATTTATAAAGGTTCCTTCTGAATCAGTTTTGTTAATTTGCCCATTAGTATGGTCAACTTTATAAAAATTTCCATTCACTTCAGCAACAGAAGTCCCGTGTTTAAATTTTGAAGACATAAAAACCTGCAGTCCATTATCCCACAAGATTACAGGTAACGGAAAACTAAAACCATGAGTAATTGTAAAGTCATGATCATCTAATAAATGATGATTTATAGATTCTTTCATAGTCCTTTCACCTGATTCACTAGCAAAAGAATTTGCTATAAAAAAAATAGAAATAAATATAGTGAAGAGTGTTCTGTTTAACATCATATTATTAGCTTGATTTATCGTTTTTAAAATCGGTGCAAAAATATATATTTCAATGAGTCTAACAATGTATTTGTACAATAATTTTACATAGCCTATATATTAAGCTAATTTTCCTCACTATTTAGTAATGAAATAAGGGATTTTGTTTCTACCATCAATGATAAAAAGTATGGAATAAAAAAAGTAAAAAACTCTGTTCTAGAAACAATATTATCGTCTTTAAAAATAGGCAAAACAAAAATGAAAAAAATGAAAAACTTAATGAAAGTACCTAACAAAAAATAATAACCTAAATATCCCTTATTATTATTTCTTAATAAGAAAACAATCCAATAAACAAGAATTGCAATTGAAGCGTTAATCGCATAAAGAAAAGTTAAGTGGTCTGTATTATCTATACTACATTTATGAAAAAAAAATGAAATTCCTAGAATAAAAAATAGTAAAATGTGAAAGTTAAGTAATTGTTTATTCATTCTTATTCATTCTTTGGAGTTGTTTTATAATACTATAAAAAGATAATGCTATTGCAAATAAGACAAAAATAAGTGTCATCCATGGGGTTTTTACAAAGCCATACTTTAAATCAAGTATTTTTCCGAAATAAGAACCCAAATAAACAACAGATCCTATTTGAAAAGGGATAGAAGCAAGAGAAACATATTTGTTAAGCTGTTTTTTTGTCGATTTTTCCGGCATCATTTAAATCTTTAATTACTGCCCCCATACTACATGACCCTGAAAATGCTGCTCCTGGCTCAATAGATAATTTATTTGTAATTATATCTCCGCTTAACTTTGCTGTAGTTTTTAAAGAAAGTAATTGCGATACTGTAATTTTGGCTTTTATTGTTCCTGAGATATCAGCATCTTTACAAATTACATCTCCTTCAATCATACCTTCACGCCCCAAAACTACTTTACCCTCAGTATTTACTGAGCCTTTAAGGGATCCATCTATTCTAATATCTCCTTTTGAAATTATATCTCCAGTAATGATTGTTCCAGCTCCTATCATATTAACGGAAGCTGTCGTTTCACTTTTTTTCATGGTTTCGTTTTTATTTGTAAACATCTTGTATTGGTATTTGTTAGTACAAAAATATATAAAATATTACAATCGCTTAATTATTGTCTAAATAATTCTTTTTAAAGAAGTTGTAATATCCTTCAACATCTTTATTTTTATAAAAATATTTGAAATTTTCAAACGAAATAGCCAACACCTTATAGTCTGATTTATTGAGCTGATTAACAATATCAATATTCTCCATTATCAACTGATTGTAATCAACCACATCACTTGAATTATCAAATATTTTTATCATTAAAAGATGTATATCTTTACCCATTAGCATTGCACTAATTTCAAATACATCATTCTCAAAATTATTAGAATGGTAATCAGAAATTAATATTTTTAGATAATTTATATCCACTCCTTCTTTTGGTAATATGAATAGCGACATATGAGTGTTTCCGCTTCTAAATAAGTAGGGTGAATTTGTTAATGCCTGCTCATTAGCTTTTTTTACTTTTTCAGGATTCTTTATCGCCTCCAATAGATAAATCGCCTCTTTTATAATTCGGGGATCCTTATCAATACTTATAATTTTATCCAAAATGTTTATACATTCGGGCGAATCCTTTAAAGCTGAAAATGATAATGCTTTCAAAAATAAATATTTTGACTGGTAATCATCATCAGAAACTAGCTTACATTTTTCAATTACCTGCATATATTGCTTAGCAACATACAATTGGTATACACCTTGGTAAGCTAATTCATCCTCATTTTGTAAGTTTATCAACTGATCTTGAAAATTAGGATTAGTCAGTAATTGAGCATATACACTTTTTGGAAAGTTATGAAGTAATAAATTTTTCATTGCTTCTGCCTCTTGATCCTTTCCTACTTCCAAATGATTGATATAAACATTATAATAAGACAAAGCAGCATAATTTTTGTCATATGGAAAACGAGAAAGCAAATTCATGAACAATGCTGAACTCTTAATATACTCTTGTAAATCATTCTTATAAATTACACCAGCCTGACAAGTAGATTCTTTTATCATTTGATCTGAATTAGCAAAATCTTTATCCGTTTTAGGTAATTTTTCTAAATAATAATTAGGGTCTTTTTTATTTTGAGTTATTATCTCACCACTGTCTATAGCAATAGAATCTATTTCAAACACATTTACAATTTTTTTGTCTTTTCTTCTCCAATCATCCTCTAGTTTTCTTTTTCCCCATATTTTTCTAAATTCTGAAAGTCCAAAACTTAAGGTTGCAGGATTGTAAAAATACCACTTCCCACCAGATGTATTGTTTCCAAATTGCTCACCCTTTCCTCCATTTCTGTTGTTTTCAAACAACATTTGTTGCTTGGAGCGCTCAACCTCTAAAGCCTCACTTTCTTTTTTAACCTCAGCCTGTATTAGTTGGCTAATAAGTTGAGAAAGCTTAGATGCTGGAAGTGCCGCTAAAGCTTGTAAACTATCTTGCAAAGAGATAACATCCAAATGATAAACTAATTCTTTAAGGATTTTATGTTTTTCTTTTGCAGACTCATAATCTCTAAAATCTTCATCCATATAAAATAAAGTGCTATCATAATTAATCTTAGCATCCTTGTAAAAAGATCTGTTATAATCAATTTTGGCAAGCGCTAAAAAAGATAATGATTTTTGAGTATTATTTTCAATACTATTAACAGTTGATAGTAGGTAATTATCAATAGCAGCAAGCGTATCAGAGTTATTAATATCCATTTCAGCCAAAGTAAAATATATTTGATCCAAGTACTCTTTATTCTTATCATCCTTGGTCATCTTCAGCAACTTCTGACGCATTTTTTGAGTATCTCGACTTCCTGACTCTAGTGAGCGCGCTAAATTCATTTTAGCATTAAACACCATCTCATACTCCGGGCTGGACTTAAGGACTTGCTCGTATTTATTTTTGGCGCTTCTAAAATTGCTTTGCATCTGGTAAAGTTGTGCCATAATATAGTTATAGCGTACTTTTTTGTTTTTCCTTTTTATTAACTTATCAATTTTTACTAACTGCTCTAATGCTAATGGGTAATTAGCTTGTTGTAAATAAAAATCTGCACTTATTTTAGCTAAGTCAACATCCAATTTTTTAGGAAACTTACGGTTATTCGTCAACTCATCTAATTCGACATCAGCTGTCATGAAGTCTTTCTTTTCAACTAAAGCTCTTATTAGCCACAACGAAGCATCAAATTGAATTTCATTATTTTTGTACTCGTTTTTTATAAAGCTAAACGTTTTTATTGCATCTTCAAACTCACCCTTATAGAAATATGATTTTCCAACCATCAGGTAATTGTCGTCAATCCACTTACAGTATTCCTTGCCTTTAATTTTCATGGAATGTTTTTGAATAACAATAGACCCTTTCTTAATTGCCTTATCCATGTAACTATGGGTATTCTTTGATTTTTTTAAATCACCCGTTTTAAAAACAGGTAGGATAGTCGTGTAGTCATCAACAAAACTTTCTTCTAATTTTTTTATTCCCCTTTTAATGCTTTCATTTCCATTAAAATATCCATTATACTTAGCTGTTGTATTATGAAACTGACGATTAACCCAAGATTTTTTTTTGGTAGAACAGCCTGCAGAAAACAAAAGCAATACCGCTAAAAAAACCTTTATTATATGTTGTGTATTTACCCTCACTTGGTTACTAAACTTCTTTTAATTAAAATTATTTTACCGCTAATCGTAAAATTCTCGCAAATATGCTTATAATTTTATGATATTTGCAAACATTATGCAAGATAAAGAAGGTAGAGAAAAATACTGGTCTAAATTATTTCACAAATACCGTTTTGTGATAATGAAAGATAGTTCTTTTGAAGAAAAGTTATCCGTAAAGTTAACGCGAATAAATGTTATTGCTTTTGTATGCACGCTTGTGTTTTTATGCTTTTTTAGCATAATGCTTTTAATTGCTTATACTCCATTAAGCGAATATGTTCCAGGAAAGTCATCTATTGAGGTGCAAAAAAGCTTAATTGAGTTAAATATAAAATCAGACTCACTTGAAGCAATTTTAGCTAACAGAAGTATTTATCTTGAAAACATAAATAAAATAATCAATGGTGAAGAGCTTGTAACTCCAGAGAATTATGCGGAAAAAATGAATACTCAAATTCCAGTTTCATTTGAAAAATCAAAAGAAGATTCCCTCTTTCGTGTAAAGGTAGAGGCTGAAGATAAAAGTTCAATTCACAAAAAACACAACCCAGTTAGTAGTAATACTTTAATGTTTTTCACTCCTCTTAGTGGCTTGATAAGTGACGGATATAACAACAAAACAAAACATTTTGGCATTGATTTGGTAGCCAAAGAAAAATCAAGAATCTCAAGTGTACTAGAAGGAACGGTAATTATTAGTCATTGGGCATATGAAACGGGATATGTTATAGGCGTACAGCACAAGAATGACTATCTTTCTTTTTACAAACACAACTCTGTTTTATTAAAATCTGTTGGTGATTATGTAAATGCAGGCGATCATATTGCTATTATTGGGAATTCTGGAGAATTTTCATCTGGCCCACATCTTCATTTTGAACTCTGGCACAAAGGAACTCCTGTTAACCCTGAAAATTATATTTCTTTTTAAAAAATGGGATTAAAATCATTACTCAGCCTTCCGTTTGCAAGACAAATTGTAAAAAAGAATAGCAAGTGGAAAAAAAATGCTGTAAAAGTCCAGAATAGACTTTTATTGTCATTAATAAATCAGGCTAAAAATACTAAGTTTGGAAAAGATCACAACTTTTCAGAAATCTCAAATTATTCTGATTGGAAAAAAAATATCCCTGTACGAGACTATGAAGAGCTTAAAATTTATGTACAACAAATAATTGAGGGAGAAAAAGATGTGCTATGGCCAGGGAAACCTCTTTATTTTTGTAAAACTTCAGGAACAACTTCAGGAACAAAATACATTCCAATTAGCAAAGAAAGTATGCCTCACCATATTACTGCTGCTCGTGATGCAATTCTAAATTATATCGCTGAAACTAAAAATACATCTATTGTTAATGGTAAAATGATTTTCCTACAAGGAAGTCCAGAACTAAGCAAAACAGGGGACATACTTACGGGAAGGCTTTCGGGGATTGTAGCTCATCACACACCATCTTATTTGAAAAAAAACCAATTGCCTTCTTATGAAACCAATTGTATTGAAGATTGGGAAAATAAAGTAGATAAAATTCTAGAAGAAACGCTGAGTGAGAATATGAGTTTAATTTCAGGAATTCCTCCTTGGGTTCAAATGTATTTTGAAAAATTACAAAACAGAACTGGAAAACTAATTAAATATATCTTTCCAAAATTTGACTTATTTATTTACGGAGGAGTAAACTACGAGCCTTATCGACAAACTTTTGAAAAGCTAATTGGGAAAAAAGTGGATGGAATAGAATTATATCCTGCATCTGAAGGCTTTATTGCCTATCAAGACTCCCAAACAGAAAAAGGAATGTTACTTTGTGTTAATCATGGAATATTTTATGAGTTTATTCCATCAGAAGAATTTTTTAACAAGAATCCAACTCGTATTTCATTGGCTGATGTAGAAATTGGCGTAAATTATGTTATCATCCTAAATACAGATGCTGGGCTTTGGGGTTATAATATTGGGGATACCATAAAATTTGTTTCAATTGACCCCTACAGAATCGTAGTGAGCGGTAGGATTAAGCATTTTACTTCAGCATTTGGGGAACATGTTATTGCTGAAGAAGTAGAGAAATCATTACAGGAAACTATTACAAAGATTCCTGCTCAGGTTAATGAATTTCATGTGGCGCCACAGGTAAAGCCTGAAAGTGGATTGCCTTATCATCAGTGGTTAATAGAGTTTGAAAAAGAACCTGAAAATATGGCTGATTTTAGTGAGTTGATTGACAACACTTTGCAAAAACACAATTCGTATTACAAAGACTTAATTAGTGGGGGAATTTTAAAGCCATTACTCATTACAAAAATTAACAAGAATGGTTTTAGAGATTATATGAAATCAATAGGAAAATTAGGTGGACAAAACAAAGTTCCAAGACTGGCGAATGACAGGAAAATAGCAGATAAATTAAATGTATTTTAATGGAGGAAAAGAAAAAACAAATCGCAATACTTGGTTCTACCGGCTCAATTGGAACCCAAGCATTAGAGGTTATTAGTGAACATTCAAATTTGTTTGAAGTTGAGGTCTTAACCGCAAATAATAATAGTAAGCTACTGATTGAGCAAGCTATTAAATTCAAGCCCAATACGGTTGTAATAGCCAATGAAGAAAAATATAAAGAGGTAGATGAAGCTCTTTTTAAGCTAGGCATAAAAGTATTTGCGGGACAACAATCATTAGAGGAGGTTGTTGAGGGAGAGAATATCGATGTGGTGCTTACAGCTTTGGTAGGATACTCAGGATTAAAACCCACAATTAGAGCGATAAAAGCTAAAAAGACAATCGCTTTAGCAAACAAGGAGACTTTGGTTGTTGCTGGAGATTTAATCACAAAATTATGTATTGAAAATGGAGTAAAAATTTACCCTGTCGATTCTGAACATTCAGCTATTTTTCAGTGCCTAGTTGGAGAAACTTACAATCCTATTGAGAAAATTTATTTAACGGCCTCAGGCGGTCCTTTCAGAGGGAGATTGCGAAATGACTTACTTAACATAACAAAGGCCCAAGCACTGAAACATCCTAATTGGGAGATGGGTGCTAAAATAACAATTGATAGCGCTAGCTTAATGAACAAGGGGCTAGAAGTTATTGAGGCTAAATGGCTATTTGATTTAAAAGCAGAACAGATTGATGTGGTTGTTCACCCTCAATCTATCATTCACTCTGCAGTACAATTTGAAGATGGTTCAATAAAAGCACAATTAGGAGTGCCAGACATGAAACTACCTATACAATATGCCTTAGGATTTCCTGAAAGACTTAAAAATACATTCAAGCGTTTTTCATTTATGGATTACCCTAACTTTACTTTTGAAAAGCCTGACATGGAAACTTTCCGTAATTTACAATTAGCCTATAATGCTATGGAAAAAGCAGGAAATATGCCTTGTATTTTAAATGCAGCAAACGAAATTGCAGTTGCTGCTTTTTTGAAAGATAAAATTGGATTTTTAAATATGTCTGATTTAATTGCCGATTGTATGGAAAAAATTACTTTTGTTTCAAATCCTACATTGGAGGATTATGTAGCAACAAACAAAGAAACACGAATATTAGCAAACGAATTATTATAAATGGATTTTTTAATAAAAGCAGCACAACTCTTAATGAGTTTATCGATTCTGGTAGTTTTACACGAACTAGGTCATTTTATACCCGCAAAACTATTCAAAACAAGAGTAGAAAAATTCTACTTATTTTTTGATCCTTGGTTTTCGGTTGTAAAAAAGAAAATTGGCGACACTGAGTATGGTATTGGGTGGCTTCCTTTGGGTGGTTATGTGAAAATATCAGGAATGATAGATGAAAGTATGGATAAGGAACAGATGGAAAAACCTGCTGAATCTTGGGAGTTTAGAGCAAAACCAGCTTGGCAGAGGCTAATCATTATGTTAGGTGGAGTTACTGTAAATCTGTTTTTAGGAATCTTTATTTATTCCATGACACTTTATACTTATGGCGATAAGTATTTGCCAAATGAAAATATTAAAGATGGTATTTGGTGCACAGATGATTTAGCAACAGAAATAGGTTTTAAAAGTGGAGATAAGATTATTTCTGCCGATGGAGTTTTAGTAGAGCGATACTCTGATATATTAGAAAAAGTAATTACTTCTAAAGTAATCACTGTACTGAGGGGTGAGGAAGAGGTTGAGCTTAGTATGCCAATAGATTTGATTGATAAATTTCTGAATAATAAAACTAAACTAATTCTATACCCTAGAATTCCAACTATAGTTAGTAGGGTAGAAAAAGGATCAAATGCGGAAATTGGAGGATTGCAAAAAAAGGATATTATAAAAGCGGTTAACGGAATATCTTATTCTTATTTTGATGAATTTAAAGAAGCTCTAAACACACATATTTCAGATACTATTGATGTAATGGTGGATAGAGGAGGAAAAAAAGTAGAGCTTACGGTATTGGTTTCTAATGAAGGTACTTTAGGTTTTGCTCCTGCCAATCTTAGTATTGAACAATTAGAAAAACTAGAAGTTTATAAATTAGCTTCAGATAAATATGAATTCTTTGCCGCTTTCCCTGCAGGATACAAAAAAGCGATTAAGAAGTTGGGTAGCTATATTTCTCAGTTTAAAATGATTCTTTCTCCAAGTACTGGGGCTTATAAAGGAATGGGAGGTTTTGGAGCTATTGGCTCTATGTTTCCTGCAACTTGGAACTGGGAGATATTTTGGAACTTAACCGCTTTCCTTTCATTAATGTTGGCGTTTATGAATATCTTGCCTATCCCAGCTTTGGATGGTGGGCATGTTGTTTTCTTACTCTATGAAATGATTGTAGGAAAACCTGCTCCTGAAAAAATTATGGAATATGCGCAAGGGGTTGGTATGATATTATTATTAAGTCTGTTAGTTTTTGCTAACGGAAACGATATACTAAAACTATTCTAAATTGTTTGAAGCTTTAAGTACATATCACCTAATTATAATCTTTTCTATAACGATAATTATTTCGTATTTTTTCAATTTGTACGCTAAAAAATCAGGAGTACCAGCCGTACTAATGCTTATAGGACTAGGAATTAGCATCAACTATGCTCTGCGCTTTTCAGGTATAGCCAAACCTGATTTGTTTCCTATTTTGGAAGTTTTAGGTGTGGTGGGATTAATTTTAATTGTACTGGAGGCTGCTTTAGATTTGCAGTTGTTAAAAGAAAAAATTGGTTTAATAGTTAAATCCTTTTTGGTTGCTTTAATCGGATTGGGTGCTACTGCATATTTAGCTGCATTAGCCCTTAATTTTTTAATAGAAGTTGAGGTGTTAAATGCACTACTTTATACAATTCCACTATCAATTTTAAGCTCCGCTATCATCCTGCCAAGTATAGGTGATTTGGATAAAGACAAACGTGAATTCATGATTTACGAAAGTACCTTTTCGGATATTATTGGGATTATTGGTTTTTATAGTGTTTTAACTATGGTGGGCTCTAAAGCAGGGGAGAGTGTGTATAGTGAAGTATTAGGAAGCTTAGCCTTAACGGTTATCATCTCTATTATCATTTCCTATATTCTTATTTATGTGTTTCAAAATATAAAGGGACATGTAAAGCTTTTTTTACTGATTGCTATACTGCTATTGTTGTACGCAATTGGAAAAATGTTCCATTTATCTTCTCTTATTATCATACTTATTTTTGGTATGATACTTAATAACTACAAAGTGTTCTTTAGAGGAAGATTACTCAAGTTACTGGATGAAGAAAAAGTAGATGAGGTGCTAGATGATATGAAGGTAATAACTGCCGAAACTGCTTTTGTAGTTAGGACTTTCTTTTTTATAATTTTTGGTTGGTCAGTTTATTTAGGTTCATTGTTAAGCTTTAAAGTAATTGGAATTGGCTTGGTTATTTTGGCTATTATTTATGCAATAAGGGCAATTGTTTTGTTCCTGTTTAACGGTAGGGATATTGTTACACAATTATTTTTAGCCCCAAGAGGATTGATTACAATACTTCTGTTTTTTGCAATACCCAAAGAATTAAGTATTGGTCCAGAGCTTCAAGGAGTGTTGTTGTTTGTTATTTTGATAAGTTGCCTTATTATGACTTGGTCAATGATTAGTAATAAAAACAAACTCGCTAAAATTGGGGAATATGAAGAGAATGATTTACTAGAAGAGGAAGAAAGTGAAATCTCATTATAAATAGTTTTTATAATACTGCATCTATTTACTAGTAATGGGGAAGAAAAAGAACAACCCAATTTCAAATTCGAATATATTACTAAATGAATAAACAACTCCTTTTTAACTTTAAAACGGATATCTCTAATGTCTATATAGCATCAAATTTCAACAATCCTTTTAGCACACATATTCCTGAGATTGCAAAAGTAGCAGCAAAAGAGTTTCAAGAATTCATTAC
>UPTG01000863.1_pt1 | contig 23845 bp, 17 predicted proteins | sample 2160121 | NCBI WGS metagenome assembly UPTG01 (sample SAMN06266255, study PRJEB28933) | marine metagenome | isolation source: Columbia River Estuary | place: USA:Columbia River Estuary, USA | collected 2014-07-27
TAACCGACTCCACCATGTAGTTGAATTCAAAAGGTCCTGCACCAGTGTCTTGAACATAAGTATACTCATTCACCACATCTAAAACCTTTTCTTCCAATTCAAGAGTCAGTTTGTTTGTTTCTTCTATGTCTGTCCCGATTGGCAATTCTATATATACAATGGCCTGATTAGGTTGATTCTCTGGAAAAAACAACGTGTTTGGTGGAAAAACACTAAGTAAACCAATTGCAAAAACCAGTAATCCGACTGTCCCAAAGAAGAATACATAAGGAAATGCGCCTTTCAAAGCCAACCTGAGAATTTTCTCATATTGTGTTTCAAACCACGGCAAAATTGTGTTCTGAAACCATTCTGTTGTTCTCAACCCTAACCAGATCTGACCTAATATTAGAGCTCCTGTAAGGATGAGTAAATTACCGAGCCATAAAACACCAACCACATATCCGATTAGTACTCCAACTATGATTAAAACAGCTGAGATTTTAGACAATTTCTTTTTATTCGGCACACCCTCATCTGTCTTCATGTAACGAGCTGTTAATCCTGGGTTGATAATTAGCGCCACGAAAAGTGAAGAAGACAATACTATGATTAATGTTAGCGGCAAGTATTTCATAAACTCACCCATCATTCCAGGCCACATTGCTAGCGGCACGAATGCAGCTAGCGTTGTTGCAGTAGATGCAATAATTGCATATGAAACTTCACCTGCTCCACGTTTAGCTGCTTCCCATCTCGAATAGCCTTCATCCATTAGACGGTAGACATTTTCTACAACAACAATTCCATTATCCACGAGCATTCCTAATGCGAGCACCAAAGAGAATAGCACAATCGTATTCAATGTAATTCCCATTATGTTTAAGATCATGAAAGACATGAGCATTGAAAGTGGAATAGCTATGCCTACAAAAAGCGCATTTCGTAACCCAAGGAAAAAGGTTAATACCAATACCACGAGAATTACCCCAAAAATGATACTGTTCACTAACTCATTTAGCTGTGTTTTAGTCTGGTTACTTTGATCGTTTGTAACCGATATTTCTAGGTTTTCTGGAAAGTAATCTTCTTTAGCATCTTCGATGATTTTATCAATTTTCTCTGAAACGATAATCAGGTTTTCTCCACCTCGCTTCATAACATCAATCATTACCACAGGAGCACGATACTCGCGTGCATAACTTTCCTTTTCTACTTCTTTGAAGGTTGTTTCAGCAATGTTTCTTAGGTAAACAATGTCTCCACTTTCATGCTTAACAATAACATCTCCAATTTCTTCGATGTCTTTAAAATCTCCAACGACACGAATATTTCTTCTATAGCCATCAACTAAAAGGTTACCGCCAGAAATGGATCTGTTTCTGTTTGAAATAGCCGAGGCAACATCTCCAAAACTGATGTTCAGAGATTCCATTTTTTGAAGATCAACGCTAATACGGACTTCTTTATCGTCTACACCTCTTATCTCTGCTTTAGAGATTTCAGGTAAATCTTCAATTCTATCTTCTAGATATTCTGCATAGTCTTTCAGCTGATCTACCGTAAAATCACCCGAAAGATTGATGTTTTGAATCGGCATGATTTCCGAAAAGTTCATCTCAAAAATATTCGGGTCTGCAGGTAAATCTGTTGGGAAATCCGGTTTTGTTTTTGCAACGTCAACCTTATCTTTTACTTTTCTTAGAGCTTCCTCCGGAGTAATGTCAAAATCGAATTTTATATCAATTGTTGAGTACCCTTCCACCGATTTAGAGATCACTTCATCTACACCAGAAATAGCGTTGATTTCTTTTTCTAAGGGACGGGTTATTAATTTTTCAATGTCAGAAGGGCTATTACCAGGATACGGTGTTCCCACATAAATCTCTGGTGTAACAATTTCTGGAAATGCCTCCGAAGGCATTTGTATATAGGCCATCAATCCTGAAAAGAAAATAATAGCCGTTAAAACCAATACGGTAATTTGATTCTCTACCGAATAACTCGAGGGACCAAAATATTTCCCCTTGTTATCTAGGTCGAGTTTGTTTTTGTTTTCGTTTTCCATGTTTAAGGTGTTTTAGTCTTTTACAAGTCTAACTTTCTGTCCAGACTTCACACTTCTAGAGCCCTTGTCTATTACTTTTTCTGATCCTCCTAGACCCTCAAGAACCTCAACTTTTCCTTCATATGAAGGCCCTGTCTTAATCAAGACCCGCCTTACAACTCCGATATTATCATTTACATTTTCTACAACATAAACAAAGCTTTCGCCTGAGGTTGTTTCTAAAACAACCCGGCTATTTAAAACAATTGTGCTGTCTTTACTGTAGTCGTTTAATTGAACTGAAGCCATCATGTTTGGCTTGTATCGATTTGCTCCGCCAGATAAGGCAACATTTATTTTAAAGGTTCTGTTGTTTGGGTTTATAAAGTTTCCAACCTGTATAACCTCAGATTCTACTTTGTCTTCTAGGTTTGTAAATTCAACAATTGCCCCTGTGCCTCTTTTAACTTTGCCAACGTAGAACTCAGAAACATCTGCTGTTAAATAAACCGAACTTAAGTTTACCAGCCTGAACATAGCAACTTGTGGTGAAGCCATCTCGCCTTCTTTTGGGAATATTTCATCTACAATTCCAGAAAATGGTGCTCTTATTCTTGTCATTGCAATTTGAGCGTTTATCGTTTCTAATTTTCTTTCCAAAGATTCTTTGCTGTTCTTCGCTTCTAAATATTGCACTTCAGAACCAATTTTTTCCTCAACCCATAAGCGCTCTTGTTTCTTGAATATTTTCTGAGCTAAATCTAAAGCTGTTTCTAATTCAGCTTTGTTTTGCTGTAAAACAGCAGCGTCAAGAATGGCAAGCAATTGTCCCTTGCTCACACGCTGCCCGCGTTCCACTTTTATGGCTTCTATTTTTCCAGAAGTCTCGCTCATTAAGGTTATCGCCTGATTAGACTCTACAACTCCATAAACTTTAAAGTAGTGGTTAAAAGCAGTAGGTTCAACATTTACAGCTGTTACCAAACTGAATTTAATTGTTGTGTCTAAATCTGCAATTTGATCATCAATTAGTTTCAATTGTGACTTTACATTCGATTGTACTTCAACTAAAGAATCTCTTTCTCTTTGAAGTTTTGCCAATTCTGAATTTGATTCTGGCTGACAAGCAAAAAAGGCAGCGGCCGCGAGTACTGTGTATATAAATTTTTTCATTTTATTCTTTTCTAGATTTTGATCTTTCTTATTGTACTGTATTGTATTTACCCAACATTTTCTCAAGCTGAACCTTTTTATCCAATACACTGTTCGCTGCATTAATTGCGCTACTCAATGCATCTTGATATTGGTTTTCTGTTTGGGTATAATCTAAGCTCGTACCTAATCCTTCAGCTAATTTTTTTGCACTCACATCTCTAATCTTCTTAGAAATTTCAACATTTCTCAATTGAGTGAAATAAGAATTTAAGGCATAATCGTATTCTGCTTTAGCTGTTTCAAACTGAACTTTTAAGTTGTCAGACAATTGCATTTTATTTATGGCCAATTGGTCCACTTCAATTCGAGCTTGCTGAATTCTAGCAACTCTTTTACCTCCTGTAAATATTGGGAGTGATAGGTTCAATGCTATGTATTGATTCCCCACGTTTTGACCATTTCCATACAAGTCTGTGTTCTCACTAAAAAAACTCTGTTGATACAAGTAATTAAACTTCAACTTTGGTAACAAGCTTACTTTTTCATTCTTGAGATTAAGGTCTTGTCCTTTTTCTTGAGTTAAAATAGTCCTGTAATCGATATGGTTTTCTAAGTCAAACGACTCCGTTAATAACGTCCCCCCTTCTTGAGAAAACAGCATCAGCGTTTCTATTTCATCTGACAGTTGGATTTCCCTTTCAACATCTAAGCCCATATGAAACTTTAAAAGCATTTGTGCAATTGCAATTTGCTTCTCTGCATAGTCCCTGTTGTTCTTCAAGTTCGAAACGATTAGTTCCAGCTGATTTACATCTTGTTCTTCCATGAAACCAACCTCAAACATCCGCTTAGATTCTTCAAAGTTCTTTTCTACATAAACTAAGTTATCGTTAATTATCTCGAGCGTTTTCTCACTTACTAAAACCAAATGGTAAGATTTCGCTACTTGCTCTCGAATGTCTATTTGAGATTTTTCATGTGCATTAATGCTGTTCTCTTTTAGAACATCTGCGGCTAGAATGGCTACAATATAAGATCCATCAAAAATAAGTTGCTCCCCCACCAAAACAGCGTTGCCTGTATATTTCGTGCCAACGCGAATGGGTATTGGGCCGTTTCCTTGATCGAGTACAAACACTTGTCTATCCATGTTGTTTGTCCAGTTTCCTGAAGTATTAACTTGTGGCAAACCAATCGCAATGTTTTCTAGAAGAATCTTTTTCGATTTTTCTATTTCTAAAGTTGCTGTCTTTACACTGTAAGAGTTCTCTACTGCAAAGTCTTGCGCTTGCACTAAAGAATAAGTCCCATCTTGGGCATATAAGCCGATTGTCAGCAGAAAACAAGTCAATGCTAACATTAGTTTAATTTTCATTTTTCGTTTAGTTTTTGTTGTAAGTATTCAAGGCCCTTGGCCGTGCCAATTCCGCGTATATGATAGATGACGTGTTCTCTATGAAAGTCAGACGATTCGCAAATAGATTCTGGAATGATTTCGCTTTCCATAACAACGGCCTGTGCCAAATAGATGTAAGAGATATAATCATGGTTAATCCCTTCTCTATAATAACCCTGAGCTGTTCCTCTTTTTAAGTTGTCCCTTGTCGTGTTTAAGATGAAGTCTATTTTGCTTCCTTCTAGCCAATTGAAAGTTTCAGCATGATATTTTCTTAATTGAAACATCATGGCTGGATGCTGAGTCCGCATCATATTGTCGAAGTATTCGTCAATCTTAAAAAGTTCATCAATGGCGTTTTCAGTATTAGAGGCGATCTCCTTCATATCCTCCAAGATTCTGCTAAACGTCATTTTCACACCTTGCTCAACCAGTTCTGTTTTGTTGCCAACATACTTGTACAATGTCTTCTTAGAAATTCCCAACTCCCTAGAAACATCGTCCATCGTGACACTGCGAATGCCAAACTTTAAAAAAAGTTGAACAGACTCCTCTACTATTTTCTTATGTGTCTCTTCCATTTCAGTTGCAAATGTAAAAACATTTTTAATGTGGAAACGTTTTTTGTGTAATAAGTTTCCTTGGGCAGGCAGTCTCCTAATCAAACATTATGCCTTTGGTTGCTTATTCCTTTTTTTCGTTGCACATTTGCGTTCATAAATACAGAATATTAAATGGCCGCAATTACAGTTAAACAGGCACTTCAAAGCTCACAAACAGATATTGCTGTTGAAGTTAAAGGATGGGTAAGAACATTCAGAAGCAATCGCTTCATCGCCTTAAATGACGGGAGTACAATTAACAACATACAAGCTGTTATTGATTTTGAAAATCTTGATGAAGTCCTTTTAAAGCAAATAAACACGGGCGCTTGCTTATCCATAAAAGGTAAGTTAGTTCAGTCTCAAGGCAAAGGCCAGAGCGTAGAAATACAAACTGAATCTTTAGACGTTTTGGGCGAAGCAAACCCCGAAGAATACCCTTTACAGCCTAAAAAGCACTCTCTAGAATTTTTAAGAGAGAAGGCACATTTAAGAATGCGAACTTCAACATTTTCGGCTGTATTTAGAATCAGACATGCTGCTGCATTTGCAGTTCATAAATACTTCAATGAAAACGGCTTCTTCTACATGAATACTCCAGTAATAACTGGAAGTGATGCTGAAGGAGCTGGAGAAATGTTTAAAGTCACAAATCTCGATTTAAACAACATTCCAAAAGACGAAGAAGGTTCCGTTGATTTTAAGAAAGACTTCTTTGAAAAGGAAACAAACCTTACCGTTTCTGGTCAACTAGAAGCGGAGTTGGCCGCTATGGCATTGTCTAAAGTCTACACATTTGGACCAACATTTAGGGCTGAAAACTCTAACACAAGTAGACACCTTGCCGAGTTTTGGATGATTGAACCTGAAGTCGCTTTTAACGATTTAAACGACAACATGGACTTGTCTGAAGGGTTTTTAAAATCTGTGATCGGCTACGTGCTTGAAAATTGCAAAGACGATTTAGCCTTTTTAAACGACCGTTTCGTTAAAGAAGAAGCCGCAAAGCCAAAACTAGAAAGAAGTGAAACCGATTTAATAACAAAACTACAGTCTGTTGTTGACAATGATTTTGTTCGCTTGAGCTATACTGAGGCCATCGATATCCTTCGAAACTCAAAGCCTAACAAAAAGAAAAAATTTAAGTACCCCATAGATGGTTGGGGTGTTGACCTGCAAAGTGAGCATGAACGCTACCTCGTAGAGAAGCACTTTAAATCACCAGTTATATTATTCGATTATCCAGCAAACATCAAGGCATTTTATATGCGCTTAAATGAGGATGGAAAAACAGTTAGAGCTATGGATGTGTTGTTTCCTGGCATAGGAGAAATCGTAGGTGGCTCGCAGAGAGAGGAGCGTTACGATGTCTTAAAACAAAAGATGGCCGACATGGACATTGAAGAAAAAGAATTGTGGTGGTACCTTGAAACTCGAAAATTTGGCACCTGTGTTCACAGTGGCTTTGGCTTAGGGTTCGAAAGGTTGGTGCAATTTGTAACTGGAATGGGTAACATTAGAGATGTTATACCTTTCCCTAGAACACCCGGCAGAGCTGACTTTTAAACTTTGGCTTCCTTTTTGAAAGGTTCAATAGTGTTGTATAACCCATAGTATATGTTAACGCAGTCTCAAACATTTAAACTCCAACAAAAACTGTCTCCTCAGCAGATACAGTTAATGAAGCTTATTCAGTTAAGCAACACTGCGTTAGAAGAAAGAATTAAGGAAGAAATACAAGTTAATCCTGCACTAGAAGAAGGTCAAGAGACTGATACTGATGCCGACCTTACGGCAAGTCAAGACGAGAAATCTACAGAAGAGGAAGTTGAAAGAGACGATATCATCGAAAATTATTTAAGCGATGATGACGGTCCTGACTATACACGCAAAGCCAACAATCACTCTAGTGATGATGAAGAAAAGCAAGTCCCTTTAGCTGGGGGCGTAAGTTTTGTTGAACATCTTAATAGCCAACTAAATCTCAGCAGTCTAAATGAGCATGAGCGTGGCATTGCAAATTTCCTGATTGGCTCTCTAGAAGAGGACGGTTACCTAAAACGTGATTTTCAAGACATTGAAGACGACTTGGCGTTCAGGTCTGGTTTAATGACTAACCATACTGAACTTGATAAAGTGCTTGGTGTAATTCAAGAGTTCGACCCTCCTGGAGTTGGTGCCAGGGATTTACAAGAATGCTTGGTGCTGCAGCTTGAAAGAAAATCTGCAAACCCGTCCCGCAGCAATGCACTTAACATTTTAGATTATCACTTTGAGGAGTTTCAAAAAAAGCACTTTGCCAAGCTTGAAGCAAAGTTAGGTTTGACTTCCGAGGAGTTGCAATTAGCGGTGAATGAAATTAAAAAACTCAACCCAAAACCTGCGAATGCGGCTCCTGATAATTCTCGCCCAACTGAATATGTTATTCCAGACTTTATCGTTACTGCAGAGAATGGAGAGGTAGAATTGATCATAAATTCTAAACACGCACCAGACTTATTTATCAGCAATAGCTTTAAAGAAACATTACAACATTTTAAAAGTTCAAACGGGAAGGTCAATAAAAAGCAAAAGGAAGATGTCACTTTTATAAAACACAAAATAGATGCTGCGAGATGGTTTATTGAAGCTATAAAACAACGTCAGCATACTTTGTTCATAACAATGTCCGCTATTATAGAGAGACAAAAGGCTTACTTCCTAACTGGGGATGAAAAGGAATTGCGGCCAATGATTTTGAAAGACATTGCTGATGTTATACAAATGGACATCTCCACTGTTTCTCGCGTTGCCAACAACAAGTTTGTTCAAACACCCTATGGCACGTTCTTGGTGAAAAAACTGTTTTCTGAATCTATGACGAATTCGGATGGAGAAGACATATCGACCAAAGAGATTAAAAAAACGCTTGAGGAAATGATTGAAGAAGAAGACAAGCGCAAACCCCTAACAGATGAAGCCTTATCTAAAGCGTTGAAAGTAAAAGGGTACCCCGTTGCTCGAAGGACTGTCGCAAAATACAGAGAGCAGCTCAATTTACCTGTGGCTCGTATGCGTAAACAAGTATCTTAATGTGGGCTAAAGTTGTCAGTTACATCATACACCCGTCTTTAGTCCCGGTCGTTGGTGTTCTTATTGCCTATTACATTTTGCCCTATTATATTCCGGAGCCGTTATTTCTATTTGTTCTGGCTTATGTTTTCGCTGGGACTTATTTATTTCCGCTTATTATCGTTTTAGGCCTTTACAAACTCAAATTCGTAAATTCAATACACTTAAAAACACGCAAGGAAAGAGTCTTTCCATTTTTAATCAGCGCATTTTTCTATTTTTTAACAGCAAAAGCTGCTCTACAGTTTCACTTTCCTGCAGAATTGGCACGCTTTCTTTTTGCGGGGTGTTTAATTCTTTTGATTCAACTTGTAGCTTTATGGTTTACCAAAATTAGTGCGCATGTTGCTGGCGCCAGCGCAATTTTAACATGGCTTATTTGTCTATCCGCAGCCTATTCTATTAACCTTCTCCTTCCAATAGCAGTGGCAACAGTTGCTTTAGCAATTGTGAGCAGCGCTCGCTTAGAACTAAAAGCCCACAATGGTGCTGAAATTGTTAGTGGATTATTGACCGGATCTGGCGCTGTGCTGGCACTTTATAGCTGGTAAAAACGAAAATTTAGGCTTTAACTAATTGGCCGCCCTCTTTACTCATTCTGTTTTTGATTCGCGAGTAAAAAATCACTTAATTTGGAAGCTAGTTTCTTAACAAAGAAATCGAAGACTTATGAAAAGAATTATATACGCTTTCAGCTTGGTCATTTTTGCATTCACGTTTGCAAACGCATCTCACCTTTCAGGTGGAGATATTCAGTATCGCTATATTGGTGATTCAACTGGAACCGCTCACCATTACGAAGTTTTTTTACGTATTTACCGTGATGCCTCTGGTGTGAACCTTGGAAACACACAAAACGTGACGGTTACGTCAAGTTGCAATGCAAACATTTCTGTTTCGTGCAATTTAGTTCCTGGAACTGGGGCAGGTAACGTTGCTCCAACGCTTTTTGACTGTGTTACGCCAAGCGCCTCAACGAAAACTTTAGAGATTTGGGCTTATCGGGGAACCGTTATTCTTCCGGGCGCCTGTGCTGATTACGCTTTTTATTGGTCTTCTTGCTGCAGGCCTCCTGGTATTACCAACATTCCAGCTTCATCTGGTCAAGGGTTCTACTTTGAAGCTAAATTGAACAACTTTGTTGGCAACAACTCATCACCTCTTTTTATATCAGAACCTGTAAGGGCTTTCTGTGTAGGCAATAACTTTAACTGGAAGCAAGGTGTTCTTGAAACTGATGGTGATTCACTTCACTTTAGACTTCTTTCTTGTAGAGAGTTAGCCGGTGGTCCAGTCGACATCCCATTTAATCCTGGTTACACTCCTACCCAACCTGTTACAACTACTCCAACAGGGCCAATGACCATTCATCCTAAATCTGGTGTTATAAACTTTACACCTGCTCAGCAAGAAATTGACGTTCTCGCGGTTTTAGTTGAAGAGTTTAGATATGACAGTGCTTTATACATCTGGGTTCCTATTGGTTCTTCAAACAGAGATATGATGATTCAAATTGAGCCTATGTGCAGCCCTCAAGCGCAAGCTGGTGTTGTACTTGATTACAATGCGCCAGGTACCTACCCAGATCCTATAAGTGGGCTACCAACTATTGATTACAATTGTTTAGACAGTAGTGTAGTAATGGAATTCGCCAATAAATTAGACTGTAGCTCAATTTCTCCTGATGGAACAGACTTTAGATTAACCGCGCCTACAGGCCAACCCATTCCGGTAAAAGAAATAATATCCATTTGTGATGCCAACAATGAAACAAAACAGCTTTTACTGAAGCTTCACAAGCCTCTTGCTGTGAATGGGAAGTATTTCTTGTATTCGAAAATTGGAAATGATGGTACTACATTGTTAAACAAATGTGGTTTCCCAATGGCTGAGTTTGATACTATCCAACTAAATGTTCAAGGTTGCTTTAACATGCAAATGGATATTAAAAATGTTTGGATAAAAAATGACGTGCACCCGGTTGTAGAGTGGTTGGCAGATACCAGTTCTTACCCGAATTATTTGTTTGACAAATTTTTAATTTTTAGAAAAGATCCAGGAGGGTCTTATCAACAAATTGGTCAAGTTATAAATCAGTACAAGAATTTTTACAATGATGAGTCTTTAGGTGCAACTAATGTTGATGCTGATGAGTACGATTACAAAGTAGAAATGGTGTTAAACAACACAGCTATGGGTAAAACAAGAAGTATAACATCTGTTTTACTAGAAAGTGGTGGGCCAAATTGCGATACTGTCTCTATGAATTGGACTGCCTATGACGGATGGGCCAACCCTGAGTATACCGTTTATTATGGTGAAGACGATGGCATGGGTGGAATTACTTGGGTTGCAGATAATACTGTTCCCATAAAGGACACTTTTTATGTGTTTATGTTAGATCCATCTAAAGAGGCTGGAAACTACAAACTGAAAGTAGAGGCTATAGATCCATCTGCAACTTATACTATGGTTTCTAACTGGACGACTTGTGATAAAATTGTTCCACCACCACCAGAACCTGTAGATCCAATTGATCCGATTGTTCCAAATGTGTTTACGCCAAATAATGATGGTCAGAATGATCTTCTAACAATTGATCCTCTTGCAAACTGGAATACAAAAAGGTTTGTTTCTATTCAGAACCGCTGGGGAGTTCAAGTGTTCGAAACCGATATGTATGACAACAGTCAGGCGTGGAATGGAACTGATAAAGGTGGCAGTGATGTTGCCGATGGAGTTTACTTTATTGTTGTAGACTTTGAAGATCAGGCAACAGGAAGAACATTCAAGTATACAGGTACAGTTACTTTGATTAGAAATAATTAAATCAAGATAATATTAAAAAGGGAGCTTTAAAGCTCCCTTTTTTTTGCTCTAAACTTTCGGGTAATAACGGTTCTTCACGGGAACTAAAACTCCTCTTTTCAAAATGAGCAAACGTTATATAAACCAAGACTATCAAGGCTCCACCTCTGAGTAAGTGTCTATTTCATGGCTTCGAATAGTTGTTTTCATTTGTTGCAAATAAGAACACATAACCTCGAACATGAAAAAACTAGCCTTTGTATTCGCACTCCTCTTTTCTCTTTTCAATCCGCTTAAAGCGAGCCATTTTGCTGGAGGGGATTTACAGTATGTGTTCATAGGAGACTCGACCGGAATCCCGCATCAATATTTATTCATCCTTCGGTTATATCGTGATGTTTCTGGAATACAAATGCCCACAGATGTAGACTTGAACATCTGCTCTTCTTGTTTCCCTTCTCAATCCATAAACATGCCACAATACGGCCCGGCAATGCTCGCTCCGACATTATTCGATTGTGTAGACCAAAACGCGCCAGGAACTGTAACAATGGAAGTATACGAATACAGGAAGGTCGCAAACCTTCCTGGTGCTTGCCAAGACTTTGAGTTTAAAACAGAATCTTTAAATGCACGAAATGGCGCAATAGACAATTTAACTTTGGCCTCAGCAAATGGCAACCTGGTCATTGAAGCGAGCTTAAACAACTATAGTGGAAATAACTCTTCCCCTAAGTTTGTAAGCGAGCCAGTGCGTGCATTTTGTGTGGGTCAACAATTTAATTGGAAACAAAGTGCCATAGACAAAGATGGAGATTCGTTATTCTTTAGGCTTATTGAGCCAAAAGGAGGTCCATTTAATCAGGTATGTAGTTCCGTTCCATTCACATTTATGAATGGCTGGTCTTATTCACAACCTATCAGAACTGTTGCCGGAACATCTCTTAACATCAACAATAAAACCGGACTTATAACTTTCACTCCGGGCTTTCAAGAGGTTGATGTTTTAGCTATTGGTGTGCAGGAGTTTCGATACGATAGTGTTTATAATCAATGGATAGAAATTGGAGAATCTACTCGAGATATGCAGATAACCGTTTCGCCAAATTGCACGCCACAAGCACAGATGGGGGTAGTATTAGATTACACAGCATCGGGAACATATGTTGATCCAATATCAGGATTACCAACAATTGACTATACATGTTTGGACAGCAGTGTTATCATGAATTTTCAAACAAAACTTGATTGCAGCACGATTTCTGCAGATGGTACAGACTTTAGGTTAACATCACCCACAGGCCAACCTATACCTATTAAAGAGATTGTTTCTATTTGCGATGCCAACTTCGAAACAGACCAATTATTGGTTAAGCTAAACAAGCCTTTAGCTGCAAACGGGAAGTACTTTCTCTACTCTAAAATTGGAAATGACGGAAACACACTTTTAAATAAATGCGGGTTCCCCATGTCCGAGTTTGATACGATTCAATTAAAAGTAGAAGGTTGTTTTGTGTTGAAAATGGACATTAAAAATGTATATATAAATGAGGATTTATTTCCTGTTGTAGAATGGGATCTAGACAAAACATCTTATCCAAATTACTTATTTGATAAAATGCTCGTTTACCGCAAAGATCCAGGTGCTTCGTTCATACAAATAGGGCAACAAGTGAATCAAAACAAGAATTTTTACTTTGACCAACAAGTGGATGCATCACTCGTTGACATAAACACTTACGATTATAAAATCGAAGTCCTTTTGAATAACACTCAAATGGGAAAATCAAGGAGCATCACATCTATTCTTCTCGAAGCTTCTGGTAACAATTGTGATTCTCTTGAATTAACATGGACGAAATATGACGGCTGGGCCAACCCTCTTTATACTGTTTATCTGGGAATTGAAGATGGTATGGGAGGTCACACCTGGGTTCCTCAGAACACAACCCCAATTGCTGACAATACCTACATTTTCAAGTTAGACCCAACCCAAGAGGTTGGCAACTACAAGTTGAAAGTAGAGTCTGTTGATCCAACAAACACATACACTGCAATTTCAAATTGGACAACGTGCGGAAAAAATTCACCTCCTGTTTCGGAGCCCACAGACCCTGTTGTGCCGAATGTGTTTACTCCCAATAACGATGGTCAAAATGATTTATTAACGCTTTCTTCTTTGCATACATGGAATGGGAAAAAACAAGTTGTTATAAGAAACCGCTGGGGCGAAACGGTTTATAAAACTGATAGCTACAACAACGCCATAGCCTTTGATGGTAAAAATAGAAAGGGAGCTGATCTTGCTGATGGGGTTTACTTCATCGCAATTAATCTTTACGATACGGATTCAGGAAAGACATTTGAATACAATGGAACCGTTACAATAATTAGAAATAAGTAGATTTTAGATAGGGGCCTCGGTCCCTGTTTTTATTTCCAACTCGCAAGTTGACTTAAGTCAACATTCCCACCAGAAATAATAACTCCCACCTTTTTGCCTTTAAACAACTTAGCGCTATTCATTAAAGCCGAGACAGCGACAGCAGAAGAAGGCTCAATAACTAATTTCATTCGTTCATAAACGAAGAAAAGGGTCTTTTTAATATCCTCTTCAGAAACAGTAAAAACATCGCTTACCTCGCTTAATATGATTGGTAAGTTAATTTGCCCTAACGATGTTTTTAAACCGTCAGCAATTGTTTGAGGATCTTTCGAGGGTACAAATGATTTTAACTTAAAGGATTGATATGCATCATCTGCTTGTTCTGGCTCTGCAGCGTAGACTTTTGTCTTTCCATTAGAGAAGTGCTTGGAAGCCAAAGCTGTGCCCGACAATAGCCCGCCTCCACCAACCGGTGCGAATATCGCATCCAACACATTAACTTCATTCAATAATTCTAAGGCACACGTTGCTGCACCTGTTATTATATTTTCATCGTTATAAGGCGGAACAAAAATTGCGTTTGATGTGTCAAGCACTTTTTTTAAAGTCGACTCACGCGCTTCAAGAGTTGGCTCGCATTCAATAACTTTTGCTCCGTAGCCTTTAACAGCAGCCTTTTTTACTTCAGGAGAATTGCTGGGCATTACAATTGTTGCTTTACAATTAAACTGCTTTGCTGACCAAGCTAACGCTTGCGCATGATTTCCTGAAGAATGTGTGGCAACATGAAGGTTATTGCCTTTGTTTTCTTTTAACAACTCGCTTAACGCAAAGGTCGCACCTCTCGCTTTAAACGCACCAATCTTCTGAAAATTTTCACATTTGAAATATGCATCAACTCCTGTTAAAGCATTAAATGTTGAATTTGTAAAAACAGGTGTTCTGTTTATAAAAGGTGCTATTCTGGCATGCGCCTCAAGAATTTTTTCTTTGGTCATAAGCAAGGAGAAACTAATCTATAGATCGAGCAGTTTTATAATTAGAGAGTGAATGCTGTTGAATATTTTGCACAATGATATATTGACCCGTTGGGCTTTTCTTAGGAACCATAATTGGAACTGTTTTCAGTTTTTCAAGCTGTACGTTTAAGTTGTTTTTCGTACCCGGAATTGCGCTAAGTTTTTGCGGTTTATACCCTCTTTTCAAAACACGCACTTCTATTTTCCCGTGAGCCATATCGCTCTCCGGAACGCGAATAACAAAAGTTCCATCTTCTTTAGTTTTCATTTCGATGATAATCTCACCGTTACGCTCTAATTGAACTTTTACTTCATAAATATTTTTTCCTGTTTTTCGATCTGAAATCACTCCTGAAACCTCATAAAAAGCGCTGTCGGCAAACACTCCTAAACATAGAAGTATAGCTAAAGCGCTATAAATAAATTTGGCGGAATGATTTTTCATGTTTGATTTTCAGGCTATTCCAACGAATTTACGGTTATATCTTCAAATCGACCTTTACCGTCATGCAATTCACAAATCTTTAACAACAAAATTTCCTCGAATTCTTTTTCAAAATTTGAATTAAAAACAAGATCTGATTTATTTCGATAACCTTCATTTAGTCTCGCCACCATAGCACCTTGACTAAATTTACGCAGACTGAAAACCGCTCCATATACATTCCCAGAGCCGAGTTTCTTTTTGTCAAACATGTAAGCATACAATAACAACTGCAGAACTTTTTCCTTCTTCTTTTCAGCATCAAAGATTTCAGCCAGTTCCTTTATTTCAAGATTCTTTTGCTCTACCGCCCCTGTCTTGTAATCGATAATGTATATGTCATTGCCTCTTTTTTCAATTCGGTCTGCCTTTCCAACAAGTTTAACCTCAATGTCTAACTCCTTTAAGTAGATTGTTTTTTCTAGCCTTTCTTCAAGACTTATTAACTCTACCGGAGTTCCTTTGAGTAAAAGTTCTTGGCTTGTCTTTTCATCAATTTTTAAAAAGTTAAAAACCATTGTTCTGGCAACTTGTAGAACCAGCAAGTTCTTCCCCTCGTTTAATTGCCCTTTTTTATAATGCTCCTTAAATTTCACTTCAAGTAAATCTGGAACAATTTTTTCCATGTCTTTGAAATCATTCTTGTCCGGGAAGGAGCCTATAAAAGGTTTGTATAAATCTTCTAAAACATCATGCACAACAACACCTAAAGTTGCGTAACCCACTATTTCTTCCAGTTCGTTTTCTTCGCGGACACGTAATATTTTGTTGAAATAAAACTCAAGTGGATTTCGCACATATTCAGACAATGCCGTTGGAGTAACTCCCTTCTGGAGAAAGTCTAATATGTCACTTTTTAACAACTCCGATTTCTCTACTTGCGTAAACATTTCTAAACTTTCATCCTTTATTGATATAGACGATTCTTTTTCGAAAATGGTTACACCTTCACCTTTCCATTCATTTTCAATTTGTCGAATAAATCGGCTTTTTTCTTTTCCGCCAATTCCACCAGAAGTGTTATTGTAAATCAAGTGAATGTTCTTTGCGCGCTGCAATAATCTAAAGAAATGATAGGCGTAAATAGCATCTCTTTCGTTGTGAACAGGCATTTTGTAATACCTTCTTATATCGTAAGGAATAAAACTGTTGTTACTTTTTCCTGATGGAAGAACGCCTTCGTTTACAGTGGTTAGAATGAGGTTGTCAAAGTCTAATGTTCTTGTTTCCAATATTCCCATGACTTGAAGACCCATTAATGGCTCTCCGTAAAAAGCCACCTGCTCTGCACTCAATGATGTTTTAAATAAGTCGGTTACAATAGAATAGTTTAATTCAATGTTGGCGGTAGCTAAATCGAGAATCAGGCTCCTAACTACGGTAGTGACATTAAAATAAATCTCCTTTTCAACCGCTGAAAGCTTTTGTTTCTCAGCAAAGCCCTCAAGTGCTTCAATGAGACGGCCAAGAAATAAACTCGGTTCTTCTTTTTGATAAAGAGATGTCAAGAACAATGACGATATTTTGCATTCTTCTAAAATCTCAATCATGTCCTGCTCTCTCAGAAAAACCAGGTTTTGTTCTTTTAGCTTATTCAACAATTCTATACTAACAGCTTTTCCGTTTTCACCTAATGTGTTTGCAACTGGACCAAATTCAAGAAGACGCTCCAAATCCTTAAAGTAAATGGTTGGCTTTACCGACAACTTGTTTTTTATCTTCAATGCTGTTAATACAAAAATGCCAGGGTTGGCCTGCCGCAAGCCCATTCCCATTGTAACATTCACCTCTGTAAAATCCTCAGGAATTGAATTTAAGACTGGCATTAATAGATTCTCATCCGCCAATACCACAGCTGTATTAGACGCCACTGAAGACATCCCTTCTAGTATTTCCCCGACCTTTTGAGCCTGATCTAAACTTCCTCCAGTTGCATAAATGTTGATGTTTTTATCCTTTAGCATCGTTTCACCGTTCAGGTGAACTGAGCCTGAATAGCGCTTCCATGCTTCTCGCTTTTCTCTGATAAAGAAACCTGCCTCTTGCTTTTCGTTGTTTATATAATATGCATCCGAATCCCAATAAATGGTGCTTTTCTTGTCTTTCAAAAGATGCTCTACAACCTTTTCTTCTGCTTTGTTAAGTGCGTTAAAACCAGCAAAAACAAAATGCTTGATGTTCTTTGATGCACTAAACTTATCTAATGACTCTAGGTTTTCAGCGGCAGCTCTATACGCTAGCCCTTGCCAACCCATCTTTTTATCATTGCATTTTTTTGTCAATGCATGGTATAAAGGTTTAAAGGTTTTCCAAATCTCTAGAAACCGATCTATGAGAACATACGTCCCTTCTGCGTCTGCGCCCCATCGTTCAATAGTTTTTGCAGAAACCATATTTTCAAACAAGTCATCAGATGCTACCAGATGTCTATCAATCTCATTGAAATCATACAAAGCGGTATTTGCCCATTTCATAAAATCTTCAAAGCTGTCATGGCTCTTTAGATCTAATTCTAGATATGTTTTGTAGGCTTCAAACAAAAGAGCGTTTCCCTTTAAAGGATGAATACCTGTAAGTTGAGTGACGAACTCTTCGGCCGTTAGCAGTAAAGGTGCAATTGCAGGCTCCTTAATTATCTCGGCCAAGTACTTTTTAAAGAATATCTCAGCCCTTCTGTTTGGGAACAAAACACATATGTTTTGTAGGGGAACATTGAGTTCGGTTACGGATTTTGCTACTGTTTTTAAAAAAGGTGTCGGCATGAATGAATCTGAAAAGGCTAAGCATCTAAAATAATTTTTTAGCACCTCAACATTCATTTTTCAACAATAAAAATTCCGATTATATTTAGTTCCAAATCAAACGCTATGGAAAAAGAAATTAATTGGTGGGTGCCGGTCCTAAAAGGACTCGTGTTTTTCGCTCTTGGAATTTTTATTATTAACCAGCCAGACGATGCTAGCATGGCTTTTATCACCTACATAGGTCTTACTTTAATTTTAATTGGAATTGCGCTTGCAGCATTTGCCTACTACACTCGAAACAGTCTAGAAGGGTATAAAAACTATCTTGTTCTCGCTATTGTTCTTATAGTTCTTGGCATTTTTATGCTGGTTGATCAGAAATTAGCCGAGACATGGTTTAGCATAACACTTGGCCTGGTTGTCGGTTTTAGTGGCATAATGAATTTATTGGTGTCTTTTAGCATTAGAAAACAGAATGTTCCGTTTTGGGTTTGGGTTCTTGTTGTAAGTCTATTTGAATTGCTCATTGCAGGAATTTTTATTTTTTATCCGAGAATAGCAGGGTTAGGACTAATCACAGTTATCGGGGTTGGTATGATTATATTCGGAATGGCCAATGTGATTATTGGAATTAATCTGAAACGTTCCGCTTCATTTATTAAGTCAATTGACGAATGAGAAACTTATTCTTTTCTATTTGTTTTGGGCTGTTTGCTTTTGCAGGAAACGCACAAAACTCTAATCCTGAATTAGAACTTTATCAGAGTATTTTCAATTCAGAAAAAAGAGTGATGGTAACGGAGTATATGAACCTCAGTGAGGCGCAAAGTGTTTCCTTCTTCTCAGTTTACGATGCTTATGAAGCTGACAGAGCTGAACTTGGAAAACAAAGAATTGCGCTGTTACAGAAATATGCAGACAACTATGAAAAAATGACCGAAGAATCTGCTGCTGAACTTTTAAAAGACGCCAATTCATTTTATGGCAAATTAGAGAAGAACAAAGCAAAGTACTCCAAGAAAATGTCTAAGGCTGTTAGTGCAAAAAAAGCGCTACAATGGCTTCAATTTGAAGAATATTTGGATCGTGTAATAGGTCTATCCATAATGGAAAATGTTCCATTTGTTGGCGAGTATAACTAAACTGATTTCCAATAATTCAACGCTACTATGCTTGTACGTAATTACTTTCCTTTTAGAGAAATTGTTGAACGTAACTGGAAGATTTTTATAGCAACTTCTGGCTATGCTGCATTTATTTCTTACCTGCACACGACCAAAGATTTAGACATGCAACAGTTGCTGGAACTTCCCTCATACATACCTGCTGTTCTAGGTACATCTCTTGCTTTCTTTTTAGGGTTTATTACAAACTCGGCATACGACCGCTGGTGGGAAGCACGAAAAAAATGGGGCGCTATTGTAAATGATTCACGAAACTTTGGACGGCAATTACTGACCTTTGTTGACACCTCTGATCCTAAAACAAAGAGCATTGTTGAAAAAATGGTGTATCGCCAAATCGCCTGGTGCTATGCTTTAAAGCATCAACTACGAAGACAAGATACTTCGGCAAGCCTCCAAAGGATTTTAGGAAAAAAAGATATGGAATCACTGAAAAAATGGTCTAATCAGGCGAATGCGCTTACGTTCATTCAAAGTGATGCCCTCAATAAATTAAAAGCCGATAGAAAAATTAACCTTTTTCAAACGCTTCAAATAGAGCGCACAATGAATGCTCTAATGGATCATTTAGGCGCTTGTGAGAGAATCAAGAACACCATTTTTCCCACACAGTATAGCTTCTTTGTACATGGGTTCATCATCGTATTTTTAATCTTGATTCCACACGGCACGGTTTCTAACATGGGATATTGGTCTGTGCTTTTAACATTTGGAATTGGCTTTGTTTATTTAATGATTGAAACGATAGAGATTAGCATGCACGACCCATTTGATATGGAGCCGAGTGATACACCTATGAGTGCTATTTGCAGAACGATAGAAATTGATTTGATGCAAATGGCTGGAGCCAAAAAAGTACCAAAACCAGTTACACCTGTAGATGGTATTTTACACTAACTTTAGAATTCAGGACGCCCAAATACTAAACAATGGCAGAACCAAAAGAAGAAATAACCCAATTATTAAAAAGTGTTAACGCGGGCGATACAAAAGCCGCGAATAAACTTTTCCCCATTCTTTATGATCAACTAAAAGATATGGCTGGCCGGTATATGCATTTTGAAAACAACAATCACACTTTACAAGCCACAAGCTTGGTGCATGAGGCCTACTTAAAATTGCTTGATCAAGACAACGTAGACTGGCAGGGCAGAACGCATTTCTTGGCGGTTTCAGCCCAAGCGATGCGCAGGTTGCTGGTCGATCATGCGCGCACTAAGAGTAGAAAAAAACGTGGGGGCGATCAAAAGAAGGTTGGTATTGAAGTCATAGAGTGGTCAATATTAGATCCTGAAGTTAGTGAGCATGTTTTAGCCGTAGATGAAGCTTTACACAAACTCACGGAATTAAATGAACTACATGCTAAAATCGTAGAAATGCGCTTTTTTTCAGGCATGACCGTGCAAGAGGTTGCTGACGAATTAGGTGTTTCCAAACGCAAAATAGAAAGCGAATGGACCATGATAAAAGCCTGGTTGAGAAAAGAATTGAATGAATTTTAATGACGAAAGATCAGTACAATACGGTACAATCTATATTTCAACAACTTTTAGAAGTTCCAGAGGCAAAAAGGTTAAATAAACTTAGCGAACTTTCTAGCGATCCAGAAATAATTAAGGAAGTAAAGTCTCTTCTAGAATACAATAACGATTCAACTTTATTGAGTAACAACAAGCACTCACACCCGCTAGTTGCAACCAATAAAACGAAAGAGAAACATTGGTATTCCTTTGTGTTTACCAGCACAAATGTTTTTAGAAGCACACTAGCAATTGCTCTAGGGCTGCTTTTAATTCTTGGTATTTGGACGCACAATTACCTGCGGGAATCTCTTCTTGATGTTCGTCATGCAGAATTAAGCAGGACGATTAACTCCTTAGAGCTTTCGCTCGACATTTGGATAAAAGATTACAAGCATGACGTTCAAAGTTTTAGCCGTGACCCCGAAGTGAAACAGGCTATTGCTGACTATCTGGAAAACCCTGATTTTAAACCAGATATTGTTAATCTCTTCGAATCAGACTTGGATCTAAACCGCTATTCTGGTTACGCCATAGTGACTTTAGATGGAATGGTCATCCTTACCTCAGATACAACTCGGAAACCTTTTCCTCTTCCAAATAATTCTGGAGAAGCTATTACTTCTGTTATAAGAGGTGAGACTCGATTTGGCCCACCCATTTTTCTCTCTGAATGGAACAGAGCCGATTCCAATTCTATTCCTAAGCAAAATGTTTGGGTCAGCCACACGATTGTAAATAGTGAAGGAATACCAATTGCCATTGTATCGCTTGCAAGAGCGGCAAAAAAAGAATTTTCCCACTTGCTAAGTGTTACCCATATGGGAGCCACCGGAGAATCTTATGCCGTAGATCCAAATGGCATGTTACTTACAAACAGCCGCTTTCAAAAACAAGTGTTGGAACTTGGTTCAGAGCATTTTTCCGAAGGGGACTCCATCTATAATTTCTTTGTGCGTGACCCTGGTGTTTCCTTGAAAAACCATAAACCCGAGGAGCCGAAAGAGTTATGGGCCCTCACAAAACCCGCTCAAGCTATTCAAACCTATGCCTTCCTTAATGAAAAAAAGTTAGGGTTGATAAAAGAACCCTATCGCGATTATAGGGGCGAAGAAGTCATTGGTGCTTGGCTGTGGTTTCCAGAGTATCGTTTTGGTGTCATTACAGAAATAGACAAAAACGAGGCGTATTCTATTCTGCCGGTAATCACAACATCCTTCATTATTGTGGGCATAGTTTTAGGCGGGTTCTTTATTCTGAGCATGTTTAGCACATTAAAGATTGTACGCCTTTCTGAAAAAATGAACAGAGATAAGTTTGGGAGCTACATTATTCAAAAGCAAATAGGCGAAGGTGGAATGAGTAACGTCTATCTGGCGGGTCATGAACTCTTGCAAAGACCAACAGCTTTAAAGGTGATTAAACCTGAGGCCTTGAACGAAGTTTCTGAAAGCCGTTTTAAAGCAGAAGCAAAACAAATTAGCAGACTCAGGAATCCACACACCATAGAATTGTACGATTACGGTGTTACCGAACAGGGTACCATTTATTATGCAATGGAATACCTAGACGGAATCAATCTAAAGGAACTGGTGAAATTAACTGGAGAGCTTCCTGTCAACAGAACCATTAAAATCTTATTGGATGTTTGTTATTCTCTTAAAGAAGCGCATGATTTAAATTTAATTCATCGAGATATAAAACCTCAAAATGTAATGGTCTGCGTCCTGGGCGGCATATATGACATGGTGAAAGTTTTAGATTTTGGCTTAGTAAAAGATCTTGAACATGACAATGGTGAAGAACTCACAAAACAGACCGACATAACAGGAACGCCAATCTATATGGCTCCTGAAAGAATTACAACGCCAACGAAAACGGATACGCGGTGTGACGTTTATGCTTTAGGCGCACTTGCGTTTTACATGTTAACTGCAAAGCCTCTATACAATTATAAAAATGATCTAGATGTCATGTATCAAATTATAAATACTGTTCCCGAAAATGTAAATAGTTTGAGAAATGAAGTCCCGGAGATTCTTAGTAATTTAATTTCTGCCTGTTTAGAAAAAGACCCTGACGACCGTCCGGAATCTGTAGACTTTTTAATTCAAGTTCTAAAACAATTAGCCATAGAATTACCGTATTCCGAAGAAGAAGCGATGTCGTGGTGGAAAAAATTTGAAGGATAATTGCGGATTATGACAACAAACTGCGCTTATAGTGGTAATGGAATTAGCTAACTCGATTTATTATTCAGGGATTGGGAGGAGAAAAGTCAACGAAGATTTTTTATATCCCGAATTTCCAAGTAATCAGAACAGCCTGTATATGGTTTGCGATGGCCTAGGCGGAATGGCCTGCGGTGAGCTTGCTTCAAAGATGACGGCTTTAGCCGTTCAAAACTATATGGACAAAGTAGAGCTGTACTCAAAGGATGTGGTTGCTTCTTCTATTCACTTTGCAAATAATCTGATTAAGGAGTTTTCTAGCGAACACCCTAAAACAAAAGGGATGTCTTCTACTCTAGCAATGCTCGTGCAAAATGAAGATGATTTTTTTGCGGGCTGGGTTGGTGATTCTAGAATCTATCACATTCGTGATGGTGACGTTCTTTTCAAATCTAAAGATCATTCTTATAAAGAGCTTTTAACATCTATGGGTGTTGAAGAAGAGGAGACTAAGGGAATGGGACATATCATTACCCAAGCAATTGGTGGAAAGCAAAAGATTAAGCCTGGTTTAGCAAGAATTGGAGATATAAAAACAGGAGATTATTTAGTTTTACTCACCGATGGGGTCCTAGAAGGTGTGCCTGAAGTTGAGTTTTTGAATTATTTTAAATCCAAAAATGAATCAGAGACTATTCTAGAACAAATTGTAAACTTGTGCTCAGAAAAATCAAGAGATAACCATACATTGTACATCTTGAAAACAAAATAATTTATAATGAAAAAACTAGTTCTACTTGCCATAATCGCAGTTAGTTTCAGTGCTTGTCAAAGCTCTATGAGTGTCGTTTCAGACTCTGACAAAAGTGTCGATTTTAATAAATACAGAACCTTTCAATTACTGCCTTGGCCAGAAGAATTGAACAATTTGGTTAGTCGCAACTCACAGCTTTTAGTAGATAAATCTATAAAAGAGACTCTTACCCGCTATGGCTATACGCTTGTTGATAAAAACGCTGATTTAGTCGTGAGTACTTATGTTCATATTGATGAAGAAAAAGGTGTAACAGCATACAATAACTATTATGGCTCTTCATATGGCTATGGTGGTGGATTCGGATATGGATACGGATATGGCTACGGTGGTTATGGTGGTGGAGTGTCGACTACCACTTACCAGGAATATTCTTATGAGGTTGGAAGTTTGATTTTAGATGTTTACGACCAAGCAGAGAAAAA
>UPTG01000870.1_pt1 | contig 23776 bp, 23 predicted proteins | sample 2160121 | NCBI WGS metagenome assembly UPTG01 (sample SAMN06266255, study PRJEB28933) | marine metagenome | isolation source: Columbia River Estuary | place: USA:Columbia River Estuary, USA | collected 2014-07-27
TCAGAAGAAATTACATTTTTGAAACTGTTAAAACGGCTTTCGAGTGCTATGGCTATGCACCAATTGAAACGCCAGCAATGGAAAATATTCAAACCTTAACAGGAAAGTATGGTGATGAAGGTGATCGTTTGATTTTTAAGGTGTTAAATTCAGGAGATTATCTTTCTAAAGCAAAGATTGATGAGGATACTACTTCAAAATCCTTAACAAAACAGATAGTTGAAAAAGCATTGCGTTATGATTTAACCGTTCCTTTTGCTCGTTTTGTAGTGCAGAATAGAAATGATATTACCTTCCCTTTCAAGCGTTATCAAATGCAAAATGTTTGGCGTGCCGATAGGCCTCAAAAAGGAAGGTATCGTGAGTTTTACCAATGTGATGCTGATGTGATTGGAACTGATTCTTTGCTCTGTGAAGTGGAATTGGTCCAACTGTATGATGATGTATTTACAAAATTAAATATTCCGAATGTTGATATTTACATCAATAACCGAAAGGTATTAAGTGGAATGGTTGAATTGATGGGTGCATCTGATTTATTTGATGATGTTGTAATTGCATTGGATAAACTGGATAAAATTGGCATTGATAAAGTAAAAGAGGAAATGGAAAGTAAAGGCGTGAAAAAAGAAGCCCTTTCTATTTTAGATACTTTTTTGAATACGACAAATGTTGGTGATTTATCATCCCTTTTGGAAAATTCAGCAACAGGAAAAAAAGGATTAGAAGAATTGCAATTTGTCATCAATTCGGTTAACAATTTAGGCTTGCAATCGGCTAATTTGTTTTTTGATATTACTCTAGCTAGAGGACTGAATTACTACACAGGTTGTATACTGGAAGTAAAAGCAAATGATGTTGCTATTGGCTCAATTGGTGGTGGAGGAAGATATGATGATTTGACTTCAATTTTTGGACTTAAAGATGTTTCAGGAGTGGGTATTTCTTTTGGAATTGATAGAATATATATTGTGATGGAAGAACTCGGTTTGTTTCCCGATAATATTGATGTGAGTACGAAAGTGATGTTTGCTAATTTTGGTGAGCAGGAGGCAGCTTTTTGTTTGCCACTATTAAAACAATTGCGTTCGGCAGGAATAAGTTCGGAACTGTACCCTAAGAAAGCGAAAATGAAAAAGCAAATGTCCTATGCTAATAATAAAGGCGTTCAGTTTGTTATCATGGTAGGTGAGGATGAAATGGAATCAGGAATATTGTCGATTAAAAATATGGAAAGTGGTGAGCAGAGTAATTTGAACATTACTGATTTAATAAAAGAATTATCATAAATGAGTACTTATAAAGTAGGAGAACAAATGCTAAGCCTTTCAGTTATTTCTGAAATTATTGCAGAAGAAAGACAATTAGTATTAGGCAAAAAAGCAAAACAAAAAATACAAGATTGCCGTGATTATTTAGATAAGAAAATGGAACAATCTGATGCTCCAATTTATGGGATAAATACAGGTTTTGGTTCGCTTTGTAATCATAAAATATCAAAAGAAGATTTAGGAAAGTTGCAAAAAAACTTAGTGCTATCTCATTCTTGTGGGACTGGGGATAAAGTTCCAACTAATGTGGTGAAAATCATGTTACTTTTAAAAGTTCAATCTTTATCCTATGGACATTCAGGAGTGCAGCTAAAAACGGTTGAACGCCTTATTGAAATGTTTAATAAAAACATTCTTCCAGTAATTTATCAGCAAGGTAGTTTAGGGGCAAGTGGTGATTTAGCACCTTTGGCTCATCTTTCTTTACCGCTTTTAGGAGAAGGGAAAGTTATAGTAGAAGGAAAGGAAGTAGAAACAAAATCCATCATGAAAGAGAATGATTGGGAGGCAATTGCCTTGCAATCTAAAGAAGGTTTAGCCTTACTTAATGGCACTCAGTTTATGGGTGCTTATGGGGTTTGGAGTTTGTTAAAATCTCAGAAATTATCCTACATGGCAGATATGATTGGTGCGATTTCATTAGAAGCATTTGATGGAAGAAATGAATGTTTTGATGAGTTAATTCATTTGGTACGTCCTCATAAAGGACAGTTAAAAACGGCTGAAAATATCCGTGATTTCTTAGCTGGAAGTGAAATTCAAGAAGAGGAGAAGGAGCATGTTCAAGATCCTTATTCTTTCAGGTGTATGCCACAAGTGCATGGTGCTAGTAAAGGAGTAATCGCTCATGTAAAGGATGTTTTTACAACTGAGATTAATTCAGTTACTGATAATCCGACTGTATTTATTAATGAGGATAAAGTAATATCAGGAGGTAATTTTCATGGACAGCCTTTGGCAATGGCAATGGACTATTTAGCAGTTGGGCTTTCAGAATTAGGTTCTATTTCAGAAAGAAGAACTTATCAGTTAATTTCAGGATTGAGGGGATTGCCAGCATTTTTAGTTGCAGAGCCTGGACTTAACTCTGGAATGATGATACCACAATATACAGCAGCAAGTATTGCAAGTCAAAATAAGCAATTGTGTACACCTGCTTCAGTTGATTCTATAGTTTCATCAAACGGACAAGAAGATCATGTAAGTATGGGAGCAAATGCAGCTACAAAATTATATAAGGTTGCCCAGAATACTGAGCGTATCTTAGCTATTGAGCTTCTTAATGCTACTCAAGGTATTGCGTTTCGTAATGCAAAATCATCTGAATTTATAGAAGGTATTTTAGATGTTTATAGAGATGAAGTTCCTTTTTTAGCAGATGATAGATTACTGCATAATGATATAGAAAATTCAATTTTATTTTTACAGAACTTAGCTATTGATGAGGAATTGATGTAGTTTTAAAAACATGAAAAATCTCCTTATTATCTTAATGTTTCCATCAATTTTGTTTGCACAAGATGGTGCTTTTAGATACTTTGTTTCTTTCAAAGATAAAGCAAATACAACTTTTAGTTTAAATACTCCTGAGGAGTTTCTTTCTCAAAAAACAATTAACAAACGCGAGTTGTTTACTATCCCTATTGATAGTACTGATTTGCCTGTTAATATAGAATATGTTACGGTTTTACAATCTGCAGGAATTACTATAGAAAATAAATTGAAATGGTTTAATGGGGTGGTGGTTTCGACTTATGATAGCTTGCTGGTAGAATCATTAAACTATCAATTTATAGATACTATTATTGGTTTTGGCAGTTGGCAGAACTCTAAAACAGTAGGTAAAAAATGGAATGCTAATTATGATGTTTTAGATTATGGTGATGCTTATAATCAGTTAGAAATGTTAGGTGGAAATAAGTTACATGAAAAGGGTTTTTCTGGTGAAGGAATGACTATTGCTGTGATTGATGCTGGGTTCTATAAAGTTGATGAGTTAGCTGTGTTTTCTGATTTACAAAATCAGATTTTAAGTACTTATGATTTTGTTGATGGAAATAGTAATGTTTATGATGATCATACGCACGGAATGATGGTGCTGAGTACTATGGGAGGGAAAGGAGAAATGACCGGGACAGCACCTGATGCAAATTATATTTTACTAAGGACTGAAGATGTGTTTTCAGAGAATTTGATTGAAGAATATATGTGGGTTTGTGCTGCTGAATATGCTGATAGTGCAGGTGCTGATATTATTAATTCATCATTAGGGTACACTACTTTTGATGATGCTTTGCAAAACCATACTTATGAGGATATGGATGGCGAAACTACTCCTATTAGTATAGGTGCTGGAATAGCATGTAGTAAAGGAATAATTGTTGTGAATTCTGCTGGAAATTCAGGGAGTTCAAGTTGGCATTTTATAGGTGCTCCTGCTGATAATTTTGATGTTTTATCGGTTGGAGCAGTTGATGAGAATGAGGAGTTTGCTTCTTTCAGTTCTTATGGGCCAAATGCTGATGGAGCAGTAAAACCAAATGTTGTTGCTCAAGGAAAAAACACTGTTATTATTTCATCTTCTGATACTGTCCGAACAGGAAACGGAACTTCATTTTCTTCTCCTATTACGGCTGGAATGGTGGCTTGTATATGGGGAGCTCAGCCTAATCAAACTCCTGCTGCAGTTAAGGGTGCTATTTATAAATCAGCAGATAGATATTTAAATCCTGATGATCAGTTTGGATATGGTATTCCTAATTATTATAATGCTTATCAATTGCTTAATAGTTCAATAAATTTAAGTCAAGGTGTCCCAATTAATACACTTATTGAGTATAAGGTATATACAATTGATGGGAAGGAAATGAATAATGGAAAAACAATCTTATATAATGAAGATTCAGCACTATCTTTTATAAAACCTAAAACAGCAGGTGTTTATATTATTCATTTATTTTCTGATGGCTTTGAATTGAATAATAAATTTATTGTACTTGAGTAAAGACTCTATTTAGGAATTGTTCTAATTGCTGAGCGGTTCTTTTTGTAAACAATTCTCCATCTTTTACATAAGTAATTCCTCCAGTTTCTTCTGATACTATTATAGCTATTGCATCTGATTCTTCAGTAATTCCTACAGCAGCTCTATGTCTCATTCCTAAGTGCCCAGGGAAATCTTCATTATTACTTACAGGCAATACGCACCTTGCGCTTATAATCTTATTATTTCTTATTATTACAGCACCATCATGTAGTGGGCTGTTTTTATAGAAGATACTTTCAATCATAGGGACTGAAATTTCTGCATTCATTTCTACACCGCCTTCAGCAAATACGGCTAAATCATCCATTTGAGTAACTACCATAATAGCACCTGTTTTAGTTTTGGCCATATCTTCACATGCTTTTGCAATGGCATGCGTATTAAGGTGATTATCGTGTTCTACACTAAAATTGAATTTAAATAGTCCTTTGTTTTTCATAACCTTACCCTTTCCAATCATCATTAAGAATTTTCTTAATTCCTGTTGAAAAACAATAGCAAGTATGATAACACCAACACCAATAAATTGTCCTAATATTTCGCTTAAAAGCTGAAAATTAAAAGCTGATACTACTTTCCATAAGAGGTAAATGGCTGCTAAACCAATAAAAATATTTATTGCAACCGTACCTTTTACTATTTTGTAAAGTTGATAGATTAATATTGCAACTAGCGCAATATCAATCAGTTCAATAAAGCCAATTTGAAGAAATTCCATTAACAATTATTTTTTGCGAATGTAGTAATTTTAATGCACTCTATAGCTTGCTTTACATCATGCACCCTTAATATGTTTGCTCCTTTTAATAAAGCCATAGTATTTGTTATTGTTGTTCCGTTCAGTGCGTTATCAGCTGTTGTATCTAGTAGTTTGTAAATCATGGACTTTCGTGATGTGCCAGTAAGTATAGGGCATTTAAGATATTTAAAAGCATCTAAATTATTTAATATTTGGTAATTGTGTTCTAGTGTTTTTCCAAAACCAAAACCAGGGTCAATTATTATTTTGTTAAATCCTAAAATGTTTAGTTCTTCTATTTTATTGCTAAAATAAGTACTTACCTCATCAACAATATTATTGTATTCTGGGTGGTTCTGCATGTTTTGTGGGTTCCCTTTCATGTGCATCATAATATAAGGAATGTTAAGTTCTGCAATTATTGGAAACATTTCCTTATCCATTTCTCCGGCAGATATATCATTAATAACATCTGTTCCAACAAGCGCACATTCTATTGCGGTATTTGACCAGAATGTATCAACTGAAATTAGAATGTTTGGAAAATTGTTTTTTAACAATTTAATAATTGGGATTAACTTCTTAAGTTCTTCTTTTGATGATATTTGAGTTGCTCCTGGTCTTGATGATTGTGCTCCAATATCAATTATTGTTGCTCCTTCATCTAGCATTGTTTTACATCTAGCAATTATTTCTTCTTTATTTGAGTATTTTCCACCATCAAAAAAAGAATCATCAGTAAGGTTTAATATTCCCATTACAACTGCATCTTTTGTTGAAAAGATGGCGGAATTGGTTTTGATGATATTTTCTTTTGCGCTCATAATTGCTGTATATTTCGGCTTTATTAACTGTTAACACTTTATGGAAAACACAATTGCAGAATACGATTCAATAATAAAAAAATGTGAGGACATTTTTGCTAAGAAAATGAAAGATTATGGGAGTGCTTGGAGAATACTAAGAATCAGCTCATTAACTGATCAGATTTTTATAAAAGCACAAAGAATTCGATCAATAGAACAAAAGGGAGAACAAAAGATTGCAGAGGATATTTCTAATGAGTTTGTTGGAATTGTAAATTATGCAGTAATTGGCCTTATTCAATTTGATTTAGGTGTTTCTGATTTGGCTGAGGATTTGGATTACAATGAGGTTATTAACATCTTTAGTAAACATGCCAATATTGCAAAGGAGTTAATGATTGCTAAAAATCATGATTATGGTGAGGCTTGGAGAGATATGCGTGTGAGCTCTTTAACTGATTTAATCCTGCAAAAAATCCTTAGGGTAAAGCAAATTGAAGATAATCATGGAGCAACACTAATATCAGAAGGAGTAGATGCAAATTATTTAGATATGCTAAACTATGCCGTTTTTGCGTTAATCAAATTAGAAAATAAATAATATTATGAAAAAGAACTTACCACTAATTATTCGCGTGCTAGTGTCAGCACTATTCTTGCTTTCAGCAGTTGCAAAGTTGTACCCAACACCAATGTATGGGATAACTAAAATATTTGAAGAAGGACAGTTGATTCCAATGGGTTTTTCAGAAGGGTTAGCCCCTTACCTTTCTCGTTTCATTTTAGCAATTGAACTACTTATTGCTTTTGCAATACTTCAAAAAAATTACTTAAAGAAATTAATTATTCCTTCTTCAATCGGTTTGCTTGTGTTATTTAGTTTACATCTTACTTATTCTATATTTTTAGGCGACACTGAAAACTGTGGTTGCTTTGGTGATTTAATTCCTATGTCACCTTTACAAGCACTAATTAAAAACTTAATTACTATTGCTGTTTTAGGGTATTTGTATAAAAATATTGCTGATGATAAAGAAAATAGTTGTTCAAAATTAAGCATACAATTCTTATCTGTATTACTGGTTATGTTTGCGTTCTTACCGGTTTCATCTCAAACTAAATCAGAAGGGAGTAGTTTCGTTTCATTTATTGAAGATGAAAGCTTTAAGAATTCAGAAGATTATAAAATTCTATGTTATTTTGATGCAGGATGTGAACATTGCCAACATGCTGCAAGAAGTTTAGATTCACTATCTAACTTATCTGATAATTTTCCGCCTGTTCATATTGTGTTTTCAGATACTGAACAAGAAAATATTCCTAGCTTTTTTGAATATGTAGGCAATCAATATCCTTACCAAGTAATGCCATTTGCAAATTATGATACTGATGAAGTAGATAGTTATATGGAGATTACTTTCCCTGATTATGATAACCCTATTGTGATACTTTATAAAGGAGCAAAACAAATAAGATTATTTGATGGTACTGGGTATAATGAATATCATGCTGAAGAACTACAAATACTGTTAGATAAATAAAATTGTGCTTGCTTACATTACAAAAAAAATAACATACGGTATCCTGGTTTTATGGGGTGTACTTACGCTAGTTTTCTTTTTGTTTAATGTATTGCCTGGCGACCCTGCTCGAATGATGTTGGATAAGCGTGAAGATGCTAATCAGTTGGCCGTTATCAAGCAAAAGTATGCTTTTGATCGTTCAGTTGGGGAGCAATATGCTTTATACCTTAATGATGTTTTGCCACTTTCAATTCATCATAATAGTACAACTGCCTTTACCTCTTTGATGAGTGGGAAATATCAATATTCAGAACTATTTTCAATTGCTGATTACACCCTTGTTTTTAAGGTTCCATATCTAAGAGAATCATTTGTGCGTAAAGGAACTTCTGTCACTTCAATACTTGGGAATACTTTTAAAAATACTTTTGTGTTAGCACTTTCTTCCATTGGTATTGCTTTGTTTTTAGGTTTAATTTTAGGAGTGTTTTCAGCATTGTATAAGGACACTTTAATTGATAAGTTTATTCTGTTTGTTTCAGTTTTAGGTATGTCCCTTCCATCTTTTTTTGCATCTATCATTATTGCTTGGTTGTTTGGTTTTGTACTGCACAACTATACTGGTTTAAACATGACGGGTAGCCTGTATGAAGTGGATGATTATGGTAGAGGTTCATTCTTACAAATTAAAAATCTAATTCTGCCAGCAATAACCTTGGGTATTCGCCCACTATCAGTGATTATTCAGTTATGCAGAAATTCATTGCTAGAAGTGCTTTCAATGGATTATGTACGAACTGCAACAGCAAAGGGTTTAAGTAAATTTACTGTAATTTTTAAACATGCTTTGCGGAATGCTTTGAATCCTGTAGTAACTGCCGTTTCGGGTTGGTTTGCTTCACTTTTAGCAGGGGCCGTTTTTGTGGAATATATTTTTGCTTGGAACGGAATTGGAAAAGAAATAGTTGATGCTTTAAATAAAATGGACTTGCCAGTGGTAATGGGTTCAGTGCTGTTTATTGCATCAATTTTTGTAATCATAAATATAATAGTCGATTTAATATATGGGTGGCTCGACCCCCGAATAAGAATAAGTTAATATGAGAAAGAATATAGTAGCAGGAAACTGGAAAATGAATTTGAATAGATCAGAAGGTTTAGGTTTAGTAGAAGATGTGCTGAGTAAATTACCTGTAGATAATATAACCCATGTAATACTTGCTCCATCATTTGTCTATTTGCATAAAGTAGCAAAAATGTGTACTGATATCCCTAAGGTAGTTGCTGCTTCACAGGATTGTAGTGCAAATGAAAAAGGTGCTTTTACTGGAGAAGTTTCTGCTAGTATGATAGCATCTTGTAGTGCAAGATATGTTGTTTTAGGACACTCAGAAAGAAGAACAAATTTTACTGAAACAAATGAGCTTTTAAAAACTAAAGTAGGACAAGTATTTGCAAATGATTTAAAAGTAATTTTCTGTTGTGGAGAAAGTTTAGCACAAAGAGAAAATGGGGTTCATTTTGACTGGATTAAATCCCAAATATCAGAGAGTTTATTTCACCTTTCAGTTGAGGAGTTTAAAAATATTGTAATTGCTTATGAACCTATATGGGCAATTGGCACTGGGGTTACTGCAAGTACTGATCAGGCACAAGTAGTGCATGCGTTTATCAGAAATTTATTAGTTGAGAAATACGGAAATGAAGTAGCAGAAAACACTTCAATTTTATATGGTGGGAGTTGTCAGCCAAACAATGCAATTGAGCTTTTTTCTCAAAAAGATATTGATGGGGGATTAATTGGTGGGGCATCATTAAATGCTGATGATTTTGTTGCAATTACACAATCTTTTTAATGGAATATACTGAAGTAAATATCAAGTTGAGTGAAGTAAATCCATTTGCTGAAATTGTGGTTGCTAGATTGAATGAAATTGATTTTGAGTCCTACTCTGAGGATGAAAATGGAGTAAAAGCATATGTGCAATCTCACTTATTAAAAGAAGATTTAGTTTGTGAAATTCTTAATGATATTTCAAAAACTACTGACCTTAGTTTTAAAATTAATAAAGTAAAACAAGAAAATTGGAACAAGCAGTGGGAAAGTAATTTTGCTCCTGTAACAATTAATGATAAATGTGTGATTAGAGCACACTTTCATGATGAAATACCAGATATTGATCATGAAATTATTATCACTCCAAAAATGTCATTTGGTACTGGACATCATGAAACAACATCCCTTATTATAAGTGAGATGTTCAATCTTGATTTTAAAGAAAAATCAGTTCTGGATATGGGTTGTGGTACGGGAGTGTTAGCAATTCTTGCTTCAAAATTAGGTGCTTCATCATTAGTTGGAATTGATTTTGATGAGTGGGCTGTAGAGAATTCTGAGGAGAATTCAATGTTAAATAATGTTGATAATATTGATTTTATTCATGGTGATGCAGATGCAATTGGAGACTCAAAATTTAAGATTATATTGGCAAATATCAATAGAAATATAATTTTAAATGATTTAGAAACTTATGTGGGGGCAATGGAAGATAAATCAGAAATTTTATTCAGTGGTTTTTTAAAGGAGGATGTTCCTTTAATTTTAGATAAATCAAAGCAACTTGGGCTGGAATTAGTTGTTTTAAAAAATAAAAACAAATGGCAAATGTTACATTTAAAAAGAGCTTAGTACTTTTAGTATTAACCCTTGTGTTTTCTTTGAGTTCTTTTGCTCAAAAGAAAGGAAGGGTTAAAGAATTCACTCAAGAATTCCCAGTATTTTTAGTTGAATTGGAGGGTTTTATGTATGCAACTGATAATTCAGATTTAAAATCAGTTTTTAAACAATTTAAGAAGAAATCTGAAGTTTTAGCAATATCTGAAAAAGAGATTATTATGCAGGTTTCTGATAAGATGCTAAAGAAACGATTGCGTGCTAAGCCTCATTTTCAGGAGTTTTTAGCTGCTTTAATTCTTGTTGATAATCATGCTAAGGGAGAAACAATGCTTCCTGAATGGTTAAATGTAGTTCAAGAGACTTTAGCTGAAACAACAACCAAAAAATTGGTTATGTTTTTTTCATTTACTTCTGATTTAGTATCGAACAATATTTTGCGTGAAAGTAAATCTGCATCCTGGAATGTAGGTAAAGCAGATTATAAATTCACTTTTGAAATGATTGAACCAGTTATTATTTTTAACAATCCTTTCGATTTAAATTGTTCAGCTGAGGGTGGTTCTTATGATATCTTTGGAACAAAAGGTAAGTATTATTTTGTTTCTACCGAATGGTTTGGTAAAAATGGGGTGATAAACTGGGAATCTCAAGGAATGTCAAAGGATTCAATTTATGTTGAGATTAAATCATATAAAATTGACACACGAAAAAGTGTTCTTGTTTCAGATTCTGCTACTTTTTGGAATAAATATATTTTTAATACTCCAATTGTTGGACAAGTAGTAAATAAAGTCTCTAAAGGAAAAAAAACTGAAAATTATCCTAAATTCATTTCATATAGTAAAAATATAGAGCTTAAAGATATTTTCCCAAATGTAGATTATAGAGGTGGTTATAAAATGCAAGGTAAAGAGTTTATAGCCGATGGAGGAAAGTATGCTGAAGCAAAAATCGTATTTAAAAGAGATGGTAAAGATGTTTTTATTGCAAATGCAAATCGCTTTAGTTTAAAGCCTGATCGTATCTCATCACAAAAAGCTGGTGTTAAAATATATTTTGATGGTGATTCGATTTATCATGCTAATTTGCAGTTTAAGTATATTAACAGCAAAAGACAGTTGCAACTTTATAGAAATTCTAATGGGATTTCTGGAGCTCCAATGTTAAATACTTACCATAATGTAACTATGGATTTTGAACTTTTACAATGGAATATTGATGGTGATATTATAGCTTTCGGTTCTTTGCCAGGTACAGCTGAATCCAGGGTTGAATTTGAGTCTGTTGACAGGTTTCTGCAACAGAAATTTGAATCTATGCAAGGGATTGATGCAATTCACCCATTGTTTTTGGTTAATAATTATGTTAGAGCAAAGCAAGAAGAGAAATTCTATGTTGAGGATTTTGCGAAATTCTCTCGTTTTCCTATTGTTCAAATTCAGCATTATCTTATTCAATTGGCAAATGATGGGTTTATCTTTTATGATTTTGGAGAGGAGCGAATTACAGTTCTTCCAAAGTTGTATAATTATATTAATGCAGCATCAGAAATTGGGGATTATGATGTTATAACTTTCAATTCAATAATCTCAGAGGGAGAGTACAAAACTCCTGATAAGAATTTGGTAAATGCTACTTTAAATATTAAAACGAAAGACTTAAATATCTTAGGGATTCATAAGATTGAATTAAGCCAAGAAAGAGCTGTTTATTTATATCCAAAAGATGGATTACTTGTAGTAAAGAAAAATAGAGATTTTGTATTTAACGGTCAGGTTTATGCGGGTAAAGGGAGGTTAAATCTTTTCGGAAGAGATTTCTTTTTTCACTATGATGAATTTAAAGTTGATTTGAATAAAATTGATTCTGTTCAGCTTTCAGTTCCTGTACATCCTATTAAAAAAGACATGTATGGTGATGAAATTTTAACTCCAGTTAGAACAGTTATTGAAGCAGTAACTGGTGATTTAATTATTGATGATCCAACAAATAAATCAGGGGTTAGAAAAGATAGTTTTCCTGAGTTCCCAATCTTTAGGTCGTTTGAGGATTCTTACGCTTATTATGATAGGAATTCTATTTATGATGGAGTTTATAGAAGAGATAATTTCTCTTTTCATTTACAGCCCTTTGAAATTGATAGCTTAGATAATTACACAGGAAAAGGATTGTGGTTTGCAGGTGTGTTTGAATCAGCAGGAATCTTCCCCATATTTGATGATACTTTAAGATTGCAAGATGATTATTCGTTAGGGTTTACTAGAAAAACACCAGCTGATGGATTTGATATTTATGGTGGAAAAGGAAAGTATAATAATGATATTCATTTGAGCCATAAAGGATTAAAAGGAAGTGGAGACTTTGCATACTTAACATCAAAAGCATCTGCTGAAGAAATTTTCTTTTTCCCTGATTCTACTAATTTTTATACACAAAGTTTTGCTCTTACTGAAGTTGCTAGTGGAATTGAATTTCCTGATGTAAAAAACACTGAAACTTATACTCACTTTGAGCCATATAACGATAGGCTAGAGGTTTATCAAACTAAAGATGTTTTTAATTTTTATCATGATCAAGCTACATTTAAAGGAGATTTATTACTACAACCTACTGCACTTTCGGGGGGTGGTATTATGTCATTAGATAAAGCTGATGTTGATGCAGAGGCATTTACCTTTAATGCAAATTGGTTTGGCTCAGAAGACGCTAATCTTCAAGTGTTTGATGATTCAAAACACATTGCAATTAGAGCAAATAATCTAAGGTCACATGTTGATTTGAAAACCCGTGAAGGACTGTTTTATTCAAATGGTGGTAATTCATATGTTGAGTTTCCTGCTAATAAATACATCTCTTATATTGATAAGCTGAGATGGGCAATGGATGATGAATTGTTTACTCTGGGTGATGAAGTTGTTGCTGAGGGTAAAGGTTCTGATTTTGTATCTGTTCATCCTGCTCAAGACTCTTTAATGTTTACTGCAAAAACTGCTACTTACAGTCTTAAAGACTATATAATAAACACAGAAGGAGTTGAAGAAATTCTTGTTGCGGATGCTGTTATTAATCCTGATTCTGGAATTGTAACTGTTGCTAAAAATGCAGTTATTCAAACGCTATTTGGAGCAACTATTATTGCAGATGATTTAACTGAATACCATATTTTTACTAATGCTACTGTTGATATTAAATCAGCACATAATTATACTGCCAATGGTGATTATACTTATAAAGATGCTATGAATAATGAACAACAAATATTTTTTAAGGAGATTAGAGTAGGGACTGATACTATTACTCTTGCAAGGGGAGATGTTGCTACAGATAAAGTATTTCATATTGATAGTAAATTTGATTTTAAAGGTAGTGTTGATTTAATTGCTGATAAAAAGAACTTAACTTTTGATGGTTATTTTATGGCAAATCATTCTTGTGATTTACTTAATAAATCATGGATTAAATTCAAGTCTGAAATAGACCCTAAGAATATAGTGTTCGCTTTAGATGATAAAATCTATAATGATAAGAAGGATTTACTTTCATCAGCATTGGTTATGAATTTTGATTCAACAGATTTGTATTCTACATTTATGAGTGAGAAAAAAAGAAAAGCTCTTGATTTCGATATTTTATCAGCTTCTTCTACTTTAAGATATGATAAAAAACAATTTGCATATATTATCGGGGGTCCTGATTCTTTATCAAACTATTACACCTTGTATGATAAAACATGTAAAACTAGAGGAGAGGGGGTGATGGATTGGAATTTAGATTTAGGGCAAATCAAAGCGTTAAATGTTGGTAATGTTACTCATGATATTGCTTCTCAAAAAACTGAGTTAGATGGTTTCTTTATGCTTGATTTTTTCTTTTCAGAAGAGGCATTGCAGATTATGGGGCAAGATTTATATGATGCTCCAGGAGATGATATGTTTGAGTATGATGATAAATTCTCAATGAATTTAAAAAGAGTTCTTGGCAAGGAAAAAGGGGAGCTGCTGTTAGTTGATTTAGAAATGAAAGATGATTTCTCAAAATTTCCTGATGAGATGAAACATTCTATTGTTTTTGCTAAAACTAATTTTAAGTGGGATAATGAAAATAAAGCATTTGTGTCAAAAGGAAATATTGGTGTAGGAAGTGTATTGAATAAACAAGTTAATTCGTTAGTTGATGGTTATATTATTATTGAAAAGGGTCAAAATTCTGATGTTTTAACTATTTATTTAACTACAGAATTTTATGACGAGTATTATTTCCAATACAAAAATGGGGTGATGCGTTCTTGGTCAACAAATCCAGATTTTAATGCTGCAATTCTTTCTGTTCCTGATGGTAAAAGAAAAGCAGATCGCACAAAAGGCGCTCCTGCTTACCGTTATATGATTGCTCCTGAAGATATTACTGAGAAGTTCTTGAAACAAGCTAAGAAAAAGTATTAATTACTATCTTGCCGAACTTTAAATGATAACTACAGAAATCATATTATTTGTCTTGCTTGCTTATGTAACGGGGGCTTTTCCTTCTGCAGTTTGGGTTGGTAAGACTTTCTATAAAACTGATGTTAGGGAATATGGAAGTGGAAATGCAGGAGCAACAAATACTTTTAGAGTTTTAGGAAAAGGGGCTGGAATCCCGGTACTTTTCATGGATATCTTTAAAGGGTGGTTAGCTGTATACTATGTTCATTTTATTAGTAACGTAACTGAGCTTTCTCCAGAATTATTTTTTGAGAATCAATTGGCGTTTGGAATTGCTGCTGTTATTGGTCATTTATTTCCTGTATATACTGGTTTTAGGGGTGGTAAAGGGATTGCTACTATGATGGGACTTTTAATTGGTTTGAACCCCTGGGCTGCTCTTTTTTCTTTTGGTGTATTTGTAGTCGTTTTCTTAATTTCAAAGTATGTTTCTCTAGGATCGATTATAGCATCTATAGCTTTCCCATTTTTTGTAATGATTGTACTTAATTCAACTAATGAGTCCTTAAATTTGTTTGCAATTTTTGTTCCTATTTTATCGTTAATAACTCACCAAAAAAATATTGAACGTTTAATTAGAGGTGAGGAAACAAAAGTTATATTTGGTAAAAATAAATAATGATGAAAAAGACTCCTAAATATACACCAAAGACTTCTTCTAGTAAAGTAGCAGAAAAAGCATTGTTTTTAATCAATGATGATTACAATACTTTTGATCATGTAATTGATTGCTTAGTTGCAATTTGTGATCATGATCCTATTCAGGCTGAGCAGTGTGCAGTTTTAGTTCACTACAAAGGAAGTTGTGAAATTGCAATTGGAAAAACTGAAGATTTAATTCCGTTACAAGAGGATTTATCTCTGTACGGATTAGATGTTGAAATTCTTTAAGAAACTAAATTAGAATAGTTCAAATAAATTATATTTGCAGCCAATTTGGACTTGTAGCATAACTGGATAGTGCACTAGATTACGGCTCTGGAGGTTGGGGGTTCGAATCCCTCCAAGTTCACTTTAAAAATTAACCCTTTACTTTTAAGTAGAGGGTTTTTTATTTTACAATTTTAATTATTGCTGATTTTCCTAGTTCCAGTTGAGTGATGATTGGATATTTAGTTTTGCTGTCAACTAATTCAATTCTACTAGTATTTGGTGGTGATGCTCCAAGATTGGTTGAAGTTATCTCAATAATATTTTCGCCATCTTCTAATTGATATTTGAGTTTCTTTCTTTTATTTTTCGTTTCAAAATCATGTAAAATAATATCTCCATTTATTTTTAAAGTGATTTTGTCACCATCTTCTTGGTTTGCATCCCAGATGTATAGTTTTACTTTATTGCTTTCCCATTTTACAGTAAAATTATCTCCATCTTTTAGTATTTTTGTTTGCTGCATTTGGTTTGTTTCAGCAAGAGTTTTGTTAGCTTTTTTATCAATTTTTTTCTTAACTTTCTCTATCTTTTTTATAAGTTTCTTTTCTTCCATCAAAATAATTTTACCACTAGCACATTGTGTGCTATCCAGAAAATTTCCTATAAAAGTACCTTCTAACCTTTTAGAGCCAAACTTTCCTTTAAATGCTAAATTCAAATTGAGGTAGCAGAAAGTGTTTAAGGGTACTTCTGATGAGGTTTGTAAAATCTGAGTTTCTTGTAATTGAAAAGAATTATCTGATTTGAAATACAAGCCACTTATCTCACTTTTGGTTTTATCAGGGGTATTTATATTGGTGATGGAATACCCATTTACAATGCCATTTTGTTCTTCAAGTTCTAATTGAAAACTAATAGGAGTATTGTTACTAAGTATTAATGTTCCTAAATAACTGAAGGTTTTTATCTGAGCATTTAATAAAAAAGTAAAAAATAAAAGTATAAAAGTTAAATTGTATCTCATCTTGCAAGTTAATATATTATAAATTATTTAAGTTGTATAAGAATTTATCAGTCCCTCAAACTTCATTCCATCAAAAGTTCCTGAGCTCATCATAAGTAAGTTTTGATTGTTCCAATTTAAAGTTGTTAAATAATCTTCTAGTTTTTTTGTATCTGTAAAAACTAATAAATCCTCTCTATTAAAAGCAGAGTGTACTTGTTGCTTTGTAATTAGCTCTAACTTTTTATGTGCTATTGCTTCCGGGCTAAAATACACAATTGCTGTATCAGGAGTGTCCATGCTTCCTTTATATTGCGCTAAGAATTCATCATTCAAACTACTAAAAGTATGGAGTTCCATACATGCAACTAATTTTCTGTTTTCAAACTGCTTTTTCATAGCAGAGGAAGTTGCTTTTAACTTGGATGGAGAGTGAGCAAAATCCTTATAAAGTGCAGATGTTTCTGTTCGTTTAACTAATTCTAATCTTTTGCTTGCTCCCTTAAAAGTAGCTATTTGCTCAAAGAAATCATTATCAGAAACACCTAACTCATTACAGACTAATTTTGCAGCATTTAGGTTTTGTAAATTATGGTTTCCAAAAATTAATAACTTATTATTTTTTAAAGTTGTTATTCCATTTTTTATCTCATGTTTTGGAGTAGAATAAGCTATTAGTTTACAATTTGTTTCTTCTTTCGTCAATTTGCATAATTCTTCATCTTCTGAGCAATAAATAAGCGTGTCACTCACCATATTTTTAAATATTCTAAACTGATCAACATACATTTCAAAAGTTGGAAATACATTTATGTGATCCCAAGCAATTCCACTAAGAACCGCTATATGTGGTTTGTAAAGGTGAAATTTTGGTCTTCTATCAATTGGTGAACTAAGGTATTCATCACCCTCTAAGATAATTATTGGAGCATCATGAGTTAGTTTTACCATGGTATCAAATCCTTCTAATTGAGCACCAACCATATAATCGCAATCAATATTTAGATTTTGTAGTACATGTAAAATCATTGCTGTAATTGAGGTTTTTCCATGGCTACCACCAATTACAACTCGTTTTTTGTTTTTGCTTTGCTCATAAATATATTCAGGATAAGAGAAAATAGGAATATTTAATTCTTTTGCTTTTGCAAGTTCAGGATTGTTTTCTCTGGCATGCATCCCTAAAATAATTATATCTAAATCTGATGTGATTTTATCTGGAAACCATCCCATTTCATTTGGTAGTAATCCGTGTTTTTCTAATCGTTCTTTACTAGGACTAAAAACAGCATCATCACTTCCCGTCACTTTAAATCCTTTATGATGTAATGCCAATGCCATATTGTGCATAGCACTTCCTCCAATTGCAATTAAATGTATCTTCATTTGTGGTAAATTTATCTTGGAAATAAAAGTAGGAATTAATAGCAATTGTTATTTTTGACAAACTAAAATTTACTAACATGAATTTGTATACAATTGACACTGGGTTTTTTAAATTAGATGGAGGAGCAATGTTTGGTGTCGTTCCAAAAGTTTTATGGAGTAGAACTAATCCTGCAGATGAAAATAACCTTTGCCCTTGGGCTATGCGTTCCCTATTAATTGAGGATGGAGATAGACTTATTCTAATTGACAATGGTATTGGGGATAAGCAGGATGATAAATTTTTAAAACATTATTATTTGCATGGTGATGTAAATTTACATTCCTCTCTAGCAAAACATGGTTTTTCTGCAAATGATGTAACGGATGTTTTTCTTACTCATCTTCATTTTGATCATTGTGGAGGGAGTGTAAAATGGAATAAAGATAGAAGTGGGTTTGAGATGGCTTTCAAAAATGCAAAGTATTGGAGTAATAAAGATCATTGGGAGTGGGCAACTGTGCCAAATAATAGAGAAAAAGCATCATTCTTAAAGGAAAATATTATTCCAATTCAAGAAGCTGGACACTTGAATTTTGTTGAGGGGGAAAATGAGATTTTTAATGATTTTAATGCACTTTTTGTAAACGGACATACTGAGGCTCAAATGATACCTCATATTACTTATAAAGATAAAACGATTGTGTTTGCTGCTGATTTATTGCCCAGTACTGGTCATATACCTTTGCCTTATGTTATGGGGTATGACACTAAGCCATTAATTACACTTTCTGAGAAAGAAATTTTTTTAAATGAAGCTGCTGAAAAAGAATACATCATTTATTTGCAACATGATAATTATAGTGAGTGTTGCACAGTAGAAAAAACAGATAGAGGAGTAAGACTAAAAGATACTTTCAGATTAACAGATATTTTATAAAATGAATAATATTTTCACTCATCATCCTAACAGTATTGGAGAATCTTACTTTAAGCATTTATTAAAATCTTTAAAGTTTTCCTTGATTTTACTTTTTTTAAGTTTCAAAGCATTAGTTCATGCATTCTTACCTTTTCTGTATAAAACTGCTGTAAGTGATAGAATTATCACTTTATCTATTGATTTAAAAAAAAGAAAAGATCAGTCTAAAGAAGTGAATTAAAGACATCCCAACTGCTCCCAAAATTACTTGTATCATCTATTTCTTTCTTTTCAGATAAGTTTCTGTAGAGTGTAAGTTTTTCACCATTATTAATTTTTATTTTGATGCTTTCATAGTCATTTATATCAGATCCCTTTGGTAATGTTTTAACATAACCAATTTCTTCAAATGCTCTTATTTTCTTTTCTGACATAAAGTAATTATTGCTACAAATTTAGATAATCTTTTTTTAATACGGAAATAGAAAGCTTTTGTTGTTTGTAAACTGCTATTTTTGCCAATATGCAAAAACAAGAAAGATATAATGATTTTTCTTCTTTCATCAGAAGAAAATTTAATCAAAGAGTACAAAAGGTTTCCATTGATGCTGGTTTTACTTGCCCGAATAAGGACGGTAGTAAAGGTACTGGTGGTTGTACTTATTGCAATAACAACACTTTTAATCCTGATTATTGCAAACCTATAAAGCCTATAAAGCAACAGATTAATGAAGGGATAGAGTTCTTTTCAAAGAAATATAAAACCCAAAAATACCTTGCTTATTTTCAGGCGTTTACCAATACCTATGCGCCTCTTGCTGATTTAAGAAAAATGTATGAGGAGGCTTTAGCTCATGAAGATGTAATTGGGTTAGTAATTGCTACTCGTCCTGATTGTATTAAAGATGAAGTCCTGGATTATTTAGAAGAATTAGCAAAAGCAGGCAACTTTATTAAATTGGAGTTTGGCTTAGAATCAACTAAGAATGAAACGCTAGAGGCAATAAACAGATGCCAAACACATGAGGAAGCAATTGATGCTTTTAAAAGAGCTGATGGGAGAGGGTTGCATTTAGGTGGTCATCTTATTTTAGGTCTGCCTGGTGAATCAAAAGAAGATATGTTAGAGCATGCTCGAAAAGTTTCAGAACTTCCAATTAATACCTTAAAAGTTCATCATCTTCAGATTGTAAAGCACACTATGATGGCTCATCAGTTTAAAAACACTCCGGATATGTTTACTTTTATGGAACTGGAGGAATACATTGATTTGGTAGTTGATTTTGTAGAATTACTTAAGCCTGAAATAATTATTGAACGCTTCTTTAGTGAATCTCCTGCAAGAATGTTAATTCATCCAAAGTATGGTTTGAAAAACTTTGAAGTCAAACATTTGGTAGAAAAACGCTTAGAAGAAAGAAATGCTACGCAAGGAAGATTATTTCCAGTCCCTAACTAATTTTTCAACTCCCATCCAAATAAGAATTACAGGCCAGTAGGTTTTAATGAGTTCTGCCACCGATATATTTATGTAATTAAGGTTGTCTAATAGGAACACTACACCTATCACAATTAAAAAAATGGATATTCCAATACTTTTTTTCATCTTTTAAATTTTATGCTAAAGTAATAATTACTTTTGTAACTCCAAAAAATAAAAATATGTCAGACGATAAGAAAGTAATTTTTTCAATGTCAGGATTATCCAAATCCTACAACAACAATAACAAGCAAGTATTAAAAGATATTTATTTGTCCTTTTTCTATGGCGCCAAAATTGGTATTATAGGATTGAATGGTTCGGGTAAATCCACTCTTTTAAAGATAATTGCAGGAGTAGAAAAGCAATATCAGGGGGATGTTACTTTCTCAGACGGATACAAAGTGGGGTATTTGGAGCAAGAACCAAAACTTGATGAGAGTAAAACTGTAATTGAAATTGTAAAGGAAGGAATGCAAGAAGCTGTTGATGCATTGGCAGAATATAATTCCATAAATGATGCTTTTGGATTACCTGAAAACTATGAAAATGCTGATAAAATGGAGGCTTTGATGAAACAACAAGGTGTCTTGCAAGATAAAGTAGAGTCCTTAGGAGCTTGGGATATTGACACTAAATTGAACATTGCTATGGATGCTTTAAGATGTCCTGAACCAGATGCTCAAATTTCTGTTTTATCAGGAGGGGAGAAAAGGAGAGTCGCACTTTGTAGATTGTTGTTGCAAGAGCCAGAAATTTTATTATTAGATGAGCCAACCAATCATTTGGATGCAGAATCAGTAATGTGGTTAGAGCAACATTTAGCAGAGTATAAAGGAACTGTAATTGCAATTACTCACGATAGATATTTTTTAGATAATGTAGCTGGTTGGATATTGGAGTTAGATAGAGGAGAGGGTATACCTTGGAAAGGAAATTATTCATCATGGTTGGAGCAAAAAACCAAGAGGTTAGCGCAAGAGGAAAAATCAGAAAGTAAAAGAAGAAAAACACTTGAAAGGGAGTTGGATTGGGTGCGTATGTCACCAAAAGGAAGGAGGTCAAAATCAAAAGCTCGTTTAAGTAATTATGAAAATCTTTTAGGAGATGAAGGGAGGAAAAAAGAAGAAAAAATTGAAATGTATATCCCCCCTGGACCAAGGTTAGGAAATAATGTAATTGATGCTGAAGCAGTAAGTAAAGCTTTTGGTGATAAATTGCTTTATGAAGATTTAAACTTCAAACTTCCACCTGCAGGTATAGTTGGTATTATTGGGCCTAATGGAGCAGGTAAAACTACTTTATTCCGCATGATAATGGAGCAAGAAACTGCTGATACTGGAACTTTTAAAGTTGGTGAGACGGTTAAAATTGCTTATGTGGATCAGCAACATGCTGATATTGATCCTGAAAAAACTATTTGGGAACAAATTACGGGTGGATTAGAACAAGTAAATGTTGGCGGAAAATTGATGAATTCAAGAGCCTATGTAGCTAAGTTTAATTTTAATGGTTCTGATCAAAATAAAAAAGTTGGAGTACTATCTGGTGGGGAACGTAATCGTTTGCATTTAGCTATGACATTAAGGCAAGAGGCAAATGTGCTTTTACTGGATGAGCCAACCAATGATTTGGATGTAAATACACTGAGAGCATTGGAGGAGGGATTAGATAATTTTGCAGGTTGTGGTGTTATTATTTCGCATGATAGATGGTTTTTAGATAGAGTTTGTACTCATATTTTAGCATTTGAAGGAGATAGTAATGTGGTTTATTTTGAAGGTAGCTTCTCTGACTATGAAGAAAATCGTAAAAAACGATTGGGTGATATTTCTCCTAAGCGTATTAAGTATAGAAAGTTAAAGAGAGATTAAGTTCATTGGATTTAGACAATCATAAAGAACAATTAAAGTTAAAAAGCAAGGAGAATATTCAGTTTTTTAAGCGCTTAAAAAGAATAAAACCCAAGGTTTTAGATAAGCTTATTCATCCTGCACATGAAGAGGTTTTTGAATGTACTGATTGCCTAAAATGCGCAAATTGTTGCAGTACAACAAGCCCTCTTTTTACGGATAAAGATATTAGTAGAATTGCAAAATATTTACGGATAAAACCTTCAGCTGTAGTTAGTCAGTATCTAAGAATTGATGAAGATAGGTTTTATGTTTTGAAAAAAGCACCTTGTACTTTTTTGGGAGATGATAATTACTGTTCAATTTATGATGCTCGACCAAAAGCATGTAGAGAGTTCCCGCATACTGATAGAATAAAACAAAATCAATTGTTAAATTTAACCGAAAAAAATATTGAAGTTTGCCCTGCTGTTTTCAGCATTATTGAAAAAATAAAACTAACCTTAAAATAAATAATCATGACTAAGAATTTACTTTTTGCATCTGCAATTCTATTAATTACTTCTTGTACTTCTAATCCTAAAACGGAAGAGGAAGTAATGGTTGAAACTCTTGTTGAGAATTCACTTACTTTAGAATTTGCATCTAAAAATCCAGAAGTTAAAAAAGAAGGAACACATGTTAGTGCATCTGAAATGCTGCATTTATCTTTAACTGATAATTCTCAAAGTGACTTTGTTGGAAAAACATTAACTTTAAATAATACTATTGAAGGAGCAATTAATTTCTCATCAAGAAATGACAGTATTTTTTGCAATGCACCTACTTCATTAATATTAATGAGTATGCCTCCAAAACCAGGTGTTCTCCCAGCTACGATAGCAGCAAATGCTGAATTTTATGTTACTCCTATGAGTTTGCTTAAATTTGAGTCAGTTAACATTATGTTTGTTGGTTTAGGAGAGTAAACATCTCTCATGCAAAAATACATTGCACTTTTAAGAGGAATAAATGTAAGTGGTAATAAGATTATTAAAATGGCTGATTTACGAGCCTTATTCTGATATTGATTTTTTTTAATAAATTAAATGCTTTTCTCTTTTTTCCTTAAATTCTTCTAAACCCTCTTGCCAACTTTCTTTTATTTCTTTTTGCGTTTTCTCTGCAATAATTTGTTTTCTGAGTTTATCAGTTCCTGCTAGTTTATCAAAAAATTTATTGAAGAATTCTTCTTTTTCAGAGCATTGCTTATAGGCTTCAATTATCCAATTTAAGTTAATGGTAGTTAAGTATTTTTCTATTCTTAAATCAGTTCCAAAACATTCTTTATTTTCATGCTTGGGATACTTGCTTCCCGCCCCACTTTTTGGTGTAAAGCAATAGTCACTCTCCAAATAAGGTGCTCCAAAATGTTGAAAAGGATAATCAGTTCCTCTACCTATACTTACAGTTGTTCCTTCAAACAAACAAAGGCTAGGGTATAAGTTGATAGCTCTTGCGTTAGGTAAGTTTGGAGATGGTTTTAATAGTAGGTCATAACTCATATTATGACTGTAATTTTTCATTTCAATAATGGTTAAATCACAGTTGCTTGCAATCCAATGTTCTCCATTTACCATTTTAGCATACTCGCCAATGGTCATTCAGTGTAAAATTGGTATAGGGTGCATTCCTAC
>UPTG01000871.1_pt1 | contig 23771 bp, 19 predicted proteins | sample 2160121 | NCBI WGS metagenome assembly UPTG01 (sample SAMN06266255, study PRJEB28933) | marine metagenome | isolation source: Columbia River Estuary | place: USA:Columbia River Estuary, USA | collected 2014-07-27
CTCTGCGGTGAGTTGAATTTCCGCTGCGGTCGGAGCAATCACTGCTGGGTCGCCAGTTGCAGGGGTGCCATCGACAGCTGCAGTGGCCGTTAAATTGATCATTTGCTCGATGACGGTGCCGAAATTCGGGTCGTCCGCGGAGATGCTAACAGCGAATTCCTGTCCCGCTGGTATCGGCGTGCTGGTTTCGGCTGCGTTGGGGTCGTAGTCGCCGTCTTCTTTGCTACCTTCGGCCGTGGTGATGAGATCAACTAGACCGTCGTGATTGCTGACTTGTATCGAGTACAGTCCGGTTGTCGGATTAAAGTTGAGGGCGATGGTGAAGTTTGTTCCGCGGATTGCTGCGGTGCCAAGTGGCGATTCGACTAAAAACTGTGAGCCATCGCTGAGCTTTTTGACGTGCCCAGATGTTTTGCCATAATTAAGTTTGAGTAAATGATAAAAAAAATAAGATAAACAGTACGCATAATTTTTATAAGGGGATGTTAAGCCAACCTGTAATAATATATTTTGAGTTATTGATTTTTTTGTATGGTTATCAATTTTTAAGCTTTTAGGGGCAATCTTTTCTTTAAAGTCAACGGGAGGAATTCTCAACTCATCACCTAGACACAGCTTGTACTCAGTTTTAACTCTTTTTTTATTTACCCTTACCTGGCCAGTTCTTAATAATTTATATACGTGCCCTTTAGGGACTCCTTTCAGTATTTTAATTAAATAATTATCAATTTTTTGACCAATACTACCCTCGTCAACACACTTGTAAGTAACCTTTTTTTCGATAAAGTTGGTCATTGTTTGTTTTCATTTAAATTATAACTTATACTAAACACTCAGATTTCTTATGCAATAGTGCAAAAGATAATGAATATGATCTGAATTATACATAAACAAAGAATTCGAGGTTTGGTCTGCGCACCTATTTAAAAAATAATATAAAAGAGGCAGATACACAAAAAGATTTTAATAAAAATATAGTAGAAATTAAATTTAAATATAAAAATATTGTAAATAAAAATAGAAATGGACACCAAATAAGTCAGCTTTATTAGTTACATGACTCTAGTTATGAGTCAGGTATTTATTTATATTTCGCCTATGTTCTTTTATGTAAAATCTTCAAACTTAAATTGGAGATTAAGATGAAAAGAATGCTATTTAACGCTACTCAATCTGAGGAGCTAAGAGTTGCAACAATCAATGAAAATAAACTTGAAGACCTGGACTTTGAAAGAGGAAATCAGGAGCAACGAAAAAGTAATATATACAAAGCAGTAGTCACCCGAATTGAACCATCCTTAGAGGCGGCTTTTGTCAACTATGGTGTTGACCGTCATGGCTTCCTTCCATTCAAAGAAATATCACCAGATTTATATTCAAAAAAAACTAGAAAAAAAAGTATTTCAATTAAGGATGTGATGTCCGAGGGTCAGGAAATTGTAGTTCAGGTAAGTAAGGATGAAAGGGGTAACAAAGGTGCCGCCCTGACAACCTACCTATCACTCGCTGGAAGATATATTGTATTAATGCCTAATAATAATGATGGTGGTGGTATCTCAAGGAGAGTTGAGGGTGAAGAGCGCGCACAATTTAAAGAAATATTATCGCAAGTCAAAGTAAAAAAAGGTATGAGTGTTATCGGAAGAACAGCTGGTATCGGAGCATCCGTTGAAGAAATTCAATGGGACCTAGACTATTTAAACCAGCTATGGGCTGCTATTGCGGGTGCAGCTGATGCGCAGTCTGGGGCATTCTTAATTTACCAAGAAAGTAATTTAGTAGTTAGAGCGATTCGAGATTACTTTAATACAGATATAGAAGAAATTATTATCGATAAGCAAACTATCTTTGACCAAGCACACCAATTTATGTCGCATGTAATGCCTAATTACGCAGAGAGAATTAAATTCTACGATGAAGAAATATCACTATTTACAAAATATGGTATCGAAAATCAAATAGAATCTGCCTTCTTAAGAGAAGTTCAGCTTCCTTCGGGAGGTGCAATAGTAATTGATCATACAGAAGCGCTTGTTTCGATTGATGTTAACTCCAGTAGATCAACCAAAGGAAGAGATATTGAAAGCACGGCATTCAATACTAATATCGAAGCTGCTATAGAAATTTCTAAGCAATTAAGGTTGAGGGATATTGGAGGCCTTATTGTGATTGATTTTATTGATATGGAGAATCAAAAAAATCAAAGAAGTGTTGAAAATAAAATGCGTGACGAATTAAAGCATGATAAGGCGAGAATTCAGACAAATAAAATTTCACGATTTGGTCTACTTGAAATCTCAAGACAAAGGCTAAGACCAAGTCTTGGTGAGTCGATTAGTGGCGTATGCCCTAGATGTGAAGGAACCGGTCGCGTTAGAGATATTCAATCAACTGCACTATCAATGCTAAGAACTATTGAACAAGAATGTAACAAAGAGAAGTTACAGAGTGTCGCAATCCAATTACCAATAGAAGTTGCTACGCTCTTACTAAACGAAAAAAGGAATGATATTAGGGATATTGAAACGAAGTCGGAATGTACAATTGTTGTTATCCCAAACAGATACTTTGAAATACCTAAATTTCATATAGAACGATCAGCTCAGAATTCTGGTAAAGCTAGTTATAAGGTGGTAGAGCAACCGCTGGAAGAAGATCTTGATAAGAATAATAAAGCAGAGACAAAACAAGAAAAACTCGAGCCAGCAGTTAAGCAGGTTGTACCAAATCAGGTAGGCAAAAAGAATAAGTCAATCTTTGGGTTTATCAAAGACTTAATTACCCCGAGTAATGATGAGGTATCGAATGAAAGTTTAGAGAAGGACACCCCATCTGATAAAGCCATTGATGATGAAAGAAAAAGTTCAAAATTCGACAACCGCCAAAGAAACAATCGAAATAGAAGGAATAACCGAAATAGGAAATCTAATTATAAGGATAAATTTCCTAAAGATAATACAACAAACAATTCTGCTATATCCTCCGATAAAAATACATCAGAAAGGCCATTAAAAGAACCCGCTCCAATCGAGGTTAAGGCTGAAGAAAAACCGGTATTAGCTGAAAAACCAATTCCAACTAAACCAAAAAGGAAGAAAACTGAAAAATTACCTAAAGTTGATCTAAATAGTGTTGGCTTAAAGCTTGTTGAAACTTCAAGTAAGCCTATTTCAGAGCCTAAAAAAGAGAGCTCAAAAAAAGCACCACCAAAAAAAGTTGCTGACTGGCAAAAACAAAAAACAGATAAAAAAGATACCAAGGAATTGGTGATGGTGGAAACTAAAACAACTAAAGCAACAAAACCCAAGGCTGCACCAAAAACTAAGAAGGCGAAAGTTACTTCAAAAAAAGATTAAATAAGTACCAACCTATAAAACAAAAAAGTAAGGCGCCGATTACATTTAGGGCGCCAAATAAAATTCCTAAAGCTATCTCACCTTTTAGAAAAAGGTTGAGAAGCTCCATGGAATATGTCGAGAATGTTGTGAAAGCACCTAAAAAACCTACATTTAAGATCAATTTAATTTCTTCAGATACATCAATAGATGTACTCTGTATTGCAGCAAATGATATCCCAATGAATAGCCCACCTATTAGATTAACCACAAGTGTTCCATGAGGCAGGGATGGGTCAACAGTAGATAAAAAATATGTTATCAGCCACCTTAACCAAGCACCAAAGGCTGCCGCTACCCCTACCAACATAAAATTTGAAAAGGTGAACATAGTGTTAAATTTTAATGAAATGCTCTCTGTAATACTTTAATTCTTCAATAGATTCTCTTATATCAGCTAAAGCTTCATGCTTGCCGCCTTTCTTAAAACCATCTATCAACTCTGGCTTCCAGCGTTTAGCTAATTCTTTAAATACACTGACGTCTAAATTTCGGTAGTGGAAGTAAGATTCAAGATCAGGCATGTAGTTTGCTAAAAACCTTCTATCCTGACAAATTGAATTGCCACACATTGGAGATCTATTTTTCCCAACAAACTTTGCAATAAACTCAATTAACTGATGAGTAGCAACCTCTTCAGTAGTTGATGAATTCTTTACTTTTTCAATTAGCCCAGATTTTCCATGAGTTGATTGATTCCACGCATCCATTTTTGCTAGGACCTCGTCAGATTGCTTCAAAACAAGAACTGGACCTTCCTCCAAAATAGTTAAAAAAGGATCAGTGATAATAATTGCAATCTCAAGGATTCTGTCGGTCTGTGAGTTAAGGCCACTCATTTCCATATCAATCCAAATTAAATTATTATGATTTTTACTCATCATGATTTCCATTAAAATTATTATCTGATACTTAGATTTAAAGGTTCACACTTACTTTTAGCTTGTTTTTACTGCACAATACTATTTTTAATATTATAGAGTATAAGCTATGGCTGAGAGCTATCAATTTATTTTTATTTTTTTATTAATATTAACAACGGCTGTTGAATTTTATTTAGGCCATAGACAAAAAAACTTTGTTTTAAAGAATAAAAAAAAGGTTCCTACTGCATTCACAAAAACTATTAAATTAGCTGATCATAAAAAAGCTGCTGATTACACTGTTTCAAAGATAAATTTTAATTCTATAGAGCTTATATTCGGAGCAATAATCTTGTATCTCTTTACATTGGGTGGCGGGATTAACTTAATTAATAATTTGATGGGTCAATATTTTGAAAATCCATTGTTAAATGGAGCCGTAATCATTACCAGTATATTTGTAGCGCTTCATTTGATAGGTCTACCATCCTCTATTTACCAGACATTTGTAATTGAGACAAAGTATGGCTTCAATAAAATAACACCAAAATTATTTATTACGGATCAAATAAAATCAGTAATTGTTATGATTATTTTATCAGGAGTCGTTTCCTTTGCTGCGCTTTGGATATTATCTGAGCTTGGAAATGAATGGTGGTTATGGCTGTGGATTTTTTTAAGCGTCCTTTCACTTATAGGTGTTGCATTAGCGCCCGTCTTAAAACAGTTATTTAATAAATACACCCCTATAAAAGACAAAAGTCTTAAGAAGAATATAGAAAAACTATTAAAACGCTGTGGTTTTGAGTCTAGTGGTTTATTTGAGATGAATGGTTCCTTAAGGAGTACACATGGTAACGCATTCTTTGGTGGATTTGGTAAGACGAAAAGGATTATATTTTTTGATACCTTACTCGAAAAACTAAATACTAAAGAAATCGAAGCAGTTATTGCGCATGAGCTAGGTCACTTCAAAAGAAATCATGTTAAAAAACTCTTACTAATACAGATTTCTTTAATTTTCTTTAGTTTATATTTTTTAGGTGGGCTAAAAGAAAATGAAGCATTTTATAATGGATTAGGTGTTGAGAATTTAAGTAATGCAAATTTTCTCATATTATTTATTCTAGTTTTATTACCTTTTGTGATGTTTTTTGTCGGGCCTTTTATTAGCTGGCTTCAAAGAAAATATGAATTTGAAGCAGACGAGTATGCATGTGAATTTACTAAATCATCAGACTTAAAGCAGTCGCTAATAAAGCTCTACCGAGACAATGCTTCTACATTAACTCCTGATCCTTTATATTCGGCGTTCTATCATTCTCATCCCCCAGCATCTATTAGAATTCAAGCTATCGATAAGAACTGATAATGGAAATCACCACTAGGATGGAATTTGATTCTGGGCATAGAATCCCAAATCATAAAAGCGTATGTAAAAATCTTCATGGGCATCGCTATGCAATTGAGGTTACTGTTAAAGGTGAAATTGGTGAACAAATCCATGAATCAGATTTTGGAATGGTGATGGATTTTAAAGATGCAAAAAATCTTATAAAGAAGGTTATTGTGGATGAATGGGATCATGCCTTCATTGCATACGAGAAGGACTTAGAAGTCATTTCCTTCCTCAACACTTTAGATAATCATAAAACAGTAATACTTAAAAGGGTCCCCACTGCAGAAAATATGGCACTTACTGCCCTTGAATTGCTCTCTAGCGCATTTAAAAATGAATTTGGAGACCTAATTAGGCCAATAAAAGTGAGGCTTTATGAGACACCCAATAACTGGGCGGATGCATTAACCGCTTAGGCTAACTTATTGAAACTACCATGAAGATTTAGTCTGAATTTTTTCTAAGTAAGCTTCGTGCGACAATATCTCATTGTCCTTGGCGCGAATAACCTTTAATTTATTATGATCAACAACACCTAAATTAACCTCTTTTTCATCTTGAGAAAAATTGATTGCTATATCTTCTTGACCTCGGGTCATCCCTAAATAAACTTCACCAAGCAACTGGGCATCTAAAAGCGCACCATGCTGACTTCTTTTTGAATTATCCACCTTATAGGCTCTGCATAGAGCATCTAAGTTGTTTCTTTGGCCAGGTCTCAGGTCCCTTGCCATCACTAAGGAGTCTGTAACTTTTTCGATGTGATCTTCGACTTTCGGAAAGCCTATCCTCCCTAATTCCATATTAAGGAAGCCAATGTCGAAAGGTGCATTATGGATAATTAATTCACTTCCTTGAACAAAATTCAAAAATTCCTCGGCTATATCCTTAAATAAACTTTTATCCTTTAAAAACTCTAGTGTAATCCCATGCACCTCTTGTGCAGCCGCATCTATTTCACGTTCTGGGTTCGTGTAAACATGAAATTGATTTTTTGATAGTTGTCGATTATTAATTTCGACAGCAGCAATTTCAATTATTCTGTGACCTTGATTTGGGTCAAGACCAGTTGTTTCTGTATCCAAAAAAACTTGCCTCATAACCCCCTCATCGCAGATGTAACACCTTGATTGGCCAATTCATCAGCTTTTTCATTGCCTTCATTTCCTGCATGGCCCTTCACCCATTCCCAATAAATCTTTCTTGAACCTACCGCTTCGTCTAACTCTACCCATAAGTCCTTATTCTTAACTGGTTTTTTATTACTTGAACGCCAGTTGTTAACTTTCCATTTTTTAATCCATTCACTTATACCCTTCTGTACATATGTAGAATCTGTGTAAATAGTAAGCTCAAGGTTTGTTGGTATTTCTTTTAGCGCCATAATAACCGCCTTCAATTCCATTCTATTGTTTGTTGTGTCATTTTCACCGCCAAATAGCTCAATATTTTTCTCATCGTGCATGATGATTGCACCCCAACCACCAACGCCGGGATTGCCCTTACAAGCTCCGTCTGTATAAATTTTAATCATAAGATTTTGTTGCTACCGCCTTCCTTTGCTTTAATTTATTCCATTTTTGTTTTTTTGGAATTTTTGAGACAGTCACCTTCTCTGCCACTAAAAAATAAATATTACCAAAAAGTGGTAGCCACCTATTACCTACCTTCTCTAACTTATCATTAATGCTTGATTTGCTGTCAAAAAACATTGGCTGGTAATGCTCTAATTTGGATTCTCTTATCGTAAATCCTGACTCTTTCATCATGTTTTGTACTTTTGAGATGCTTAAAAAATCACTATTCCAAGGAAAAAAGTTATCAAATTTAACTGTTTTTCGTAAGCCAGCAAAACTAATTGGATTAAATCCACACAAAATTATGTAGCCACCAGAAACGGTTACTCTAAATAATTCATCCATTAGTTTTTTGGGGTCCCCTGCTTTTTCAAATAGATGTAAACATAAAGTAAGATCGATAGAATCGAAACCAAAAGGTAACCACTCTGCATCTAAATCAACATTTTTATCCTTGCCGCTTACAATAATTTGATGCTTTATTTTTGTATTTTTAATAAGGTTGCTTTTGTGCTCACCTAACTGCAATGCATAATAGCCAAATTTTTGATCTAGGTACTTCTCTATTGTCTTTTGTTCAAAGCTTAGAAGGCTTTTTCCTAACTGACTATCAAACCAATTCATTTTATAAAATATTCCATAAATCTATAGTAAAATTTTAACTATATATGCAATTCAGTCTACCAAAAAATACTAATATATCTATACACCCAATAAAATCTTTTACAGATAATTATATATGGATGATAAAAAAAAATAAGGATGCCGTTATTGTAGATCCTGGAGACGCATCCCCTGTATTGGAAATACTTCAAAAAGAAAATATCCACCTTCAAGCCATCTTGATTACTCACAAGCATGCTGACCATATCGGCGGTGTAAAGAATTTAATAAAGACCTATCCCGATGTTAAGATATATGGGCCAAAGAATAACTTTAATTTTACCTTTAATGAAGTTGCTAATAATGAGCTTGTAGTTATTGACGAGCTAAATATTTCATTAAGAGTTATAGAGACTCCAGGACATACGCTTGATCATATTGTGTTCGCCGACAAGGATCATTTATTTTGTGGGGATACAATTTTTGGATGTGGTTGTGGAAGATTATTTGAGGGCACGTTCTCTCAAATGCATGAATCATTAAAGATCCTTTCAAGGCTACCTAGGTCGATAAAAATATTTTGTGCTCATGAATATACAAAAAAAAATATCGAATTTGCACTTATGTTAGAAAAAGATAATGAGGACCTTATTGCAAGAAAGAAGAGTTTAAAGAATGTGGATATTACACTCCCATCAACACTGAGTGAGGAACTAAAAACGAATCCGTTCCTACGATCAAAGACCTTAGCACAATTTAAAGAACGAAGAATTAGAAAGGATGATTTTTAAGATGTTTAAATTTAGCAAAAATATTTTCTGTGTGTATATTAGTTTATTCATATTTATATTGCCCATGAATCTAAAATCAGAACCTATTAATGATCATTGTCATTGCGTAAACGCGCAGCAGCAATCTTTTGAATATCTCGATGATATTGAACGCAGTGAAATTTCAAAAAGTACTGAGGTGCTATCCGCATCCACTAAAGAAATTTTAATTCAAGAAAAGCCAGAAGATATCTGGAATATCGTGAATAAAGGTTACCGAATTCCTGATCCAAAAAAGAAGTGGGCTAAAAAAGTAGTTAAAAAATATGAGCGTTGGTACAGTGAACACCCTGTATACACCTACAGAATGTTCGAAAGAACTAAAAGATACATCTACCATGTTGTTCAAGAAGTAGAAAAGAGAAATATGCCAATGGAAATAGCATTACTGCCTATCATTGAAAGCGCTTATAACCCAATTGCAAGATCAAATATGAAGGCCGTTGGACTCTGGCAATTTATACCTTCAACTGGAAAAAATTATGGTCTTAAACAAGACTGGTGGAAGGATGAGAGAAGCAATGTGATTCTTTCAACTAATGCTTCTCTCAATTATCTTGAGAAGCTCTATAACCAATTCGGAACGTGGGAATTGGCACTTGCTGCATATAACGCTGGTGAAGGTAAAGTAAGCAGGGAAATCAAAAAAAATAAGAGAAGAAAAAGAGCAACTGACTACTACACTATTAGCCTTCCAAGAGAGACCGACGAATATGTTTCAAAGTTAATTGCTATGAAGCATATTATCCAGAATCCTGAAAAGTATAATGTTGAAGTACCTTATATCCCAAATGTGCCCTACTTTGGTGAGGTAATATTAACGGAACAGATGGACATAGATCTTATTTTAAAATTGGCCGATATATCCTCAGAAGAATTTGAGTTACTAAATGCGCATCATAAAAGACCTCTTATTCCGAATGAATCTCAACCAACTGGAGTTCTATTACCTCATCACAAAATAAATACCTATAACAAAAATCTGGCAGCGCATGATGGTGCCCTATCGAATTGGATTTTATACAAACCTAAAAGAAAAGAGTCAATCATGAAAGTGGCTAAAAAATTTGATATTAACTTAAGTACCTTCAAAAGAATCAATAGCCTTAATGGAAGAGTCACTTTTAGAAGGAACAGTACAGTTTTAATTCCAAAGAGCAGTGCACTTAAGAGCAAATATACCTTAAAAGGAACAGGAGATTTTAACTATACTTCAGTTGGAACACATCATGTTTCAAAAGGGGATACATTAGGTGGAATAGCAAGAAAATATAGAGTTTCAATAGAGGATCTTAAAGAGTTTAATGAACTTGATTCACATATAATAATCATAGGTACGACTATAGATATTCCACAATAAAATTAATTAAGAGATCAATCTTGAAACAAAATTTTTTACTAATATGTTCGCTTATTTTTATAATAAGTTGCTCTAATAATAATTCAGAAGTTATTGATTATAATGATAATAATTTATCAACTGGTGGGGTATTGATTAATGCAATGTCTGCTGAACCAAGTAACCTCATTTCGATGATAGCAGGTGACAGCGCATCAAGCGCAATCGCAAGTAAAATTTTTAATTCGCTGATCAGGTACGATGAAAATCTCAACTTTACTTCTGATATTGCCGAAAGCTGGAAGATCTCAAATGATCAAAAAACCATTACCTTCAAAATAAAAAAGGGACTTGAGTGGTCGGATGGTGAGCCACTCACAAGTGCTGATGTTTACTTTACATGGAAGTTAATTACCAACCCAAACACAAGAACGCCTTATGGTTCTGATTACGCCCTTGTGAGTGAAGCTAGTACCCCTGATGCAAATACTTTCATTGTCACATATGATGATAACTATGCGCCCGCCTTAGACACATGGGCATCATTAGAAATACTGCCAAAGCATATACTAAAAAATGAAGACATCAATAGCACCTTCTTTTCACGAAAACCAACTGGCTCTAATTACTACAAACTTGGCGATTGGGTAAGCGGGCAACAAGTTAATTTAATCAAAAGTGAAAATGGTGTATTGGGTTCGGCTTACATAGAAAAGTTAACCTCTAGAATTATACCTGATACCTCTTCGCAATTCTTAGAGCTATCTGCCGGTAATATTGATCTTATGAATATCAATCCCATACAGTTTAAGAGAGTTTTTCCAGCTAAACCAAAACTAAAAAATAGGACGGCATTATATAAAGAGATGGGTAATGGCTACACATACCTAGGTTTCAACCTTAAAAGAGAGCCGTTTAATGATAAAAAAGTAAGGCAGGCTATCAATTACGCTATTAACAAAGATGAAGTTATCAAAGGCGTTCTTTTGGGCCTTGGTGAGCCAATCTCTAGCCCTTATAAACCAGGGACAAGATGGAGTGACCCATCTTTGAAGCCTTATGAATATAGCCCGAAAAAAGCGCTTAATTTACTAAAAGAAGCCGGATACAAAATGTCAGATGATAATTTCTTAGTAAAAGATGGTAAAGCGTTAGAGTTTGAGATTATCACAAATCAAAACAAACAAAGAGAGATGACGGCGGTATTAATCCAACGTAGGCTTAAAGAGATTGGTATCAAGGTTTCTATAAGGGTGATTGAATGGGCAAGCTTCGTTAATCGATTTATAAAACCAGGTGATTTGGATGTTGTGGTTCTTGGTTGGAGCTTATCTTTGGATCCAGATCAATTCAATATTTGGCATTCCTCACAACAAGGACCTGGACAATTCAATTTTGTTGGTTACGATAATAAGAAAGTTGACCAGCTACTTGAGAAAGGCAGAAGAGAATTAGACCTTGATAAAAGAGAGAAAATCTATCATGAATTTTCGCAGCAACTATTAGAGGACTCACCAATAGTTTACCTTTATGCTGGTTATGGTCTAACAGCAGTTAATAAAAGAATTAAGGGAATTAAATCCCCTGCGCCACCAGCAGGTATTTACCATAATAGCCAAGACTGGTTTATCCCCAAAAGCTTAAGAAGAAATGAGCTGACAAATAAATGATTAAATACCTCATTAAAAGAATACTCTGGATGATACCTATGCTCATTGGTATCAGCCTCATTTCTTTCTTTATTATGCATTTAGCGCCCGGTGATATAACATCATCAGAGGCAGCTTTTAATCCAAAAGCTTCAGAGGAATCTAGGCAAAAATTAAGAGAGCTTTATAACTTAGATAAACCTGTCATCATCCAATATGGCTTATGGATTAAGAGAATGGTCGAATTAGATTTTGGCAATTCATTTGCATCCCATCAGAGGCCTGTCTTGTGGGAGAAAAAAGACGCCAATGGTAATGTGATTAAAGGTTTAATTCAAGAATCACTGCCGATTACGCTTTTAATTAATTTGATTGGGATTTTTTTAATTTTTTCAGTTTCAATAGTGCTTGGAACTATTTCGGCTGTTAAACAAAATTCTATCGTTGATAAATCGATCACTTTTTTTATTTTTGTAGCTTTTGCAATCCCTGGATTTTGGCTTGCTCTTCTGCTTATGTACTGGACCGGTGTAGTAAATCAGTGGCTCCCAATATCAGGATTACATTCACTTGACTACAAAAGCTTCTCTGAAATAGGTCAATTTTTTGATCTTTTAAAACACCTGATCCTTCCGGTCTCTATATCAATGTTAAGTGGCTTGGCTGGCATTTCTTTGTATGTCAGAAATGGGATGCTAGATGTCCTTCACCAGGACTTTATAACCACAGCAAGATCCAAGGGACTCAAAGAAAAAAATGTCATTTTTACTCATGCACTGAAAAATGCCATCCTTCCCTTAATTACAATCATAGGACTTTCTATACCAGGACTGATTGGCGGCTCTGTAATCGCCGAGTCTATATTTGCCATACCAGGAATGGGCAAGCTATTTTATGACTCAGTTTTAATGCGAGATTTTCCTGTCATCATGGGCATACTTACTATTGGCTCTGTTCTTACCTTAATTGGTACCTTAATAGCTGATATTGGCTATGCATGGGCTGACCCAAGAATAAGAAAGGGATTAGTTAAATGAATCTTTTTAAGGGAAACTTATTAGCAACTGTTGGGTTTATTATTATTTCAATTATTTTGTTTGTTGCTATCTTTGCTCCACTGCTAAGCCCGTATGATCCAAATTATATTGATATCAACTCAATATTGTTACCTCCCTCTTTTGATCATCTAATGGGCACTGATGGCCTTGGTAGGGATGTTCTATCAAGGATGTTGTATGGCGCTAGAATTTCACTTTTTGTTGGATTTGTTGCTGTAGGTATAGCAACTCTTATTGGTATCTTTCTAGGTTCAATAGCAGGCTTCTATGGGGGTTGGTTAGACTCAATTATCATGCGGCTAGTTGATATAATGTTATCAATACCTAGTTTCTTTCTAATTCTGGCTGTAATCGCATTTCTCACACCTTCAATCTGGAATATCATGATTGTTATTGGACTGACTTCTTGGATGGGTGTGACAAGGCTTGTCAGGGCAGAATTTTTGAGTCTAAGACAAAGAGACTATGTCTTAGCTTCCATTGTGATGGGGACTAGCAACACAAAAGTTATTACAAAACACCTTCTCCCGAATAGCCTGACACCAATTATTGTTAGTTCTGTTTTAGGGATAGCCAGTGCTGTATTAATTGAATCTGGATTAAGTTTTTTAGGTCTAGGTGTTCAAGCGCCAACTGCATCATGGGGCAACATTCTCACCGATGGAAAAGAATACATTCAATTTGCTTGGTGGCTTTCCTTGTTCCCAGGCTTAGCAATTCTTGTGACGGTATTAGGTTATAATCTTCTTGGTGAGGGTCTAAGAGATGTTCTCGATCCAAAAAATAAATAAATTTGATTAAAGAAAGGTATTTATGAGTTTTCTAAAAAATAAAAAAGTCCTTATTTTAGGTTTATTAAGTGATAGGTCTATTGCTTATGGCATTGCAAAAAGTATGAGAGAGCAAGGTGCTGAATTAGCATTTACTTATCAAATGGAAAAACATAAAGGCCGAGTTGAAAAATTGGCAAGTGCTTTTGATTCAACTATTGTTTTGCCATGTGATGTCTCCTCAGATGAAGATATAAATCAACTATTTCCCCTGCTCTCTGAGCATTGGAAAACCTTTGACATCATCGTACATTCTATCGCATTCGTTCCAAGAGATGCGCTGACAGGCGACTTTGTTGAGTCCACTTCAAGAGAAAACTTTAAGATTGCACACGATGTCAGTTCATACAGCTTTACTGCACTTGCAAAAGCGGCCCTGCCTTTTTTAAATAAAAATGCCAGCCTTCTGACAGTGAGTTATCTTGGCGCTGAGAGAACTATGCCTAATTATAATGTGATGGGACTAGCGAAAGCGAGCCTAGAGGCGAACGTTAGATATATGGCACATAGTTTAGGTGAAAAGAACATTAGGGTGAATGCGGTTTCTGCTGGCCCAATTAAAACACTTGCAGCATCAGGTATTGCAAATTTCGATAAAATGTATGACTTTAATCAGAGGCATGCGGCGTTAAAAAGAAATGTGACCACGGATGAAGTAGGAAACGTTGCCGCATTCTTATGTAGTGATTTAGCGTCTGGCGTAACTGGGGAAATAACCTATGTCGATGGTGGGATGAATATTACGGCTGCAGGCACTGTCGAAGACTAGTTACGGTATTGAATAACCTGTGGGTTATATTCGATATCCGCCATCGCCCTTAAGTCATCAACATAAGCGTTATCAATTGCATCTTTTAGAGCAGCCACATATTCATCACGATAAATATCGACCGATAAATTATCAGTCACTTCATCACTAATAACATCGTTTAATCTTACAACAATATATTCATCATTTGCCGGGTCATATATACCCTCGTATGAAGGTAAGTTTTCTTGGTTCATGCTAAATATTGCTCTAACAATGGGTTTAGAGATACCTTGTGGATCAACTTTATCTATAACAAGCTCATCAATCCATTCAGCTTTTTTAGTATTTGATTCTAATTTTTCAATCATTTCTTCTCCATCGGAGATCAATAATTTTTGAGCATTACTCTTGGTTAAAAACTCTTTTATTTCTTGTTTTGCATCATCAAGTGTCCTTGGTGCGCTAGGCTTAAAGTCTATCACTTGAGCAGATATTAAATTATTTGGAGAAACTTCAATTGCATTAATGTTAGTCTTTTGCTCAATAGCCTCTGGATCAAATACTGCTTGTGCAAAGGCTTCATTATTAAAAAACTTTGTCGCTGTATCGAGGGATAACCATTGACTCTCTTGGATAGTTAGGTCAAATCTATCGGCTGCAGGTTGAAGTGAATCTGATTTTTCATAAATTAGATTAGCAAATTCCTCTGCGCCTTCTGCATAAATTTGTTGGGCTTTTGAATATAAAATCTCACCTTTAATTTGCGCTTTTACAGAGTCGAAGGTTACCTCATCTCCTTTTATTTCAGTTAATGCAATGATATGAAAACCAAACTGGGTTTTAACTAATGGAGACACATCCCCTACTTTCATATCAAACACTGTTTCATCGAACTCTTTGACCATCATACCTCTTGAAAAAAATCCAAGGTCTCCACCTTTTTTAGCAGATTCTGTATCTTTTGAATATTCTTTTGCTAGTTCATCAAATTTCTTAGGAGATTTTATAACTTCCTCTCTAACTGATTCAGCTAATCTTCTTACATCAACAACTTCCTCTTCTGTCATACCTGAATCTGTTAAAAATAAGATATGTTTAGCGCGCCTCTGCTGGGAACCTTCAAATTGAGCTTTATTTTCTTCAAAATATTGTTGGACTTCATCATCAGTAATCTTAACCTTGGGCAGTATCTCTGCAACAGAATAGAGTAAGAAATTCACCTTTACCTGATCAGGCATGATGAAATTGTTAGGGTTGGCTTCGTAATATTCTTTAATCTCTTCATCGGTGACATTGACTTTTTTAAGGTAATCATCAAGTCTGAGTTCAAGCATGCTTACATCTCTTTTTTGGTAGGCTAAGTTGACAAGTTTTTGAATTTTTTCTTTAGTCACAAAGGCATATTTATTCATACTATCTTTGACTTGTTGTTTTGCCAGATCCTTTCGAATAAGTTCATCAAGCTTCTTAGGTGTTAAGTTTTGTCTCATAGCTAAATTATCATAAGCCTCTTGATCAAACTTTCCATTTCTTTGAAAGCCAGGCATTCCGAGAATATATTGGCTGAGTTGGATATCACTAATAACGAAGTTAGCTCTAACTGCTTCTTGCGCCACTAATTTGGAAGCTATCATTCCATCAAGAACACTTTTTCTAAATTCAGCAGTTTCAAAGATGGCAGGGTCAGGGGGAGTGCTTTGATTAAGAAACTGATCTTTTACACGATTTAGAGCATTCTGATAGCTCTGAATTGTGATTGATTCACCATTGACCTTAGCGGCATAAACGTCGTCACCTATAGAACTGAGGTACGAATCAATACCAAAGAGTGCAAAAGGAATAATTATTATTACAAGGACGATTTTAGCAAATTTCGACTGTGTATTGTTTCGTATTTTATCTAACATGGTTTATTTCTTTTTAAAGTAAATTAATCGACCTTTTTTACCCATTAAAGTTCTTAAATCAAATCGTAAGCTACTTTATGCAGCTTACGAAATCGATGGCGGAGTGGACGGGACTCGAACCCGCGACCCCCGGCGTGACAGGCCGGTATTCTAACCAACTGAACTACCACTCCTAAACTGGTGGGTGCTACAGGGTTCGAACCTGTGACATTCGCCTTGTAAGGGCGACGCTCTACCAACTGAGCTAAGCACCCAAATTGTAAAAATTTGAGCTCGGCAATTTTACAATAAAGTTAACAACAATGCTAGCAAAATGCGGACTAACTAATGAGCGATCGGCTTATCAATTTCAACAAACTTCTTTTCGGCCCCATGGCTTGTTTTAGATTTACCTTTTTTCTTACTTGGTTGTCTTGTCAAAGCTAATTCAATAACCTGATCAATCCATCTGACCGGAATTATTTTTAATGAATCTTTAACATCAGAAGGGACATCCACTAAATCCTTCAGGTTTTGCTCTGGTATTAAAATCTTTTTAAGATTACCTCTATGGGCTGCTAATAGCTTTTCCTTCAAACCACCAATAGCAAGGACCTCGCCCCTTAATGTTATCTCACCCGTCATAGCAACATCATTAAACACAGGAATGTTTGTTAGACTTGATATTATCGCTGTTGTAATACCAATACCAGCACTTGGTCCGTCTTTTGGGGTAGCCCCTTCTGGGAAATGAATATGTATATCTTTTGTTTCATAAAAATCACTATCAATACCAAGAACATCCGCCCTACTTCTAACAACGCTCATCGCTGCATGAATGGATTCTTGCATTACATCTCCAAGCTTACCCGTAATGATTGTTTTTCCTTTTCCTGGAACAACTACCGTTTCAATGGTTAATAATTCTCCACCCACCTGGGTCCATGCAAGCCCTGTTACCTGACCAATTTGATTCTTTTTACTAGCCAAACCAATATCAAAAATCTTAACACCTAGGTAATCTTGTAAGTTTTTATTACTAACATTGATTGATTTAGCTTTTTTATCTGTAAGCAATTTTTTTACAGCTTTTCTACATATTTTAGATAATTCTTGCTCAAGCTTCCTTACGCCAGCCTCCCTCGAGTAATACTGGATGATATCTTTGATAGCCTTACCAGTAACTTTCATTTCTGATTTTTTTAAGCCATGCGCCTTTAATTGCTTAGGGAGAAGATGTTTATTGGCAATACTTGCCTTTTCTGCTTCGGTGTAGCCGGGCAGCCTGATTATTTCCATTCGATCAAGAAGTGGCTCAGGTATATTCATTGAATTTGCTGTTGCTACAAACATCACATTTGATAAATCATATTCAATTTCAGCATAGTGGTCATTGAATGTGTGGTTTTGTTCTGGATCAAGTACCTCAAGTAATGCTGATGAAGGGTCACCTCTAAAATCTTGGCCCATTTTATCAACTTCATCAAGTAAAAATAGAGGGTTAGTTACTCCTGACTTTGTCATGTTCTGTAAAATCTTACCTGGCATCGAGCCAATGTAAGTTCTTCTATGGCCCCTTATTTCGGCCTCATCTCTGACACCACCGAGTGCCATTCGTATAAATTTTCGGTTTACTGCCTGTGCGATACTCTGACCTAATGATGTTTTTCCAACTCCAGGAGGACCTACAAGACACAAAATAGGTGCTTTTAGTTTATCCACTCTTTGCTGGACAGCGAGGTACTCAATAATGCGCTCCTTAACCTTATCAAGCCCATAGTGGTCGTTATCTAAAGTAATTTCAGCATTACCCAGATCATGGTTAATTTTTGTGCTTTTATTCCATGGGAGGTTAACAATTGTTTCAATATATGTTCTCACAACAGAAGCTTCAGCAGACATTGGTGACATCATTTTTAGCTTTTTAAGTTCTGACAAACATTTATCCTTAGCGTCGCTCGACATGTCAGTATTATTAATTTTGTCTTGCAGCTCATCGAACTCTGCACCTTCTTCTGAATCACCTAGCTCTTTCTGAATAGCTTTAACCTGTTCGTTTAAATAATATTCCCGTTGTGACTTCTCCATTTGTTTCTTAACTCGACCTCTAATTTTTTTCTCAACTTGAAGAATATCAATTTCAGCCTCCATGAGCTCTAAAAGAAGATTTAGGCGATTTTTTACTTCGAATGTTTCTAATATTTTCTGTTTCTCAGATAGCTTCAATGAAAGGTTGGCAGCTATTGAATCAGCTAATCTTCCTGGCTCTGTAATCGATGTCAGAGATGATAAAATTTCTGGTGGAATCTTTTTGTTAAGCTTAACGTACTGGTCAAATTGAGAAAAAACTGACCTCATGAAAGCTTTTGTATTTTTATCCTTTGGCTCTCTTGTTTTTACGATAGATGCTTCTGCTGTTAAATAATCACTCGTTTGTGTTATTTTTTTTATGTTCGCTCTTTCAAGCCCTTCAACTAAAACCTTGACAGTTCCATCAGGTAATTTAAGGGTTTGAATAATTGTCGCAAGCGTCCCAATTTTATATAAATCTTTAGCTTTCGGCTCATCCTGGTTTGCAGATTTCTGTGCGACTAGAAGTATTTTTTTATCGCCATTATTTGCCTTTTCAATAGCAGAAATAGATTTGTCTCTTCCAACAAAAAGTGGTATCACCAAATGTGGGTAAACAACAACATCTCGTAAAGGAAGCATTGGGAATGATTTATTCATATTTTTCTACTATTCTCTAAGTGTTGAACACTATAAATTATGGTGATGATTTTTATAATATCAAGTGTATTGAATATTTAAACTGCGCTGTTACTTTTCTTCTCTTCTGAGTATACGAAATAAGGTTTTGTTTTATCCTTAATTGATGCTCTATCTATAACAACCGTTTTTAGGTTTCTTACGCCAGGTAACTCAAACATCACTTCTTTAAGTGACTCTTCCATAATAGACCTCAACCCTCTAGCCCCTGTTCTTCTGATGATTGCCTGTGAAGCAATTTCATCAATTGCATCAGGTCTAAATTCTAGATCAACACCTTCCATATGGAATAATTTTTTAAATTGTTTTGTTAATGCATTCTTAGGTTCTGTGAGAATCTTAACAAGCGCCTCTTTATCAAGGGACTGAAGTGAAGCAATCACTGGAAGACGGCCAATAAATTCAGGAATTAAACCAAACTTTATAAGATCTTCAGGTTCAACATTGGCGATTATTTTTCCAATTTCTTTACTCTCATCCTCACCATGAACCTCTGCACCAAAACCTATGCTATTTTTTTCAGTTCTCTGTTGTATTATTTTTTCCAGACCATCAAAAGCCCCTCCACAAATAAACAGTATATTGGTCGTATCTAGTTGAACAAATTCTTGGTTAGGATGTTTTCTTCCTCCTTGGGGTGGAATTGATGCAACCGTTCCCTCAATCAGCTTAAGTAATGCTTGCTGAACACCTTCTCCAGACACATCTCTTGTAATAGATGGATTTTCACTCTTTCTTGATATTTTATCCACCTCATCTACATAGATGATTCCTTTTTGTGCTCTTTCGACATCGTAATCGCATTTTTGAAGAAGTTTTTGCATTACATTTTCCACATCTTCTCCAACGTAACCAGCCTCAGTTAAAGTGGTGGCATCAGCCATCACAAAGGGGACATCAAGAAGCTCTGCAAGGGTCTGAGCGAGAAGGGTCTTACCTGAACCAGTAGGCCCAATAAAAAGGACATTACTTTTTGAAATAACGACAGGGTCTTCGTTATCTTGACCTAATGAACTTAATCTTTTGTAATGATTATAAACGGCCACGGCCAGACTTTTTTTTGCTTCTTCTTGGCCTATGATATGTTCACTAAGTTTGGAGAAAATTTCCTTAGGAGTGTACCGTTTATTTTCTTTCTTACTTTTAACTGAGTTAACTTCAACATCAGTCTCTTCAACAATAATATCGTTACAAAGATCAACACATTCGTCGCAGATGAAAACCGATGGGCCAGCAATTAATTTTTTAACTTCTGTTTGATTTTTTCCACAGAATGAACATAACAATGTTTTTTCTTTTGAGTCTTCAGCCATTTTAATCTTATTTTAAATTTGACCTGCTATTAATAACCTTATCAACAATTCCATAAGCAACAGCATCCTCTGAGCTCATAAAATTATCACGATCAGTATCTTCAGCTATTTTTTTAACTGACTGCTTTGTGTGATGAGCTAATATGTCATTTAGCTTAGATTTTAAATAAAGAATTTCTTTCGCATGAATCTCAATATCAGATGCCTGACCTTGAAACCCTCCCAGGGGCTGGTGAATCATTACACGAGAGTTAGCTAAACAAAATCTTTTGCTTTTAGCACCTGCAGTTAGAAGCAAGGCGCCCATACTGGCTGCTTGGCCAATACATAGAGTGCTAACGTCAGGCTTTATAAATTGCATGGTGTCATAGATAGCCATCCCTGCAGTCACTGAACCACCCGGTGAATTAATATAAAGAGAAATATCTTTATCTGGGTTCTCTGCCTCTAAAAATAAAAGTTGAGCTACTACGACATTAGCCATAATGTCATCTATGGGGCCAACTAAAAAAATCACTCTCTCCTTGAGAAGTCGGGAGTAAATATCATAAGCTCTTTCACCACGACCGCTTTGCTCAACAACCATAGGTATATACCCAAGATTATTTGCTGAAAACTTACTTATTGATTCGGTAGTTTTAACCATTAGGTTGAAGCTCCATAAGCTCATCAAGTGATAGGGTCTTCTTTGTTTTCTTACATTGTGAGGCTATCCAATCAACCACATTATCTTCAGTAGCAAGTGCTGCTGGCTCACTTAATCTTTGTTTATCCTCATAAAACCATTTAACAGCTTTATCAGGGTCATCATAATTTCCTGCGAAACTTTTAACTTTTTCTTTAATTTGCTCTTCACTTGCTTGAAGTTTATTCTTATCAACAACGTTCGCTAATACTAAACGCAATGTAGCTGTTTCTTTTGCTCTACCTTCAAACATTTCAGGTTGGAAGTTAATATCCTTAGCATTCCCTCCTTGCCTTTCAATATTTTGCTGCATGGTCTGCATCATACGATTGATTTCCATACTAACTAAGGACTTAGGAAGCTCTATTTTTGAATGCTTAACTAACTCAGCAAAAATTTGCCTCTTTAGTGCAGCTTTCTTTCTGACACTAACTTCATCAAGTAAAGAATTCTTAATTTCTGAGTTCATTTGCTTGATATCGCCCGACTCAACACCAAGGCTCTTAGCAAACTCAGCATCAATTTTTGGCAATATAGGCTCATCGACAGTAACCATTTTTATGTGGTACTTCACTGCCTTATTAGCAAGTTGAGCAGGTTCATGATCTTTCGGGTAATTTACATCAAAGTCTTTCTCTTCATTTTCCTTCAAACCAACAATCTGTTCATCTATTTCTTTGACCCTTTTTGCGTCCCCTAAGATAAATTCAATGTTCTCTTTCCCGGTATCCTCTATTTTTTCACCATCAAGAAATGATTCCATCTTAATGTTAACCTTGTCGCCCATCTTTGAAGCCCTTTTTACGGATTTGAAGGTACTTCTTTGTTTCGCGATTGTGTCTATTGTTTTCTTAACATCATTTTCTTTTACATCAGTATCATAATCAGTAACGCTAATCTTTTTCACATCGATGTCTTTTACTTCCGGAAATATCTCAAATGTAGCAGTGAACTCGAAATCATCATTAATGTTTGAAAGAGGTTCATGTTGGATATCAGGCATACCTGCTACCTGTATTTTGTTTTCTTCTATGACAATTCCAAATCTTTCTTCAATGGCTTTTGAATAAACTTCTGTTTTGATGTCAGGGCCATATTGTCTCTTAATGATGCTCAAAGGAACTTTTCCAGGCCTAAATCCTTGGACACGCGCTGTTTTAGTAAGCTGCTGAAAACGTTGGTTTATTTGATCTTGTAAAGGAGCAACAGGTACTATGACCTTTACTCTTCTTTCAATATTGCTTATTTTTTCTAATGCTTCTGCCATTAAATAATTCCTAAAATATTGGTGCGAAAGGAGAGACTCGAACTCTCACGCCTTGCGGCGCTGGTACCTAAAACCAGTGCGTCTACCAATTCCGCCACTCTCGCTTGTTCTAGTAAACGTACAACTATAATAAGCGCGTATTATAGCAGTTTAGTCAAATTTGGTACCGAAAAATTCAATCTAAATTATTACTTGGTAGTTGATGATTAATTACATTAAAATTGATAGATATTATTTTATAATTTTAAAAAAAATGAATATCAGGTTTTCGCCAATTTTTAAGAACAATGCATTAGTCACATTTTTATTTTTTTTAACCTCATGTAGCTTTATCGACTATCAAGAAAAACCGCTTGATATCAACGAAATCCACCAAAAGAATAAACAAGTAAACTTAAATGACTCAGACTTCATAGCCTACTTAGAAAAAAATAACTTCGATAAAGCGAATATTCCATTTAAAAGCTGGGGAATTGATGAGCTTTTGATTGCACAAAAGTACTTTAACCCGCAGTTAAAGACAGCTGACTTAGAACTTAAATACATCGAAAGCAATGAAAAAATTGCCTCGCTTCGACCCTTGTCCTCACTTGGGGGTAAGTATGAAAGAGGTGATGTTGGTGATCCAAGTGATAACTTTTTCAAATTTGACTATACATTTACCTTCGAAACTGCCAACAAAAGACTAATAAGATATGAACTCGCATTCAATGAAACTCAGTTAGCGCTTCTTGATAAAGAGTTAATACATTGGAAGTTACGAGGTAACCTGATTGAAAGCCTTACTCAATACATAAATAACCAAAATTTAATTCAAATACTTAAAAATAAAATACGGCTTCAGCAGTCCATCGTTTTCATGGTACAAAAAAGGCTAAATTTTGGCCTAGTTTCCAAAATTGATTTATCAAGAGAAAAAATAAAATTTAACTCTATAAAAAAAGAATTAATGAAACATCAAAATTTACAACTAAACATTACAAAAAATATGGCAACGCTTGTTGGTTTTAGCCTTGAACAATTTAACCTGCTGGCTATAGATATTAAAAAAACAAAGGAGAAATTAACCTCAAGCCTAACAGAGTATTTTGCAAATATTGACCAAACTAAAATGCATTCAACAGCCTTACTAAATAGGATAGATTTAAGACAAAAGCTGGCGCACTACGCAATAGCTGAGGCTAATCTTAAGTTAGAAATTGCGAAGCAATATCCTGATATGACATTTACACCTGCCTATATTTACGACTTTGGTTATAATGTATGGGGGTTAGGTATCCAAACACTATTAAAGACTCCCGAGAGAAATAAAGCTTACATTAATCTTGCAACAATATTTCGAGAGTTAGAAGCAAGTAAGGTAGAAAATTTTGAGCTCGAAGTTAACAATCAGGTAGAGGAGCTATCTTTGTCTATACAAAAAAACAAAGAGCATGAATTAGCAGTCAAACAGTCTTTAGTCTCAAAAAACATGCTAATCAATCAGCTACAAGAAAGATTCGATCAAGGACAAATTGATAGAATGGAACATGAGAAAGAAATGTATGCTTTACTTGA
>UPTG01000874.1_pt1 | contig 23740 bp, 18 predicted proteins | sample 2160121 | NCBI WGS metagenome assembly UPTG01 (sample SAMN06266255, study PRJEB28933) | marine metagenome | isolation source: Columbia River Estuary | place: USA:Columbia River Estuary, USA | collected 2014-07-27
CTACCAATACTTTAAGAATTATTTCGGCTGCTACTCTGGTAGTTTTTGTTGTTATTTATGTGGCATCTCAAATGGATGTTACAGGCATTGCATTTGAATCTATGTTGAATATTGATTACAGAATAGGCGCACTTATTGGCTTTGTTATTGTTCTCATTTATATTTTTATTGGCGGATTTGTTGCCGCTGTATGGTCAGATATGTTTCAAGGCATCTTAATGTTTTTTGGATTGGTTTTACTACCAATAGTTGTGTGGTTTTCTATGGATCATGGAGCTGGTATATCTGAAGGATTAAATGCTATAGATCCTACACTAACACAGATCATGGGAAGAAGTGATGATGGTTTAATGAATTTGTTCACAATTCTTGGTTTTTCTATGATAGGTTTAGGCTTTCTAGGATCACCACAGGTATATGTTCGTTTCATGTCTATTAAAAGTGAAAAAGAGATTGATAAAGGAAAATGGATTGCGCTTATTTTTACGTTGCTTACTGATGCAGCAGCAGTAACAATTGGTATTCTTGCTCGTATTTTATATACAAAACAAGGAGAAAACCCTGAATTAATATTAGGTACTGGTGGGGAAAATGTTTTAAGTATAATTACCCACGATTTCTTACCCACAATATTAGTGGCAATATTTATTGCTATTGTCCTTTCCGCAATTATGTCAACAATTGATTCTCTTCTTATTCTTGCTTCTAGTGCTATTACTCGCGACTTTTATCAGAAAATATTCAGGCCTGATTTAAAAGATGAGGATTTAACTAATTTTTCAAGGTTAGTTACTGTTGGAATGGCTTTGGCTGCATTGGGAATTGCCAGTTTATTATACTATTTGTATCCTAATAGACAGGTTTTTTGGATTATGATTTTTGGATGGTCTGGAATTGCTGCCACTTTTTGCCCAGTGATTATTTTATCTCTTTTCTGGAGGGGATATTCTGAAAAAGGAGCCATTGCTTCTATGATTACAGGCTTTGTTTCTGTAATATTATTCAAGTTTATATTTTCTAATATTGAAGGAATAGGTGCCTATTTAAAAGAGTTAGATGTTTTAGCACCTTCTTTCGCTTTAGCAATGATTGTAGGTTATATTGTTTCAAAGATATTCCCTCCCGAGAATACTGAAAGGGATATAAATACTCAGTACAACAAACTATAAAAAGTATTTTAGTGACCTTTTTTTCTGTATTTATTAAAGAAAATTAATTGTTAATTTAATTTATGAAAAAAATATTATTTCTTTTCTTTTCTGTTTCTATTTTATTTTCATGTAATAATAATAAAAAGATTTATGCAAAGAACCTAAGCCACTTTAAAAATCTAATTGAAGATATTAATATTTACTTTATGGATTCAACAATAAATAATATTGAGATATCTAATTATTATACTGAAGATTTTGTTTTTTATTCTTATCCAGCAGGTCATAAAAAAGGAGTAGAAACAGTTAAAGTTGATTATATTAATAACCTTAATCAGATGAAAAAAATGAATATGTCAATTAATATTGGTCATTCTATTTATTTACCTGGAATAAATGAAGAATCACATGATTTAGATGGGAGTGTTCGTTTGTATTATGGAGCAACTATATCTATTGACACTAGCATTGTTGAATTTTCTGGATACCAAACTATAAATTTTGAAGAAGGCAAGATTTCTGGAATTTGGGAATGGGCTGATTATGGAGGGGTGAGTAATCAACTAAATTAATTTTTGAAATAGAAAAACCCACTCAAATGAGTGGGTTTTTTTTGGTGTGGGCAATGAGGGACTCGAACCCCCGACTTCCTCCGTGTAAAGGAGGCACTCTGAACCAACTGAGTTAATCGCCCTTAAATTGGATTGCAAATATATACCATTTCTTATCACAAGCAAGTTTTTTTAAATTAATTTAAAGGACTTCAGCCACTACAAATGTACTTCCTCCAATAAAGATTAAATCATCTTTATTAGCACATTCCTTTGCATTGTTAAGTGCTTGTTTCACACTAGTAAAAGCATCTCCATTAAGATTAAATGCCTTTGCTTTATTTTTTAACTCTTGTGCATTCATTGCCCTTACAATATCGGCTTGGCAAAAATAATAACACGCATTTTTGGGAAGATGTGATAGAATACTGTCTAAATTTTTATCGTTAACTGTGCCAAACACAAAGTGAAGTTGCTCGTATTTTGTGTTTTTTAATTGTTTGCTGATTTGCCTTATACCATCCTCATTGTGTCCAGTGTCGCAAATAATATGTGGGATTTTACTAAGGGTTTGCCACCTTCCTAATAGTTGAGTATTGGCTACTATTTTTAATAATCCTTGTTCAATATTACTGCTATTTATTGTCCAACCTTGTCCCTGCAATTGTTCTATGGCTGTTATTGTAGTATTGATATTCTCCTTTTGATATTCTCCTTTTAAATCAGTTACATAGTTCTGTTGAGGGTTGGTATAAATTAAATGTGCATTTTTTTCTTTCGCAATATTTTGGAAAATAGTATTTGTTTCTTTTTGTTTTCTTCCAATAATTATAGGCGTATTCTCTTTTATGATTCCTGCTTTTTCGGCTGCAATTTTTTCAATTGTATTACCTAATAAGTTAGTATGGTCAATTCCAATATTTGTAATGATAGAAAGTTCTGGTTTGATAATATTAGTACTATCCAACCTCCCTCCTAAACCTGTTTCAATAATTGCAATATCTACTTTTTCTTTAGCAAAATAATCAAATGCCATAGCGACTGTAAACTCAAAAAAGGAAAGTTCCATTTCTTCAAAAATAGTTTTGCTTTCTTTTACAAAGCCTACCACCTCTTGTTCAGTAATCATTTTTCCGTTTACCTTAATTCTTTCTCTGAAATCCTTAAGATGAGGGGAAGTGTATAGTCCGACTTTATGTCCTGCTTCTTGTAGTACAGAAGTTAGCATGTGAGCTGTAGAACCTTTTCCATTAGTCCCTGCAATATGGATGCTTTTAAATTGGGTGTGCGGATTTCCTAAGTATTTTGAAGCAGCTACTATGTTGCCAATATCTGCTTTATAAGCTGCTGCACCTGTCCTTTGGTACATAGGTAAACGGCTAAATAAATAATCAAGTGTTTCTTGATAATTCATTAGTTTAAACGGAAATTATAAATGATTTTTCCTTGTTGATTATTGGGTGCACTCTTTTTAGTGTCAAACTTGGTTTTAAGTGCGGCTGCTTTTGCTCTTTGTAATAGCTCTTTGTTCAGAGTTGTTGACCCTTTAGCTCCTGGAGTAGCACTAATTACATTCCCTAATCTATCAACTGTTATTAAAACAACAACTGTTCCTTCAACTTGCGTGTTGTAAATCGGCTTTGCTTTAAATTCAACTTTTCTTCCTCCAAGCTGGTATGCAGTTCCATCTTCTCCAATACCACCACCTTCATATACTTCTGAGTTTGGATCACCATCAATTACACCTTGATTTCCATCACCACCTGTCTCACCCTCTGAAGAGTTTTCTTTCTTCTTTTTACCAGGATAAAGAGCTTTTTTATTTACTTCTGGTTTCTTTTCTTCAATTACTTCTTCTTTTGGTTCTTTCTTCTCTATTACCTCTTCTTTTTCCTCCTTCTTTTCAACTGATGGAGTTTCAACTGTATTTTGTGTAATGATTTCCTCAGTACTTTTTTCTATTTGCTCTTCAATCATTTCTTCCTCTACAATTTCAGTAATTTCTTCAGTGCTTTCAGGTTCAATTTCTCCTAATCCTTCATCAGAAAACCCAAAGTTGATAGAGATGCCTTCTTCAGCTGGAGGCGGGTCTTGGTAAGTAAGTCCCATAAAAAGAAAAGCAACTAAGAGTAATGCATGAAACAGTATTGTTCCAATGATGCCTTTTCTTTTGTTTTTCTTCTCTGAAGAAGTCATTTTAATGAGGTGTCGTGGCTAATACAATCTTGTATTTATTCCTGTAAGCAATATCCATAACTTTCACAACATGTTCAATTGCTACTGATTTATCAGTATGTAAAATAATTGCAGGTTCCTGTTCATTATTTATGATTAATTTTAATTCCTGTTCAATTGTATTTTCTAATACAGGGTTCTCATTAATATAGAATTGAATATCTTTTGTTATTGAAATTGAGATGGTTTGTTTTTCAAGAGTTTTGGCTTTACTGCTTGGTAATAAGAGCTTTAAGGCATTAGGACTGACTAGGGTAGAAGTAAGCATAAAAAAGATCAACAATAAGAAAACTATGTCCGTCATTGAGGACATGTTAAAATTTGGCGTTACTTTATTTCTGCTTCTTAATGCCATTATTCGTTATGGTGTAAAAGATCTAAAAACTCAGTTGTTTTTGCTTCTAACATAAATACTACTTTGTCCACTTTGGATACTAAATAGTTGTATGCAATAAAGGCGATAATCCCCACAATTAAACCAGCTACTGTGGTTGTCATGGCAGTGTATATTCCCTTTGATAGCATTTCAACATCAATATTTCCTCCTGCACTTGCCATTTCATGAAAAGCAACAATCATACCAATTACAGTTCCTAAGAACCCTATCATAGGTGCAGCTCCTGAAATAGTCGCTAAGTTGGCTAAGTTATTTTCCATTTTAAAAACCTCTAACTTGCCTTGGTTTTCAATAGCAGCCGAAATATCCGTCATAGGTTTGTTGATACGATTCACTCCTTTTTCAATCATTCTTGAAATAGGACTGTCGGTATTTCTGCATAATGTTTTAGCTGCTTCAATATCCTTTGCTTCAACAAAATTCTGGATGCTTTTTAGGAAATTCTCATCTTCCTTACTTGCTTTTTTAATGGCAGAAAAGCGTTCAATCAAAATGTAAATAGCAAAAATAGATAGGATTCCTAATGCTCCCATTACTAGATTTCCTCCAATTCCTCCTGAAGTAATTAAATCAACCACTGAAAGTGTTTTTTCTGTAATCTCAGGATTTGTTAAGCTATCAGGAACGGTTTGTATTTGTAATAAGAGACTCATGTAAAGTGTTTTATATTAAACGATAAATTTATTTTTTATTGCATAAAGATATAAGTAGCTGCACCCGCTAAATAGCCCATTAGTGCAAGCAAAGAAATGTTTTTCATGTACCAAATAAAGTCAATTTTCAGGATTCCCATAACAGCAACTCCTGCAGCTGATCCAATAATTAAAACTGAACCTCCCGTCCCTGCACAGTAAGCTAAAAACTCCCAGAATTTTCCATCAACAGCAAAGTCACCTATTGGTGTAATTTCATACATTCCCATTGCTCCTGCTACTAAAGGTACATTATCAACTATTGAAGATAATAAACCAATTATTATATTGATGATATAAATATCACCATTAAAAGTTTTATCTAAGAAAGTAGCTACAATATCCAATTGTCCTGCTGATTGTAAACTTGCTACCGCTAATAGAATTCCTAAAAAGAAAAAGATAGTAGGAACATCTACTTTTTTAAGAACTCCAATAACAGATAATGCTGATTTTTGTTCATGATTCTTACTTCTATGTAATATTTCAGTAACTAACCAAAGTACTCCTAAGGATAATAACATCCCAACATAAGGAGGTAAGTGAGTAACCGTTTTAAAAACTGGAACAAATAGTAGTCCTGCTACTCCCATATAAAATATTAAGTTTCTTTCGAATGGAGTGGTTGGGTCGGTATAATGTTCTTTACTTTCAACATTAACAGGACGAGTAATATCTCCTTTTAGCCTGAAAGTTAAATAAATTAAAGGAACAATTGCACAAACTACTGAAGGTAAAAATACTGATGTAATGATATTAGCAGCTGTTACTTGCCCGCCAATCCAAAGCATAATAGTAGTTACATCACCTATTGGAGACCAGGCTCCACCTGCATTAGCTGAAAGGATTACCATTCCAGCAAACATCCACAAATCTTCTTTATCTTTAATCAGTTTGGTAAGTAAAGCAGCCATAACAATTGCTGTTGTTAAATTATCTAAAGCAGCAGAAAAGAAGAAAGTTATAATACTTAAAATCCACAATAAAGCTACCCTTTTGTTAGTTGTAATTTTATCAGTAATAATTGAAAAGCCTTCATGAGCATCAATTAATTCTACAATAGTCATGGCTCCCAAAAGGAAGAATAAAATTTCAGCAATATCCACCAAATGGTGTGATAAATGTTCGTTTATATGATGTGCATCAACTCCAGAGAATGCATAAAGTGCCCATCCTAATCCTCCAATAATAAGTGCTGAAGCTGCTTTGTCAACTTTAATTGAGTGCTCTAAAGCAATTGCCATGTATCCTAAAACGAATACAATAATCATAAGTGTAATAATCATAAATTTTTGTTAGTTGTTTATTTTAAAGTTATTTTTGTAAATATACTGTTGTACTTGGGAAAGCAAAATCACTATTGTGTTTCTTTACAATTTCCATTATTTTATAATTGACATCTTCCTTCACATCAATTAAATCATTCCATTTTGGGCTGTCAACAAAGTACATAACCAAGATATCTAAAGAGCTTGATCCAAATTCTTGGAAGCGTACCTTTCCTTCTTGATTTGTTTTTGGATGTTGATTAATCATTGCTTGAATGTCAGTTACAATTGCTTTTATTTGTTCAGGAGCAGTTTCGTAAGTCAAACCAATATTGAACTTAACTCTTCTTACAGGTCGCATTCCTAAATTATCCAGCTCTGCATCAATCATTTTTTTGTTAGGTACAGTCACTAAGCTTTTGTCAAAAGTTCTGATTCTAGTACTTCTGAATCCTACCTTTTCCACAGTACCTGTAACCGTTCCAACCGTAACAGTGTCGCCCACAGTAAAAGGTTGATCAAAAAATATAGTGAAAGAGCCTAGTAAATTTTCTAAACTTTCTTTGGATGCCATAGCTAAAGCAATACCTCCAATCCCTAAACCTGCAGCTAAGGCTGTAATATCTACTTCAAAAACATTACCCATTACAATTACTAATGCAAATATATAAGTGATAATTTTTGCAATCTCAACAATAAAAGGAATTAGTTGATCATCCATTTTGTTTTCGGTGGCTTCTGCTCTTTTATTCAGAATCAATCCTATAAAATCTATTACTTTTAAGAATATCCAAAAAATAGAATAAACATATATAAGAGAAAACCCTTTGTTGATTAGCATTTTTAATCCCACTTCATTTTCTGGAGCTAAATTCCAAACTTCAGGGTAGTTGATGTGTGAACTTCCTAAGTAAATAATAGAAAGCATTATGATGAATCCAATTGGCTTGGTGAGTAAAGCATCAAATTTATCAACTCCTACTTCCGCCCCTTTTTTTCCTACAATTTTAAAAAGTAAATGACTTAAATATTTTGAGATTAGCTTTTTGAAAAGTAAACCTACAAGTATAGCTCCAATAAACCAAGAATAATCAAGCAAAGTATTACTTAAAAATTCTATTTGCAAAAATTCTGTTTCCATAATTTAATTTTAGTTAGACTAGTTCTTTTAGTGCAATTTCAAAAGCTGTTTTTGAAATGTGCGTTTTACTATTATTAATTGCGTGTGATTTTATTAATGCGTTTTTAATGCAATCTGAAGTGTCAGCAAAAATTGCTTTATCAGTCATTTCAATTTCATCCTCCATTAAGTAAGCAAAAACCCTAGCCATTCCACAATTTGCAATAAAGTCAGGTAATACACTTACTCTTGCGTCAGCACTTTTTGAAATAGGGCCAAAGAAAATTTCTTTATCAGCAAAAGGCACATTTGCTCCTGCTGAAATTACTTCCAAACCATTTTCAACCATTTGGTCTAATTGGTTTTGAGATAATAACCTTGATGCTGCAGCTGGTACAAAAATTTCAGCTCCAATACTCCATATTTTTTCATTTGCTTCTTCAAATGACATCATGTTGTTAGCTTCTAAAAAGTTAGAAGAACGATCTTCTAATAATGATTTTACTTCTTCAAAAGCATATCCTTCAGTATTAATTACTCCTCCTATTTTATCAATAATTCCAACAATAATCGCTCCTTCTTGTGCTAAATAATAAGCAGCAGCACCAGCCACATTTCCCCACCCTTGTACGATTACTCTTTTTCCTTTAACTTCTCCTCCATAAATATTGTAGTAGTGCAGAATTGCCTCTGAAACTCCATATCCAGTGATTAAATCTCCAACTGAGTAATCTTTATTTGGGTTAGGAGTAAGTTTTTCATCTCTTACAATTAATGGAACTCCTTCTGATAATTGATTGATGATTTTCATTGTACCTTCCTCATCTTTTTTGTGGTGTCCTCTTACAATTCCTTCAAGAGGAAATAAAATGCCTTCATTTTTACACATTGGCATTACTTCATGAACTTCATCAACATTCATATCTCCACCCGTCCCATAATATGTTTTTAGTAATGGTTTAGCTGCAGCATACCATCTTTGTAAAACTTCTTTTTTTCTTGGATCTCTAGGGTCAAAATTAATTCCTGATTTACCACCACCAATTGGAGGTCCGGCAACTGTGAATTTTACTTCCATAGTTTTTGCAAGTGCCAAAACTTCATCTTTTGTTACACCTACTCTCATTCTTGTCCCTCCAGCAGCAGCACCACCTCTCAATGAGTTGATCACTATCCATCCTTCAGCATCAGTTTCAGCATCTTGCCATTCAAAAACTACTTCTGGTTTTTTATCTTCAAACTTCTTTAGTAACTCTTCCATTATATAGCGATTAAATTTTTTGCAAATGTATCAATAAGACATCAGATAATTGATAAGATATGTTAGATTTTTAATACTAATATTTGTAAATGATTCCACCGCAATTATCATGTTTTGCTCCAGTGACTGATTTTAGACAATTTACTTCATTTCTTACTCTTAAAACTCCTAAAAAAGCAAAGATTAAAGCTTCCTTAAAATTGATTGTATCTTTACTTGGAGTAATAATTTCTGATGTTGAATAGTGTTGAATTCGGCTCATTAAATAAGTGTTAAAAACCCCACCTCCTGTAAATAATGCTGATTTATCTTTCAAAAACACACCAATTTGCATTGCAATATGTTCGCAAAAAGTATGTAGAATATCTTCTGATTTATATTCTTCTAAAAGTAAAGGATTGATAAATTTTTCTACCCATTCTCTTCCTAAGGATTTAGGAGCATCCTTTTTATAAAAGTCTAAATTATTGAATTTTATTAATAGTCCAGGTATTAGTTTTCCTCTTTCTGCAATTTCCCCCCTTTCATCAAATTCAATCCCTAATTTTTGACTTATTTTATTCATCACAATATTTACAGGACAAATATCAAATGCCTTAATGTTATTGTTTCCTTCTTTAATTGAAATATTAGCAAACCCTCCAAGATTGATACAGTATTTAAAATCAGAAAAAAGGTGTAAATCTCCAATAGGAACTAAAGGAGCACCTTGTCCACTTAGGGAGATATCTAAACTTCTAAAATCATTGATTGTTGTAGTTTTAGTTTTTTTAGAAATAGTTTTCCCACAACCAATCTGCAGAGTATATTTATTTTCAGGTTCATGAAAAATTGTATGACCATGACTCGCAATAAAATCTACTTTTTCTCTTAACAAAAATGAGCTGATTATTTCTCCTAAAAATTTTCCGTAATCTTTATTAATTTGTGTAATTTCTTCTTCATTTTCAAGATGTAATTCAGCTAAAGTTTTTTTCCATAAATTAGAGTATTTTACTGTTTCAGATTTAATTATTTCAAATGTCCATTTATCAGTTTTAGAAAAAGTGCAAATTGCTAAATCCACTCCATCTAGTGATGTTCCTGACATCACTCCTAAAACTCTGTATTGCACATTCTCAATCATCAATTCTCAAAAGTAGTTTAAAAAATGTATTTTTGCATGAATTTTTAAAAAAGCACAAAGAATGAATTTTGAATTGACTGAAGAGCAAATTGCAGTGAGAGATGCGGCAAGAGAATTTGCTCAAACAAAGTTATTACCTGGAGTCATTGAAAGAGATGAAAATCAAACTTTTCCAGCAGAACAAATCAAGGAGCTTGGAGAATTGGGTTTCTTAGGAATGATGGTTGACCCAAAATATGGTGGCTCAGGAATGGATGCAGTTTCTTATGTTTTGGCAATGGAAGAAATTTCAAAAGTAGATGCCTCATGTTCAGTTGTAATGTCAGTTAATAATTCATTAGTTTGTTGGGGACTTGAAACTTTTGGTACTGAAGAGCAAAAAGAAAAATATTTAAAACCTTTAGCAACTGGTGAAATTATTGGTGCATTTTGCCTTTCTGAGCCAGAGGCCGGTTCGGATGCTACATCACAACAAACAACAGCAATTGATAAAGGAAATCATTATTTATTAAACGGAACAAAAAACTGGATTACAAATGGAAGTTCAGCTTCTGTTTATTTAGTAATTGCTCAAACTGATGTAGAAAAAGGACACAGGGGAATCAATGCTTTTATTGTTGAGAAAGGAATGGATGGTTTTGTTGTAGGACAAAAAGAAAATAAACTTGGAATTAGAGGTTCTGATACACATTCATTAATGTTTACGGATGTAAAAGTCCCAAAAGAAAATAGAATTGGTGCAGATGGTTTTGGATTTACTTTCGCAATGAAGACTTTATCAGGAGGAAGAATTGGAATTGCTTCACAAGCATTAGGTATAGCATCAGGAGCATATGAATTAGCTTTACAATATTCTAAGGAAAGAAAAGCATTTGGGAAAGAGATTTCTAAACACCAAGCCATTGCATTTAAATTAGCTGATATGGCTACTGAAATTGAAGCTGCAAGATTGTTGTGCTTAAAGGCTGCATGGTTAAAAGATAACGGACAAAATTATGATAAAATTGGAGCAATGGCAAAAGTATTTGCTTCAGAAACAGCTATGAAAACTACTGTTGAGGCAGTACAGGTACATGGTGGTTATGGCTTTGTAAAAGAATATCATGTAGAACGATTAATGCGTGATGCAAAAATTACTCAAATTTATGAAGGAACTTCTGAGATTCAGAGAATTGTAATCTCTCGTTCTATTTTAAAATAAAAATTATGAAAAAACTAATCTTATTATCATTTTCAATTTTGTTTGCTCTTGGAGTAAATGCTCAGATTGATATTGATAAATCAAAAATTAATCCAGCTTATTTAAAGTTTTTGCCTTCAAATGCAAACCCTGAAGATTTAAGACCATCTGATATTCCATCAGAGCAAGTTCTTAAACAAATGGGACTTTCTGATGAAGAAATTGCAGAAGCAATGGCTTTTAAGAATAGTACTGGTAAGTATGCGAAAAATGGAAATGAAGCAGTTCAAGTAAATGATAATTTGGCTAAGTTTTATGAAACTTTTGGAGATACTTTAGTTGCCGATACTACTACTTATCCAAAAGCTAGAATTTATGGTCAAGATGTTTTTAGAAATAATGAGTTGTCATTTTATCAAAAAGCATTGGATGCAAAAGCTCCTGAGAATTATAAAGTTGGAAGTGGTGATGAAATATCTATTTCAGTTTGGGGTTATTCTGAGTTTTCAGAAAACTTAATGGTTGATGAAAGAGGGTATATTACGCCTAGTTCTTATGGTAGAATTTATGTAAAAGGACTTACTTTTAAGAGAATGCGTTCTCTGTTAAAAAGTAAGTTTGGATCTTTCTTGGATATGAAAAACTCTGAGATTGATGTTACGCTATCATATTCTAGAGTAATTACTGTGAATATTGTTGGAGAGGTTTACAATCCTGGATCATATAGTATTCCTGCAATCAATACTGCATTTAATGCATTGATTGCGGCAAACGGGCCTAATCAGTTAGGGACAGTCCGTAATATTTATATTAAAAGAGATGGTAAAACTGTTGATTCTTTAGATGTTTATCAGTTCTTGTTTAACCCAACTCGATCACAAGATATTTATATGCAAGATGGGGATTATCTTTTTGTACCTCCTGCAAAGCATATAGTTGAGGTTAGTGGTGCTGTAAATCGTCCTTATACTTATGAGGCAAAAACAGGTGAGTCTGTTGCAAGCTTAATTAAGTATGCTGGTGGATATACTACTAATGCTTTTTCTGATGTTGTTACTTTAAAGAGTATTGAATATAATTCAATAAAAGTAAATGATGTTCATAATGATCACGCGAAATCTACTACTGTTAAGAATGGAGATGAGATTATTGTAAACACTATTTCTAATAAAATATCGAATGTTGTTACTGTAAAAGGAAGTATAGGTGTGGCAGGTGATTATGAATTTATTAGGGGTGAGAAATTATTAGATTTATTAAATAGATCTAAGTGTGTTGCTGATAAAACTTTCTTGGATAAAGTATATATTATTCGATTAAATGAGGATAGAACAAAAACACATATTTCAGTAAATTTAGAATCAGTTTTAAAAGATAAAAATCATAAGGATAATATTTATTTAAAAGAATACGATATAGTAAGAGTGCTTTCTATTGATGATTTTTATGATGAGTTTTCTGTATCAGTTTTAGGAGCAGTTAGAAGTGGCGGAGAATTTGATTTTGGAGTTGGAATGACTTTGCAAGATGTTTTGTTACAATCAGGAGGATTAACTCAGCAAGCAGAAGGAAGTAGAGTAGAAGTAAGTAGAATCATGGATTATGATATTTCATCTAATAAATTAAAACCAAGAAGAGCAGTTGTAAAAACAATTTCTATTGGGGAGGATTTAGTGTTAAGTAATGAAGCTATTGATTTTGAATTACAACCATTTGATCAAATTTTTGTTAGAGAAAATCCTGATTTTGAAGATGCGAAAAATGTAGTTTTAACTGGAGAAGTAAAATACCCTGGGACCTATACTTTGCTTTCAAAAGATGAAAAGATTTCATCAGTAATTAAAAGAGCTGGAGGATTAACAAATTACGCTTATTTGGATGGAGTAAAGATGTATAGAAGGTTTGTGAATCAGATAACTGATGAAGTTGAGCTAAATATACCAGATGCTATTTTAGATTCTATTTTAACTGATGTTGAACTTTCCAATATTTATAACAAGGAATTGTTAAATCGTGAAATTTTAAAATCTAAAAGCATTAACATTGATAGCTTAGTTTATGATGTTGTTTATTTTAATATGAAAGAAGCAATGTCAAGCAAATCAAAACATAATTTGGTTTTATTAGAAGGTGATAGTATTATTATACCCAAGCATCTTGATTTAGTTCATATAACTGGGGATTTAAATAATCTTAATGGGACTTCAATTTCCGCACCCTTTTTTGGTAGAAGAGCTAGTTATTATGTAAATAATTTTGCTGGAGGGTTTTCTAAAGATAATAAAAAGTCAAGTACCATTGTAGTGCATGCAAATGGAGTTTCAAAGAAATCATTAAATCTTGGGTTATTTTCAATTTCCCCTAAAGTAAAACCTGGTTCCACTATTAAAGTAGTAAGTGAGCATAAAGTAAAGCGAAAGAAACAAGATGACATTGATTATAACAAACATATTGAGAGTGTGATTATAAAAGTTACTGCAATGATGTCATTGTATTTATTAATTGAAAGGGTAAATAATGGGTTTTAATGGAACGGTATAATGATGAAATACAGTTAAAAGATATTCTGATTAAATTATCAGAGTATAAGACCTATTTATTAAAGAAGAAGTTTACGATTATTGGCTTTTCGTTTTTATTTTTTCTAATTGGAGTTATTACTGCAATATCTACTGAAACAAAATACAATGCTGAGCTTACTTTTGTGGTTGAAGGAGAAAAAGGAGGAGGTTCATTAGGTTCAATGTCAGGAATTGCATCTCAATTTGGTTTTGATATAGGCGGGAGTGAAAGTGCAACTTTCAGTCAGAGTAATATATTAGAGCTTTTAAAATCAAGAGGAGTTATTGAAAATACTCTTTTACAAAATATCAAAGTTAATGGAAAAGAGGATTTGCTTATAGAGCATTATCTTGAGCTCAATAAAGTTAAAGAATCTTGGTTGGAAAATGATGATTTTGATGGGATTTCATATCATGAAAATTCTACTTTTATTCATGATAGCATTAGTGGTGGGATTTGGAAAAGTATTATTGAAAACAAACTTATTGTAGAGCTAGAATCAGATGAATCTAACATTATAACTTTGTCTTACTTGTCGGTAAATGATGAATTTGCAAAAGGTTTTGTTGAATCTTTGATTGGTGAAATGAGTAAAATGTATATCTCACATCAAACTGCTCAAGCAAATAATACTTTGGATTTTTTGCAAAATAGAGCAGATTCTGTTTTTTCAGAGCTAGAAATAGCGGAGGAAGATTTTGCTAGAATTAAAGATATCAACCAAAGAATTGTAAAAGCATCTGGAAGGTTGAAGGAGTTGCAATTAATGAGAAGGGTAGAGGTATTAAATGCAATGTATTTGGAGATTGTAAAAAACCTTGAGCTTTCAAAGATTACTCTTTTAAATCAAACTCCAATTATCAATATTATTGATGAGCCAATTTTACCTCTTGATGAAGATAAAAAATCCAAAACTTTAGCTGGTCTGTTAGGTGGTTTTTTAGGAGGATTTCTTTCCTTGTGTTTCTTTATATTCAGGAAATTATTTAAAGATGCTTTAGCTGAGGTTTAGAGTAAAGCTTTTAACCCTTCTAATCCAATCCTTCTTGATCCTTTTAAAAGTATAGTTTTATTTTGAATAGGATTTGATTCAAGAAATCCTTCAAATTCTTTCCTACTTTGAAATGCATTTTTGTAAATAAGAGAAAATTCCTTTCCAATAAAGATTGCCTCAAGGGTTAATTCTTTTGTAAGATTAATAATCTCAAGATGCTCTCTTTTTGAGTGCATTCCTAACTCTAACATATCTCCTAGGATACAAATTTTATTTTTATAATTCTGTTTAGCAAAAGATTTGAGCATTGCTTTCATACTAGAAGGGTTAGCGTTATAAGCATCAAGAATTAACGTATTTCTTGTCGTTTTAACTACCTCCGAACGATTATTTGTAGGGATATATTCCTCAATAGCAACCTTGATGTTGTCGTCTGAAATTCCAAAAAATTCTCCAACACATATAGCAAGCATAATATTATAAAATTGATAATCCCCTATCAGATTTGATTGAATAGATATATTATTGTATTCTAAACTTATAGATGGAGTGTTTTTAGTTGTTATTCCTTTGAAATTCCCTTTTTCACCATAAGTAAATCTTTCTAAATTTTTAGATAAGTTAAGTAAAAGCTCATCATTAGAATTTACAAATGCAATCCCTTGGTTTTCATGCAGATATTTGTAGAGTTCATTTTTTGTATTAATTACTCCTTGTATGTCTCCAAAACCCTCAAGGTGAGCAGCTCCAATATTTGTTATTGCTCCATGAGTCGGATTTGAAATAGAGCATAAAAATTCAATTTCTTTTTGATGATTTGCTCCCATCTCTATTATGGCAATTTCTTGCGTATTTGATATTTCTAAAAGACTTAAAGGAACGCCAATATGATTGTTCAGATTTCCTTTTGTTGAATAACAGTTTTTTTCGGATGATAAAACAGCATTAATTAACTCTTTCGAAGTCGTTTTTCCATTCGTACCTGTAATTCCAATTATTGGAATGTTAAGCTGTTTTCTATGCAATGTTGCTAGTTCTTGAAGCGTTGCTAAAACATTATCTACTAAAATAGTATTAGAACTGTTTGCATATTCTTTTTCATCAATAATTGCAAAACTACAACCATTCTTAATTGCTTTGTCTGCAAATTTATTGCCATTGAAGTTCTCGCCTTTTAATGCAAAGAATAAACTTCCTTTCTCAATTTTTCTTGTGTCCGTACATATGGACGGGTGCTTTTGAAAAATTGTATAAAGATCTTCAGTAGTCATTTCTGTATAAAACAAAACCCCATGTTTAGTGGGGTTTTGAAGTTTTTATTTTATAAGAGATTATTTTCTTTTCTTATTGTAATCAACACCTCTTCTTTGATTGTTTTTTTCTCTACTAACAGGAGCCCCAACTCTATCCATTGCACATCTAAACCCAATTGCATCAGTAGATTGATCTTGATCTAGAAATCTTCTTGTTCCTGGATTTAACCAATAAGCTCTATCTTTCCATGATCCGCCTTTAAATACTCTAGTTCTATCAGTAATTAATGAAGATTCTCCATAAGCATACATTTCATTGCTATTTCCTTCTGGAGCATCATCTTTATATTTTGAAAGATTTCCTGTTCCATACTTAGAGTTCCACTTGTCAATTGCAACACTTGCAGTATCTTTCTGAGCTGTTTCATCTAGTAAATTATTCCAATCAATTCCCATTTGAGATTCAACATCTCCATTTAAGTAATTAATGTTATCTGCTTTTTTATAGTTTCTTCTGTAAGCATTTCCTTGAACATCTACAGGAACCATTTGTACTCTACCTAAACTATCAACTTCCTCAATAAATCCATCTTCATCAGTTTTTTGAGTTAAGTAAACATTTCCTCTAAAACTTCTGTGATCTGCAGTAGTAGTTTGCTCTATAATAGGCCTGTAAACATCCATTACCCATTCAGCAACATTTCCTGCCATATTGTATAATCCGTAATCATTTGGCCAGTAAGATCTAACAGGGGACGTAATATCAGCATTATCATTTAAGCTACCTGCAACTCCCATATTATCTCCTCTCCCTCTCTTGAAGTTAGCCATTATTTCACCTTGATTGTTTTTACTTCCATTTCTTAATGAAGAACCATTCCAAGGGTATAATTTCCTTTCATCAGTATTTTCTTCTTGAGTATTTCCTACATATCCTAGTGCAGCAAATTCCCATTCAGCTTCAGTAGGCAATCTGTAAGAAGGTAATAATAAACCATCTTCCATTTTGATGATTCTACTTTTCTCTCCACTACCATAATTCTCATTAGTAAGATTTCTTGGGTTTCTTCTTACAATTCCTTCATATTGTCCTTGTAAGTAAGATTGAGTTGTGAATACATTATCATCCATTTGTTCCATATCTTCTTGTAAGATACCATTATCAATAAGTATTCTCTCATTTACTCTGTCAGTTCTCCATGCACAATAGTCAGTTGCTTGTTGCCAGCTCACTCCAACTACAGGATAGTTTTTGAATGCAGGGTGTCTTAAATATTGCTTTACAAAAGGTTCATTATATCCTAATTTATCTCTCCAAACTAAAGTGTCAGGTAAGGTTTTCTTGTAAACTTCTGGGTAAGACCCTCCGTAAACTCTGTTTACCCAGAATAAGTATTCTAAATAGTCAATATTTCTTACTTCAGTTTCATCCATATAGAAAGAAGATACAGTTTGTCTTCTTGGAATGTTATCCCATTCATACATTACATCTTGCTCTACTCTTCCCATAGTGAAAGATCCACCTTCTACAAACATCAATCCAGGGCCTGTAACTTGTTCAATAAAACGCTCGTTAGTTTCGTATCCTCCATTTTTGGAATTATTATATTCCCATCCTGTAGTTGATGATTCTTTTCTTGAGGAACATGCTGCAAGAATCATTATACTACTTAGTGCTAAAATTAATTTATTTGTTTTCATCATTTTTTATTAATATGATTGTTATTGTTTTATGTTAACTAGAATTGCGGACAACTTATTGTGTTGAACGATTTTCCTTTAGAGTTACAAGGCATGAATAAAGTAAATGACAATTCATGAGCACCTAGAGTGGTGCTATTTTTCAAATTACTTACAGTAATATCATAACTGTAACCAAACTTGAATGTTTCTTGAATTAATCCCATCATTATAATAAATGAGTCAAAATTATTTAAACTGTTTCTAGCCCATAAGCCACCAACAACAGGCCCTTTCTTAGCATAAATCCCATAATTGAATTGTTGAAATTCTGATTGGCTTTGGTATAAAAAGTTAGGTGAAATTGTAAATGCATTGTGTGAATATTTGTTCACAACAATATTTCCACCTGCATGTGCTGTTATTTTAGTTGGCAACTCACTTTCACTAATAAAACCTTGATTAGGCATTGTCATGTGATGTGCGGCAAATCCAAAGAATATGTTCTCAGAATATCCTAAAAGTCCTGCAGAGAAATCAGGGAAGCTTTTAGATGTAGGGTTATTAACAACATCTTCCTGAGTTGGGTAAACAAACCCTTGTTGAGCATCAATCATATCTCCAAAAGTAAGATCACTCCAATCTAACTGAATCATTCTATAAGATGCTTCAAAACCAGCTTTTACAGCAAATTGATGATTTACTTTTAATCTGTAAGAATATTGTAATGCTAAATGAGTTGTATTTAAGTTCCCTGCACCGGCTCTATCTTGAGCAACTAAAATTCCTAAGCCACCACCAATTGAGTTAATATGTTGATCGAATGATGCAGAAGTTGTAATATAGGTTCTTCCGATTCCAGGCCATTGATCTCTGTAATTTAAATTTGCTCTTGGACAATCGTTACTACCAGCAAAAGCAGGATTTAAATATAGAGGATTAGCGTAAAACTGACTAAAAGCAGGATCCTGTGCTTGAGCGGTATTGCTCATAAAAATAGCAACTGCTACTGCAAAAAATATTTTGGAAAATCTATTCAACATAAATTTGTTTTTTCTTAATTTCAATTTCACAAAAATAAACAAATTATTTAAAATTCTCTTTTACTAGTAGAAAATTGTAAAATAAATACATTTTTTGTGCGTTATCCCTTTGTTTTTAAAAGGATATATAGATTTGCACTTATGAATAAAAGAATTTTTATTGCTTTATTTTTTACTGTTTTTTGTGCAGGATTATTTTCTCAAAATAGTTCTGTTTTAGCACAAGGAGAATGGTATAAAATATCAACAACAAAAAATGGAATTTATAAGCTTTCTTACTCTAGTGTTATAGATTTAGGAATTGATGTAGATAATCTTCAAATTAGTGCAATAAAACTGTATGGAAATGGAGGTGGAATGTTACCTCATTTAAACTCAGATTTCAGACATAATGATTTGCCAGAAATGGCTATAAAAATTTATGATTCTAACAATAATGGTGTTTTTGAGAGTTCTGATTATATTTTGTTTTATGGTATGTCTGCTAATATTTGGAAATTTAACGCTTCCTCCAACCTTTTTGAGCATAAAACTCATTTGTTTTCGGACAAGGTATATTATTTTTTAACTGTTGATAATCAGGGTGAAGGAAAGAGAGTTGAATTGAAAAATACCTTGCTGAATCCAACAAAAACAATAACAGATTATAATGCGTTTGCATATCATGAGCAAGAACTAGAGAATATTATTCATTCTGGTAAAAAATGGTTTGGTGAAAGGTTTTCCTATGATAATGCCCAGAATTTTTCTTTCAGTTTTCCTAATTTAATTCTTTCGGAAGCTGTGAATATTAAAACTGCAGTTGTTGGTCGTTCTTTACAATCTTCAAACTTTAAAATAAATGCAAATTCAACTTTTTTAAGCACCTTAAATGTCCCAAATGTTGTAACTACTTATGCAACTGAATATGCAAAAGAGGCATCAAATAATTCTCTGTTTAATTCTAATTCTTCAAATATAGATGTGAATTTAGAGTATTCTTCAGGTGATAGTGGGGCTGAGGCTTGGTTAAATTATATTGAGATTAATGCAAGAAGAAAATTAAAGTTAAGTGGTAATGATTTAACTTTTAGAGATGTTGAAAGTCTATCTGATGAAATCGGAAAGTTTGAAATAGAGAATGCTAGTGAAGTGAGCGTTTGGGATGTTACTAATCCTACAAATGCAAAGTTTTTACAAACAAATTCAAGTGGTAGTTTAGTGTCATTTAATGATTCTTTGAACTCTATTAAAGAGTACATAGCATTTAATTCTTCAGCTTATTTAACTCCAACGTTACATTCATCTGTCGCTAATCAGGATTTGCATGGAATTTCTAATAATGTTGAATTTGTTATTGTTTCTCATCCTGATTTTTTCTCAGCAGCTAATCGTTTAGCAGATTTTCATTTGGAGAAGGATAATATGAATTCAATTGTTGTAACTCCTCAACAAATTTACAATGAGTTTTCATCAGGAATGCAAGATGTAAGTGCAATTCGTGATTTTCTAAAACATCAATATGATAAAGAAAATTCAGCTCTTAAATATTTACTTCTTTTTGGTGATGGCTCATATGATCCTAAAAATAGAGTGGATAATAATACGAACTTTATAGTAACTTATCAGTCAGCAAATTCAACTCATCCTACACAAACCTATGTAACTGATGATTATTTTGGATTGCTAGATGAAGATGAGGGGCTTTTTATTAATGATTTGGTTGATATTGGGATTGGAAGATTTCCAGTTGCTACACTTAAAGAAGCAAATGTTCTAGTTGATAAAGTTGAACGATATTATGAAAAATCTTCTTTTGGAAGTTGGCGTAATGACGTTGCATTTATTGCTGATGATGGTGATGCAAATGATGGAAATACACATATGTGGCAAGCTGATAGTTTAGCAAATCATTTGGCAGATAATTATGATGAGATAAATATTCAGAAAATATATTTAGATAATTATTATCAGGAATCAACCCCTGGAGGCCCTAGAAGTTCAGCTACTCAAAGTGCAATAAATAACAAAGTAGATAAAGGAGCTCTACTTATTAATTATACTGGACATGGTGGGCCTTTGGGATGGACTCAAGAAAGAATTTTAGAAGTGGATCAAATTAACAAATGGAGTAATATTGATAACCTTCCATTATTTATGACGGCTACTTGCAAATTCTCCTATTTTGATAATCCTGAGGAAAAATCAGCAGGAGAATATGTTTTGTTAAATGAAAATGGAGGGGCTATAGCTTTATTAAGTACAACTCGTTTGGTTTTTGTGGGTCCTAACTACAACTTAAATACAAAGTTTATTCAGAATATTTTCAAAAAGCAAGATGGTGAACTTCCAAGGTTGGGGGATTTATTTAAAACCACCAAAGTGTTGAGCGGAACTTCAGCTAATAATAGAAATTTCACACTTCTAGGAGATCCTGCCTTACGTTTGGCATATCCTAAATATGATGTAAGAACAACAATTGTTTCAGACACTTTAAAAGCACTTTCAGAAGTAACTATTGAAGGAGAAATTGAGGAGGATGGTTTTTTTATTTCTGATTTTAATGGTACAATTTATCCCACAGTTTATGATAAAGAACTTATTAAAACAACTTTAGGGCAAGAGAGTTGCACTCCTATGCCTTACCGAGATCAAAATAATATTTTATATAAAGGTGCTGCAACAGTAAAAGATGGAAAATTCTCTTTTTCTTTTATTGTCCCTAAAGATATTGCTTATAATTATGGTGCTGGTAAAATCTCGTATTATGCTGTAAGTGATGATGAAATTCCTGTTGATGCAAGTGGAAGCGAAAAGGAATTTGTAATTGGTGGAAGTGCTGATAATGTTGTTTATGATTATGATGAAGCAGAATTGAGTCTTTTTATCAATACTCGAACTTTTAAAGATGGAGGAATTACTGATGAAAATCCAATTTTAATTGCAGATGTATTTGATGAGAGTGGAATAAATACGGTTGGAAACGGAATTGGACATGATATTACTGCTGTGTTGGACGGAAACACTTCTAATCCTTATGTGTTAAATGATTTTTATGAAGCAGCAAAAGATGATTTTACAAAAGGAATAATCAATTTTCCATTCTATAATTTGGAAAAGGGAGAACATACGCTAACTTTAAAGGTTTGGGATGTATTTAATAATTCTTCTGAAGCAACAATTAGTTTTGTCGTTTCTGATGAAAATGAATTTACAATTGCTGATTATATTACTTATCCCAATCCATTTTCTACTTCTACTGATATTTATTTCCAGCATAATAAACCAAACCAAAATTTGGGTGTAGTGCTTGAGATTTACTCTATCACTGGGGTTTTAGTTAAACGATTTGAAGAAACTTATAATGATGATGGCTATAGGGTAGGCCCTATAAATTGGAATGGTAAAGATGAGTATGGTGGTAATTTAAGTGCAGGAATGTATATTGCAAAACTTAATATTTATGCTGAGGATGGTGCTTTTACTTCAAATTCAATTAGGATTATACTATTACCACAATAAATGCGTTAATCCACACAATAAAAAGAAGTATATTTGCAAACTAAATTATGAAAATGAAAAAACTATTTGGATTTTTAACAGCATCACTATTGATGTTTTCCGCTTTTTCTCAAACTGAGATTGATTATAGTGATTTAACCGGAGGCTTAAATACAATTACAACTGCTGTTCCTTTTTTAATGATATCTCCAGATTCTAAAGCTGGTGCTATGGGTGATGTTGGGGTTGCTACTACACCTGATGCAAATTCTATGCATTGGAATCCTGCAAAACTTGCTTTTACTGAAGATGATATGGGAGCATCAATGTCTTATGTTCCTTGGTTAAGAGCTTTAGTTCCAGATATTAATCTATCTTATTTAACAGGATATATGAAGCTAGATGATAATCAAGCAGTTGGTTTAGAAATGCGTTATTTCTCATTGGGGGATATTACTTTTACTGATGTACTTGGCACAACTATTGGACAATATAAACCTCATGAATTAGCATTAGGAACTTCATATGCTCGTAAGTTATCAAGAGAATTCTCATTAGCAATTTCAGGAAGATATATTTATTCTAATTTAACTGGAGGACAATCTGCAGGTGGTATTGAAACTGTTGCAGGTCAATCAATTGCTGCTGATTTAGCTGGGTATTATGCTAAGCCTGTCAGAATGGGAGGGCAAGATATGGATTTGGCAGTTGGATTAAATATATCTAATATTGGTAGTAAGGTTTCTTATACTGAAACTTCAATTAGAGATTTTATTCCGATTAATATGAGGTTAGGTTCAGCTTTAGAAGCAGATATTGATGAGTATAATAAAATCTCATTAGCCTTTGATTTAAATAAATTACTAGTACCAACTCCTCCTATTACTGATGATGGAGAAATTAAATTAGGTCAAAGTTCTGATGTTGGTGTAGTTTCTGGAATATTTCAATCATTTGGTGATGCTCCAGGTGGTTTTAGTGAGGAAATACGAGAGATTAATTATTCAATAGGAACTGAGTATTGGTACGCAAATCAGTTTGCTTTAAGAGCTGGTTACTTCTTTGAGCATTCTACTAAAGGGGGAAGAAAGTTCCTGACTTTTGGTTCAGGTGTTAAGTATAGTGCATTTACCCTTGATTTTTCTTATTTAGTAAATGCCAATAATGATGCTGGAGCAACAAACCCTTTAGCAAATACAATGCGATTTTCTATGATATGGAATTTCGGTGCAATGGAAGAAGCTAACTAAAATGAATATAAGAGTCGGTTTTGGTTTTGATGTACATCAGTTAAAAGAAGGTTTAGACTTTTGGCTTGGTGGAATTATTGTTCCACATACAAAAGGAGGTCTTGGTCATTCGGATGCTGATGTTTTAATTCATACTATTTGTGATGCATTATTAGGAGCTGCAAATCTTGGGGATATTGGAAGACACTTCCCTGATACTGATCCAAAATACAAAGGAGTAGATAGCAAGTTATTGCTTAAAGAAGTAATTAAACTTATCAGAGAAAAAGGGTATGAATTAGGTAATGTTGATGCTACAATTTGCTTGCAAACACCAAAAATTGGACCTTACATCCCTAAAATGCAAAAAGTACTTGCTGATTGTATGAGTGTAGATACTGATTTAGTTTCAATAAAAGCTACTACTACTGAAAAATTAAGTTTTGTTGGTAGAGAAGAAGGAGTTTCTGCTTATGCAACTGTTTTGATTCAAAAGGTTTAAAAACCTAAATCTTCTC
>UPTG01000877.1_pt1 | contig 23664 bp, 21 predicted proteins | sample 2160121 | NCBI WGS metagenome assembly UPTG01 (sample SAMN06266255, study PRJEB28933) | marine metagenome | isolation source: Columbia River Estuary | place: USA:Columbia River Estuary, USA | collected 2014-07-27
ATTAAAAGAAATCATAAGGCCTCTCCCAGGTAAGCTATTTGAAATTACATAATTTAATAACCAAGTTTTTTTCGTACTCTTGCAAGTACTTCATTCGCTAAAAATGAAGCTTTTTTAGCGCCAATTTCTAATGCTTTATCTACTTCTGACAAATTTTCCATGTAATAGTTATACGTTTCTCTTTCTTTTGAAAACTTTTCGATGAGTAATTCAAATAAAGCTTGTTTGGCATGTCCATACCCATAATTTCCTCCTTCATAATTCGCTTTCATACTAGCTATTTCATTTGGAGAAGCTATTAATTTAAACAATGTAAAAACATTGCAAGAATCGGGGTCTTTTGGATCCTCCATGGGGATACTATCTGTTTGTATTCCCATGATTTGCTTTCTTAATTTTTTATCATTTAAAAATATATTTATAATATTATTTTTTGATTTACTCATTTTCGCACCATCAGTTCCTGGAATAAGCATCGTGTTTTCTTGCACTTTTGCATCAGGCATAACAAATGTTTCTCCCATTTTACTATGAAATCTTGACGCAACATCTCTGGTCATTTCAAGATGCTGAAGCTGATCCTTACCTACTGGAACGATATTAGCGTCGTATAATAATATGTCGGCTGCCATCAACATCGGATAGCTAAATAATCCAGAGTTTACATCCTCCAGTCGATCTGCTTTATCTTTGAATGAATGCGCTAATGTTAATCTTTGATATGGAAAAAAACAACTTAAATACCACGATAATTCTGATACTTGCGGGATATCACTTTGACGATAAAATACCGTTTTTTCTAAATTTAATCCAAATGCCAACCAAGCTGCTGCAGTGCTGTATGTATTGTTTTGTATTAATTTAGCATCCTTAATTTGAGTTAATGAGTGTAAGTCTGCAATAAATAAAAAGGATTCGTTATTTGGGTCGTTTGCCATCTTAATAGCAGGTAAAATAGCTCCTAATAAATTTCCTAGATGAGGGGTTCCCGTACTTTGTATCCCTGTTAAAATTCTTGACATTGCGTATTTATGAAAAATAGTTTGTGTTTAAAAATAACCTATTTGTTTTTAAGTATTTACAAAGATAATTTTTTTAAACCTTTTGATTGTCTTCATTTTGCTATTTTTGAAAAGTGTTGATTTTTTTCAAAAACATAGCAATCCTCTTATATCGAATTTGGTATTACATACTAACTGCTGCAAGTATTATTGTATTATTTATCTTTCTCTTTACAAGTGTTTTAAGAAGCGCCTGGTACCCTACTTTTTTTAAAATAGCTCGGATTTGGGCTTATATTGTCTTAATTGGTATGGGGTTTAAGCCTGTAATTAAAAGAGAATTTGAGCTAAAAAAAGGGATTAGCCACATGATTGTCGCAAATCATACTTCAATGATTGACATTATGTTAATGCTTTACATTACTAAATATCCAATTGTATTTGTTGGTAAAAAAGAACTGAGTAAAATCCCTTTATTTGGATTTATTTATAAGCGTACATGTATTCTCGTTGACAGAAATGACTCTAAAAGTAGAAGAAATGTATACAAAAGTGCACAACAAAAAATTAAGCAAGGTTATAGTATTTGCATATTCCCCGAAGGAGGAGTCCCTTGCGATGAGAGTATTGTTTTGGACACCTTCAAAGATGGCGCTTTTAGATTAGCAATAGAGCACCATCTTCCAATCGTTCCAATGACATTTCACGATAATAAAAAAAGGTTTTCATATACTTTTTTTAGTGGAGGCCCCGGTAAAATTAGAGCATTCATACATACACCTTTAGCAACAACTAATTATTCTTTAGAAATGAAAAGAGAATTAAAAGCTAAGACACATGCTATTATTTTAAATGAATTGGAGAATCCTTCTTTATAAAAAAAACCATCTTATGGCGAAAGATGGTTTTCCTTAAATGGTTCGCTGTTTGCAAACCCAAACAAACTTAACCTAAACTAAAACTTAAAACTCAAACCACTGTAAACACCTATATAATAGGGTTGAAAATCAACAGAAGAATCTGTATATGGATTAAGTTGGTACTTGAACATAGGTTCGATAATAAACATTAACTTTTTTGAAAAACTATAATTCAAACCCAGTCCGATGTTAGTTGTAAAGCTTAGAGATGATAAATTACTAGCCTCACCAAGGACTTCATTAAAATCACCCGCTTCTACAGATATTTCATTATTACCTAGTATTAAGGTACTAAATCCACCTATAAGGTTGATTCCAAATTTTTTATTTATGATTGCATAATTTAATTCTAAAGGCATTTCGTAATAACTTATATCTTGATTTAGATACGTTTCTCCATTTGTTGATTTTGGGGTAATATTTCCAAATGGATTGCCTGAATCTTGAGTTGCCAGTGCTCCTTTGTCTACAACAATTGTGACATTATTTCTTTCGTAATAATCGATACCAGTTGTTGAAGCTGCACTAAGGGGGCCGGTTCCTAGCTCTAAACCAGTTGTTGAATAACTTAAATTAACATTGCTAACTCCGGAGCGAATACTAAATCTTCTGTTTAAATTGTAACTTACTTTGATTCCGTAGGCAATGTTTAAATCGCTATTTTTACTATTATCAGAAAACGTAGGGTCTATTGAAGACCCTTCACTTAGTGTATTGTAATAAACTGGTGCTACATTAGGAGTTAGTTCCCAACGGTGATCTGGCGAATCATCTGCTACAATAACTGTTGATTCATCTGAAACTTCGTTAATCGCATCAAAAATTGATTTTTTATTTTTAATGATGTCCTGCTCAATATTTTCCTTTATAAGATCCTCTTCTTTGCTATGTTTAGATTTATTGATTGCAGTTGCAGTTGCAGAAATTGTTCCGGCACTAATTTCTTTATCTTTAATATCTTTATTTAGGGCGGTATTTGTAGTTGGTTTTGATTGAGTGCTTATTTCTGAACCAGCTATTTTGTTGTTCATGCCTTTTAGATTATTTTGAGGTATTCCTTCTTTTTTTGAATTTTTATTATTAGAAATAACTGTTTTTGAGCTAGCAGCAACTTTTAAGGGTGGCTTATTTGTTGACTCAGTATAATCATCTTCTTGGCTGGATGCAGTTTTATTTAAAGGTGATGTAATTTCTATAAGTTTTTCATCTAATAAATCTTTATTTATTTCTAAGTTAGTTTCATAAACAACAGGTGTGTTTGTCTGATTAAATGAATCATTTAGTAAAGACTTGCCAATGGTAAAAAACAAAACTAAAAGGGCGGCAATTCCACTAAATTTAACCCAAATTGGAATTACCTTACGCTCATCTTCTTCTTTCAGTTTTGTTCGAATATTTTTCCAAACGTCTGGTGAAGGAACAGCCTCAAAAATTTTAAAGCTATCTTTAAATAAATCGTCTATATTTTTTTTAACTTTCATTGATCCTTCAGATGGATATTTTTTGATTTTACTTTGTAATAATCTTCAATCTTTATTTTTAAAATCCCTCTTGCTCTTGCAAGGTTCGATTTGGAGGTTCCCACTGAAATCCCAACAGAATCAGCTATTTCTTTATGTGAATAATCATCCAAAACATACATGGTAAAAACCAATCGATATCTGTTAGGTAGTTCCTGGACTATTTTTAATAAAAAATCCAAAGGAACTTGATTATCCTCGACTTCAACAACCTCTTCTTCTGCTTCAATTTGTTCTTCATTCGAAAGATGAAATATTTTTTTCTTTCGATATTTTTGAAGCACTGTATTGATGGCTACTCGTTTCATCCAGCCCTCAAAAGAACCCTTACTCTTAAATTGCTCAATACGTTGGAAAATTGTTAAAAAAGCATCCTGTAAATTATCCTCTGCTTCATGATAATTTGGAGAATACTTTAAGCAAACAGCGAAAAGTATACCTGAAAATTTCTTGTATAACTCTTCCTGAGCTTTTAAATCTTGCTTTTTACAATTTAATATGAGCTCTTCTAATGTCAAACGTAGTATCTTAAACTTTTAAAAATGTTGAATTAACTAAATAATAAACAAACAACAACTAAAAGACATCTACAAACGATAGATGCCTAATAAACAAATAGGTTGCGTAAGAAGAAAAAAATACTATTTATTTTCTGCAATTACTTCTTTTATTTTTTGCTCAAGCTCATCCATTAACTCAGGATTATCTAAAAGTAAAGACTTGACAGCTTCTCTACCTTGGCCTAATTTCGTGTCATCGTAACTAAACCAGGAGCCGCTCTTTTTAATGATTTCAAAATCAACTCCAAGATCTATGATTTCGCCAACTTTTGAAATTCCTTTTCCATAAACAATGTCAAATTCAACAGTCTTAAAAGGAGGAGCAACTTTATTTTTAACAACTTTGACTCTTGTTTTATTACCCAAAACCTCACTATTTGTATTTTTTATTTGAGTAGATCTTCTTATATCAAGTCTCACAGATGCGTAGAATTTTAGGGCATTCCCCCCTGTTGTCGTTTCTGGATTACCAAACATAACTCCAATCTTTTCTCTCAATTGATTAATAAAGATAACTGTACATTTTGTTTTACTAATAGATCCTGTTAGTTTACGCAAAGCTTGAGACATTAAGCGAGCATGAAGTCCCATTTTAGAATCCCCCATTTCCCCTTCTATTTCACTCTTAGGAGTTAAAGCGGCTACAGAATCAATTACAATAATATCTATAGCTCCGGAACGAATTAAATTATCGGTAATTTCTAATGCTTGCTCACCATTATCGGGTTGCGAAATAATTAAATTTTCAACATCTACTCCTAGATCTTCTGCATAATATCTATCAAAAGCATGTTCAGCATCAATAAAAGCTGCTATTCCCCCTTTTTTTTGAGCCTCAGCAATTGCATGTAAAGTTAAGGTAGTTTTACCCGACGATTCAGGCCCATATATTTCGACAACTCTCCCTTTTGGATAACCCCCTACCCCTAAAGCAACATCTAAACCTAAAGAACCTGTTGGAATAATCTCCATGTCTTCTACGGCTGCATCTCCCATTTTCATTACAGTTCCCTTACCATATGTTTTATCTAATTTATCTAAAGTTAACTTTAATGCTTTTAATTTTGCGTCTTTTTCGTTGCTCATTAGTCTGTCTTTTTTTATTGAAAATGTTATTATGCTAATGTACTATTTCTTTATTAGCAGTACAAAGGTAAAAATAAGAAAAACAAAAATACCTTAACAAGGTTTGTTTAGAATTAATATCTTTACTCCAAGTATAAAATTTAAACGATTTTATAAAGTTTAATCGACGTCTCTTATGTAATTAAGGGCTTTTATATATAATTATGGGCTGTACAAGTTGTAGTTCTGGGGCTGATGGGCAACCAAAAGGTTGTAAAAACAATGGCACATGTGGATCTGATGGTTGTAACAAGTTGACTGTTTTCGATTGGTTATCTAATATGTCATTACCAGGTGATCAAAAACCATTTATTGGAGTGGAAGTTCGTTTTAAAAACGGAAGAAAACACTTTTACAAAAATTCAGAAAATTTGTCTTTATCAATTGGAGATATTGTTGCTACTGAGGCAATGTCTGGGCATGATATTGGAATTATTACTCTTACCGGTGAATTGGTAAAAGTACAAATGAAAAAGAAAAGCCCTGATGAAACTACTGATGATCTTCCAAAAATATACAGAAAGGCAACTCAAAAAGATATTGATATTTGGCAAACGGTCAGAGCTAAAGAGGCTGAGATTCAAAAAAGATCACGTGAAATCGCTATTCATCTTGGATTAAAAATGAAGATATCTGATATTGAATATCAAGGCGATGGATCTAAAACAACGTTCTATTATACTGCTGAAGAACGAGTAGATTTTAGACAATTAATTAGAGATTTTGCTAGTGCATTTAGTACAAGAGTTGAAATGAAACAAGTTGGCTTTAGGCAAGAAGCTGCTAGGCTAGGAGGTATTGGATCCTGTGGCCGCGAGTTATGCTGTTCCACCTGGTTAACTGATTTTAGATCTGTTAAAACATCTGCCGCTCGTTATCAACAGCTTTCTTTAAATCCTCAAAAATTAGCAGGTCAATGCGGAAAACTAAAATGCTGTCTAAATTATGAGCTAGATACCTATCTAGATGCCCTAAAAGATATTCCTAAAAGTGATATTAAATTAATAACTGAAAAGGGAACTGCTATTTGTCATAAAACAGATATTTTTAAAAGATTCCTCTGGTACGGTTATGAAAAACAGGGTATGAATTGGCATAAGATTAGTGTTGATAATGCCAATGAGGTTATTGCGCTAAACAAGAAAGGTGTTAAAGTTTCAAGCTTGGAAGAGTTTGTTGTAGAGGAGCATATTTCTGAAACAAAAATATTTGAGAATGTTGTTGGTCAAGACAGTCTTACTCGCTTTGATAAACCAAAATCTAAAAATAATAGAAAAAGGAACAATAAAAATAAAGCCAGAAATAAAAACCCCCACCAAAATAAAAAAATCAAAAAGAATGTCTAAACTTTTTGCCTTTTCATTTTTTCTAATCCTGATTTTTTCATGCGACTCAAAAACTTTAATTAGTATGAATAAAGAGTTGTCAGGAGTTTGGAAAAAACAAGAGATTATAACGTTTAATTTACCAGAGTTAGATAGTTTAAAAGGTTATGATTTATTTATAAATTTAAGGAATACCAACAATTATAAATTTAATAATTTACATCTAATTGTTGCGATGAATTTTCCATATGGTAAAATAGTTACAGATACATTGGAGTACAAAATGGCAAAGCCTGACGGAACTTGGTTGGGAAATGGAATAGGTGATGTAAAAGAAAATAAGTTGTGGTATAAAGAAAATGTTACTTTCATAGAAAAAGGAACTTATAAAGTTAGTATATCTCATGCCATGCGCAATAACGGCGAAGTTACAGGCGTTAAAAATCTTGATGGGATTATTGATGTAGGATTTAGTGTTGAGGAAAAAACATTCAAATAATTTATGGCTAAGCGTAAAACAATAAAAAAGAAAAGAAAATCAAAAACTCAATATCGAAATATTAAAATGTTTTGGGGATTTTTTGGTATTGGACTTTTTGTTATTTTTTTTGTATTTCTTCTGGCTTCTTGGGGATTTTTCGGAAAATTACCAGATGAAACAAGTTTAGAAAATCCCGAAAAAAATCTTGCTACTGAAATCATCACTATCGACGGTACAACCATTGGAAAATTTTATAAAGAAAATAGAACTCCTGTGAACTTCAAAGAGTTGCCTGAGCATCTTATAAGTGCGCTGATTGCAACTGAAGATGTTCGTTTTTATAATCATTCTGGGATTGATGCAAGAGGGACCTTAAGAGCGATTACTTTTCTTGGAAATAAAGGGGGCGCTAGTACAATTACACAACAATTAGCAAAATTATTTTTTACTGAAAATGCTTCAAAAAACATAATGGCAAGAATTCTTCAAAAATCTAAAGAGTGGGTGATCGCGATTAGGCTTGAAGAACGCTACACTAAGGAAGAGATTATTACAATGTATTTTAATGAATATGATTTTTTAAATCAAGCGATAGGGATCGAATCTGCTGCTCATATTTATTTTGATAAGGCTCCAAGAGATCTTACCATCTCAGAGTCTGCAATTCTTGTAGGAATGTTTAAAAATTCGTCGTTATACAATCCTGTTCGTAATCCAGTAGGGGTAAAAAACAGAAGAAATGTTGTTTTAAGTCAAATGGCAAAATATAAATTTATCTCAGAGAGTATTAGAGATTCTATTCAAAATACTGAATTAGAAATCAAATTTACTCCCCAAGGGCATGATAAGGGAATTGCTACCTACTTCAGAGAGTACACTCGAAATTTCATGCATGATTGGAGTAAAAAAAAATTAAAAGCAGATGGCACAGAATACAATATTTATAGTGATGGATTAAAAATCTATACCACAATTGATTCTAAAATGCAAAGATATGCTGAGAGTGCTGTTGACAGCCATATGCAAAATCTTCAAAACGAATTTGACAAACAAAACAGAAACAATGACTTAGCCCCATTTAGAGAAGTTACAAATGAAGAAGTTGATTTTATTCTAAAATCTGCAATGAAAAGAAGTGATCGATGGAGAAAAATGAAAAAGCTTGGAAAATCTGAAAAAGAAATTAGGGCAAGTTTTTATAAAAAAACTAATATGCGAATTTTTGCTTGGAATGGTGATATAGATACTTTGATGACTCCCATCGATTCCATCAGGTATCACAAGTCAATTCTTCAAGCCTCATTAATGTCTATGACACCTCAAACAGGCGAAATTAGAGCTTGGGTAGGAGGAATCAATTATAAATATTTTAAATATGACATGGTTAGAAAAGGAAAACGTCAAATTGGTTCTACTTTTAAACCCTTTGTATATGCAACCGTAATTGATCAAATGCATATGTCACCCTGTGACACCTTACCTAACACTTTGCATACAATTGAAGTTGGGAAATATGGCTTAAATGAGCCTTGGACTCCAAAAAATTCAAGTGACAAATATGGAGGAATGTTAACTTTAAAAGCTGCTTTGGCTCAATCAGTTAACACGGTTACCGCAAGACTTATTGACAGAGTTGGGCCAAAACCTGTACTAGATTTAGTTGGAAAAATGGGAGTTAATACAAAAAATATATTAGAAGTTCCCTCTATTGCATTGGGGACTCCTGATGTCTCTTTATATGAAATGGTAGGAGCATATAGTACATTTGCTAACAAAGGAGTTTATATTAAGCCTTCATTAATTACTAGAATTGAAGATAAAAACGGCACTGTTTTATATCAACATGTTCCAGAAACTAGAGATGTCCTTAGTGAAGAAGCAGCCTATGTCACTGTTAGTTTAATGGAAGGTGTTACGCAATCAGGATCTGGTCAACGATTAAGATCAGACTGGGCATCGAACCTTCCCGTTTATAAAGATATTATTACCGGATATCCTTGGAAGTTTACAAATTCTATTGCAGGAAAAACAGGAACTACACAAAATCAAAGTGATGGATGGTTCATGGGGGTTGTTCCCAACTTAGCAACTGGAGTATGGGTAGGAGGCGAAGATCGCTCCACTCATTTTCCTACAATTTCTTATGGCCAGGGAGCTTCCATGGCACTACCCATTTGGGCAAATTACATGATCGATTGCTATAATAATGAAACTCTGAGAATTTCAAAAGAAGACTTTTCGGTTCCGGAGATTCTTTCCATCGAGACGGACTGTGATAAATGGAAAGAAAATCAACAAGTAATAGAAAACGAATATCCAGATGAGTTTTAACTTAAAGTAAACAAGGGTTTTAGTAATTTAAAAAATATGTTAATAACTGCCATTTTATTTATTGCTTTTGGAATTTTGATAAAATATGGAAAAATGTATTTCCTCATAGCTGGTTACAACACCATGTCAAAAGAAGAAAAAGAAAAATATGATATTGAAGGAATCGCAACTGTTTTCAAAAATGTTATGTTCGGAATGGCTTTCATCATAATATTAGGAGATTTTGTTGGAGACTTAACTGAAAATGATAATTTAGTGAATTATGCTTTTTGGACCGCTATGGCAACTGGAATTCCTTACTTGTTATTTAAATCAAACTCAAAAAGATATAAAAAATAAAATTATAGCTATGATTAATAAAACTGTTCCTAATGTTCAAATAGCTTGTCAAGGTGTAAAAGATGCAATGACATTCATGTTAGGAGGATTTGGATTAAGCGGAATTCCAGAAAACGCTATTGCTGAACTGGTACGATTAAATGTAACAGATGTTACTTGCATATCTAATAATGCAGGAGTGGACGAGTTTGGTTTAGGATTATTACTCCAAAAAAAACAAATTCGAAAAATGATTTCGTCTTATGTTGGTGAAAATGCGGAGTTTGAGCGGCAAATGCTTAGTGGAGAATTAGACGTTGAATTAATTCCTCAAGGTACTTTGGCTCAACGTTGTAGAGCTGCCCAAAGTGGAATTCCTGCTTTTTATACTCCCGCAGGCTATGGTACTGAAGTCGCACAGAACAAAGAAAGTAGAGATTTTAATGGGAAAATGCACCTTTTAGAACACGCTTTTAACGCTGATTTTGCATTTGTAAAAGCTTGGAAAGGGGACGCTGCTGGTAATTTAATTTTTAAAGGCAGTGCGCGTAACTTTAACCCAAATATGTGTGGGGCCGCAAAAATTACAGTTGCTGAAGTGGAAGAGTTGGTTCCTGTTGGCTCTCTTGATCCCAACCAAATTCATATCCCTGGAATTTTTATCCAAAGAATATTTCAAGGAAATAACTATGAAAAACGTATTGAACAATTAACGGTAAGAAAGCGAAATTAATGGCATTAAGTAAAGAACAAATAGCTCAAAGAATAGCAAAGGAGGTTAAGGACGGTTACTACGTAAATTTAGGAATAGGCATTCCGACTTTAGTGGCAAATTTTGTGAGAAAAGATATCGAAGTAGATTTTCAAAGCGAAAATGGTGTATTGGGAATGGGGCCTTTCCCTTTTGAAGGTGATGAAGACCCAGATTTAATTAATGCAGGTAAACAAACTATCACGACATTGCCTGGAGCTTCTTTTTTTGATTCAGCTATGAGTTTTTCAATGATTAGAGGGCAACATGTTGACTTAACGATTCTTGGTGCGATGGAAGTATCTCAAAATGGCGATATCGCTAATTGGAAAATTCCCGGAAAAATGGTAAAAGGAATGGGAGGAGCTATGGACTTAGTTGCTTCTGCAGAAAATATTATTGTAGCAATGATGCATACTAACAGAGCTGGCGATTCTAAATTATTAAAAAAATGTAGCTTGCCCTTAACAGGCGTTAACTGTGTAAAAAAAATAGTAAGCAATCTTGCAGTGCTTGAAATTGTTAACAATTCCTTTCATCTTTTAGAAAGAGCACCTGGTGTGAGTATCGAAGAAATTAAAGAAGCTACAGAAGGGAACTTAATCATTGAAGGAGACATTCCAGAAATAAAGTTTTAACAATGAATTAAAAAATCAATCTATTTGTTTCAATAAAGTAGTTTATTATTTAAATGAATTTCAAATTCCCTTAGGGATGGATTCAATTAATTTTTGAGTATATTCTTTGTTAGGGTTTGCATAAATTTCGTCAGCGTCACCAATTTCCTCAATCTTTCCATCTTTCATAACTAACAGTTGATCCGCCATAAACTTAACAACAGCTAAATCATGTGATATAAAAATGTAAGTGAATCCATAATCTTCTTTTAACTCGTTTAATAAATTAAGTACTTGAGCTTGAACAGATATGTCTAAAGCAGATACAGATTCATCACATATAATCAGCTTTGGTTCCATAGCAATGGTTCTTGCAATACCAACTCGTTGTCTCTGTCCTCCAGATAATTCATGTGGATATCTGTTAAAAAAACTGGCATCCAACTTCACACTTTTTAAAATACTAATAACCTTATTTTTTCTTTCTCGATCATTTTTCCCTATTTGGTGAACTTGCATAGGTTCCATAATTGTTTCTCCTATTAACATCCTCGGATTAAGTGATGAATAAGGATCTTGAAAAATCAGCTGAATATCTTTTCTAAGTTTTCTCAATTCGTTGGACGATAAAGTCGTAAGCTCTTTTCCCTTGTATTTAATACTTCCACTTGTTGATTTATCCAGTTGTAAAATAACCCTTCCTAATGTTGATTTTCCACATCCAGATTCTCCAACTAATCCTAAGGTTTCTCCTTCAAAAACTTTAAAACTTATATCGTCAACGGCTTTAACTATTTTCTTTTTATTTAAAAATCCAGCATCCGAATAATATTCTTTTTTTATGTTTAAAATTTCTAAAATAGGTGTTTTGGTATATATATTTTTATGTTTAAATGCTCTTTCCTGTGGCGTTATTTCAATAGGGTTAAACTCTTTTTTAGCTAATGAGCTAATTGTTGGCAGCACTTTTAGTCTACCTTTCAATCCTGGTCGAGAAGACATTAAAGCTTTTGTATATGTTTTTTTGGGAGCTTTAAAGATTTCGTGAACAGTACCTTCTTCAACAATATTGCCTTGATACATAACTAGTGTTCGATCAGCAATTTGTGAAACCAAGCCTAAATCATGAGATATAAAAAGTAAACTCATTTTTGTCTCTTTTTGAATTTCTTTTAGAAGAGCTATAATTTCTTTTTGAACCGTTACGTCAAGAGCGGTTGTAGGTTCGTCAGCAATCAATAATTTTGGTTTACAAGCTATCGCCATAGCGATCATTACTCGTTGCATTTGCCCTCCACTTATTTGATGTGGATAGCTATTGTAAATCTCGTCAGGACGTGGAAGTTTTACTTTCTTGAATAATGAAATAACTTCTTTTTTTATTTTTGATTTAGGCTGTTTTAAGTGTAATCTAATAATCTCTGAAACTTGTTCTCCACAGGTCATAGAAGGGTTCAATGCAGTCATTGGCTCCTGAAATATCATAGCAATTTTGCTTCCTCTTACCTTTCTTATATGTTCATTAGTTTGCTTCAATAAATCTTGCCCCTCAAATAGCAATTCGCCACTTACTAAAGATTCTTTTTTCGATAATAGACCTAAAATTGTCATCGCAGTCACTGACTTTCCCGAGCCAGATTCGCCCACAACACCAAGTATTTCATTTCTGTTAATATGAAAAGAAATAGAATGCACTGCCTCAACACTATTTTTTGTGTTACCAAAAGAAATAGATAAATTTTTAACATTAAGTAATAAGGCTTTATTCATTACTCAAATATAAATAGTAAATAGCTTGAACTGGAATTTTTTGATAAAAAACTATTCAAGTATTTTAGACTTTTTTTGATAAATTATATTTCTTTGTTCTAAGTAACTAAGAAAATAATAAAAACAAACTTCATGTTTACCAATTAATTCTGGAGGAAAAACTCCTTTCTCTGAAAACTTGTTTTCTAAAAGAATATTAGCTGCAGCTGCAGCGGTATAACCTGTTGTACGTGCCATTGAAGAAGTATTTGTTTCTCTACAATATTGATCGTGTAATGTATAGACAACCTCTTCAGTTTTTCCTGCTAAATTCTCTCCTTTTAGCGTTATTCGCATCACCGTAATTTCTTCCTCGGTATCGCCTAACTTCCATTCATTAAATAATACTTTACTTGTCACCTCTAATGGTGACACTTTATTACCATTAATCTCTATTTCGGTAGTGTTAAAAAAACCACTTTGCTTCAATACCTGAACATATTCTACGTGTCCAGGATATCTCAAGGTTTTCTCTTTCATATTTTTAATATGAGGCATAGTAAATATTATAGATCGCAAGCCGTCTGAGTTAAATGACTCTAAGGTACCAACGCCTTGAAATTCTATATGTTCACAATCTGTTAGCGCTTCTCTAGTAATCATTTCTCCATTCTCAACATATCGCGCTGGACGAGTATATTCCTCAATAACGTCTACCGGAGAAAATGGAGCCTTATAACAAAAGGGCCATTTTTTTACTTTGGGTAGTCCCCCTACTAAACATTCAAAATCCGTAAGCTTCATTTTCTCATTATAATGCCCTAAAATAATATTATCCATACCTGGAGCGACACCACAATCTACAATAGCTGTTATGTTTTTTTCTTTTGCTAATGCGTCTAATTCTAATGAGTTTTCTGAAAAGAAGGATATGTCAACAACATTCATCTCAGCTTCAATAATTGACTTGAGGGTTTCAAACCCCAGGAATCCTGGGACAGCACAAACTACTAAATCAAAATCCTTAATGGTTTTTTGTAGTATCAATTTCTTGGTAACGTCTAGTAAAAAGGTTTCAAGGTTACTGCATTTTTGAGAAGCTTTTATTAAGGCATCTTGGTTTAAATCTGTAAGGCTTACGTTGTGTGTTTTTGATAGGTCAATTGCAATAGCACTTCCTACCATGCCAGCTCCTAAAACAATGATGTTTTTCATAAATTAATAAATTAGTAAAAATTAAATTTGATAATTAGCAACTATTCTTGTTACTGAAGTGGTGATTAAATAACTTAGAATTTATAATCCAGGAATAAGAATCCACGGCATTTCAGAAAGATTATAATATTGATTTTCTATCATTTAATATTTTTTGAGGCAAAAATCTGATCCATCAAACACACCATAAGTGTAATGATTTATCCAATCGCCTAAATTATAATAAGTAGAACTATCGCTAACTTTAATTTCCATAGGCAAATGTCTGTGGCCAAATATAAAATAATCAAAGTGTTTCGTTTCTAATTTTCTTTTAGCGTATAAGGCTAACCATTCATTATTATCTCCCAGATATTTTTTGTCTTCAGTTCCAGATATTAGTTTATTTTTCACTGATAAATACTGAGCTATTCTAACGCCTATGTCTGGATGCAACCAACGATAAATCCATTTTGAAAATGGATACATAAATATTTTTTTCATTCTTTTGTAGCCCTTATCATAAGGGCCTTTCCCGTCTCCATGACCAATTAAAAAGGACTTCCCGTTAAAAGAAAATTCTTTTGTATCACGGTAAGTTGGAATATTTAATTCTTTTTCAAAATAATCATTCATCCAAAGGTCATGATTCCCCACAAAAAAATAAATAGGTATTCCGCTATCAGAAATTTCGGCAAGTTTCCCTAGGGTTCTTACAAATCCTTTTGGCACTACCGTTTTGTATTCAAACCAAAAATCAAATAGATCTCCCAATAAAAAAATAGCTGCTGCATCTTTTTTTATTTCATCTAACCACTTTACAAACTTTTTTTCACGTGGCAAACTCACTTCGTTAGTAGGAGCTCCTAAATGATTATCACTTGAAAAATATATTTTTTTTCCTTTTGGAATTTGCATGGGTTAAATATAACGAATGTAATTAAGAATTATCAGATGCAAACCACTCTGCGTAACTACTGTCTGTTTCTTGTAGCTTCAAAGAATGCAGTTGAATATGTGATGGTAATTCGGACATGATAATATTAGCAAAATCAATTATCATCATTTCAGTTGTAGGTTGATAATCGACTAATATAACATTATGCTCTCTGTCTTTTAATTCTTTTGCTAATTCAATATGAGGAGTATTCTTATTGAATACGGTGGCATGATCGAATATATTTACTATTTTGTCTTTTACTATTTTTTTTAGATCACCAAAATCTATTACCATACCGAGTTTAACATGATTTGTTTCTGAGATAGGTTTACCTGTGACCGTTACGTAAAGTTTATAACTGTGACCATGTAAATTCTTGCATTTACCATCATAGCCATATAAAGCATGTCCTGCTTCAAAAGTAAATTGTTTCGTAATTCTGATAGTGCTACTCATATATTAAAAAATAAAGAGTAAAGATACTATTTTAATGATAAGAATTTATTCATAATTGACTTATTCACTTTTTGCTAATGGATAATATTTTACTTTAAATTTATAAATTAAAGCAATAGCCCTAAAAGCAATCCAAACAACCAGCGCAACCCATATTCCTTTTAATTTTAAATCTAAATAATTTCCTATTAATAGTGTGGGTATAAATCCAAAAAAAGTAGCAGCAACTAATATATTTCGAAGGTATTTCATTTCGCCTAGACCTTTAAATATAGCATCTAAGGTAAACCCTAAAGCGTTAAACGGTTGAGAAATTAATACAATAAAGAAAATACTGTAAAAAGTCGTCAAAACCAAGGTGTCTTTAGTAAATATTAAACCTAAATGATTATAAAATAGTACTCCTACTGTAACTAATAATAAACTAACAATTAAGTTGTAAATATTAACACGTTTGGTCAGTGTCCATAGGTCCTGATACATTTTAGCCCCCAATAATCGACCGCCAAGAATATTTCCTGCAGCGCCATATCCGTCTATAAAAAATGCCGAAAATAACCATAAATTAATTGCTATCGTATGAGCAGCTATATACTCTTTACCTAAAGATGTTGCCTCACGTATAGCCAATAATAAAGCTATATTAAGCGCTATTGATCGTATAAATAAATTAAAACTCATAGTTACTAGTCGTTTTAATTCTGGATGTAATACACGCTTTAACCTTAAGGAAACGTTGGTTTTATAGAGCAGAAGGGATAATGATAAAATTGCCATTATTAATTGGGCGATTAAACTTGCCCAAGCAGCTCCTTTTACCCCCATTGGGTCTATAAAATTGTCAACTCCATAAACTAAAATAATATCTAAAACTATATTTATAATTGCTCCAAAAGACGCAATGATCATTGGCCAAAATGTATTTTGAAGCCCTCTAAATATTCCGAAAATAGCAAATGTAAATAAGGTTAAAGGAAAGCCCCAAATTCGAATATAGTAATAGTCTTTGCTGTAGGTTAATATTTTTCCATCTGCTTTTAGAAAAATAAAAATTTCCTCAATAAAAAAATAAGTAGAAAATAAGAGTATGAAACTTAATAACACGTTAAATAATATCGCTTGTGCTGGGAAAAATCTGAGACTTTTTAGGTTTCCTGCACCTAAATTTTGAGAAATAATGGCCGAAATAGCACTTCTTGTTTGAGCTAAAACCCAAATAATAGTAGAAAGAAACGATCCTACGATTCCAACTGCTGCAAGTGATTCTGTTCCAAATTCTGAAATATTTCCTACAACAGCTGCGTCAGTAGAAGATAATATAGGTTCCGCAATTCCTGCAATAATAGCGGGCAAAGCTAACTGCTGAATTCTTTTAAATGAAATATCTATTTTTCGCATAACCATTCATAACAATAAAAAGGAAATTCACTTTGTTTTGGAAAATAAATATTTCCTAGCCTTTTAAAGCCACGAATCTCATAAAACTTTTGATTTTTTATATTTTTACTAAAAGTGTCTAATCTTATGGAATTATAGTTATTCCTAATAGCAAAATTTTCAGCAAAGTCCATCATTTTTTGAGCATATCCTTTTCCTTGTTTTTTTGGGTGTATTGCTAATCTGTGTATATACAAACTATTATTATTCTCCGTAATCCAATTAATAGACTCATATTCTTGGTCCATAACAGGCGTTAATACCATACAGCCTATTGGTTTACTATTGATTTTCAAAACAAAAAGCTCTTTTCTATTTATATCTTTAATAAAGGCTTTTTTTGAAGGATAATCATCATTCCATTGATAGATACCTTGATCAATCATATGTGCTGTACAAGCCTTAGTTATTGATATTATTTCAAGTAATTCGGTCTCTTTTGCTAATCGAATCATTTAATCACTTTATTTTCTCAAATTTATTAAATTAGTTGCAATAATATAGGAAACAATCTTAGTCTCCACAAAAAGCTTCTTATTTTAAAAAAAACTCTATCAAAATTTTTTTAATAAATTATTGGTTAATTCATTTATATAAATATATTTACGGTATAATACAAAATAATACCTTATGGAAATTATAGATAAAGCCTTAGAGTTTGAAACCAGAAAACTTTCTTTTCAAACCACGAGTGATAGAATAGTTGCTTCTAGAGAGGTAAAAGCACTTATATTAGGTGTAAATGAAATCTATAAAGAAAATAAAGATCCTGAACTTATGGATTTAATGAAGCGCCTTACAGTTATAAAAAAGAAAATAGAAGTCAGACTTAAGGGGCGATCACAGAGTTAATTTATTTAGAAAAGAAATAGAACTTTCAACTACTTTTTTTAAATCTTTAGGCAGATTTTTGCCTTTCCAGGGGTGTCTTGTGCCAAAAGAATGATCTGCTTTTTCAAGTACTTTTAATTCACTAAGTGGATTCCATTTATGTAAAAGTCTAGCTTCTTTTTCCATTACAGTAGTGTCTGCTGCACCATGAATTATTAGCATTGGGATTTTTATCTTTTTAACTGCAAGTTTAATGGTAAGGCGTTCTTCGTTATTCACAAAATCTTCAAAAAATTGGAAATAATGAGGCATCTGTTGTTTTGTTCTTGAATTTTCTATAAACGTAATTCCTTTTTCTTTCCAATTATTAAAATGATCAGAGCCTATAAGAAACTTTGATTTAAAATCACTAACCCCCCCCCAAGTAACTACGCTTTTTACTCGACTATCCTCAGATGCTTTAATTAGAATAATGCCAGCACCTCTACTGTGCGCAATCAAAGATATATTAGTGGAATCTAGCTCCTTACTAAAATTAGGATTTAAACTAATTAAATCAATAACTGCATCTAGATCTTCTAGCTCCTTACTAAAGTTATTATTTGCAAAAGCCTCGAGATCATTGAAATCAATTGGATTTTCAATTGTACCGCCATTATAAGAAAAATTAAATTTTATAAAGAAAAAACCTTCTTCCAAAAACTGTTTAGCTACTAAATTCCATGCCCCCCAATCTTTGTAACCTTTATAGCCGTGGCAAAAAATAATTATAGGTTTTGGAGTGTTGGATTCCTTGTAAAAAACATCATAAACAATAGGTTTTTTATTTTTTCTCTCTAAAATTAAATTTTTTATAGTCATCTACTCAACATCTTTTTCTTTAAATGGAATTTCTTTATTGCTAATCTCAAGGATTAATTTTTTTAATTCAATGGTATATTTATCAAGAATCTCCTGAGTAATATTAGTTTGTTTAGGCTTTCCTTTTTGAGTAAATTTTATAAATCCTTTTTTTAATCTTTTGAAAGAGATTATCCCAGCTTCAATATTTTCATAGCTAGCTGTTTTGTTTGCCATGAAAGCATATGAAAGCACCTGAATAACCTTACTATATTTATAATCTAAAGTTAAATCTCCCCAATCACCAATCTCTAAATCACGTGGCTCAACAATACCTGTTTTATAATCTATAATTCTTAGGGTCCCGTTGTACTCATCAATACGATCTACTTTTCCTTTAATCTTTGTATCAACGTCAATGTCATTAACTGGGAAATCAGATACTAATCTACTTTCAATATTTAATATTTTAATTTCATTCCCATTTTTAATATCATCTATTTCATAATTAATAAAGTTTAAAATAAAATATTTTGCAACTTCAAATATGATTAGGTTTTTACCTTTATTATAAGTTCCTTCTTTATAGGTTTTTTTAAATTGTTTTTCGACCTCTGAATCGATTTTAATTTTCATAGCCTCCAGAGTGTCTAATTTTAATTTTTTTCCTTCCAGCGGTTTATAAAAACTCTCTAATGTGTCGTGAACTATAGTTCCTAAGGTATTTGTAGCTACTATTTCTTCTACCGTTTTGGTTTGATTAATTGCCAATACTTTTTGAAGATAAAAATCTATTGGATTCCTAATGTAGGATGTTAAAGCAGAGGGTGAAAACCCTTCTTTAGCAATATTTTTAATTTTTTGAATTACATCGTCGGTTTTATTTATGCTCTGTAATTCTATCTTACAGGCTTCAATATTAGGGCTTATTATCTTTTTAGTAATTTTATGTTTTGGATTTTTTTCAAATTCTATTTGAGAAATAAATCTACTTTTTTCTCCGCCACTTAGACCCTCCGAAAAGTTATTATAAAGTAAAGTTACGTTTTCTGCTCTGTGCAACAATCTGAAGAAATGATACGTGTAAATAGCATCTTTTTCTGAATAGGTTGGGAGCTTGTATTCTTTTTTTAAATCATATGTTATAAAAGAGTTATTAGATTTACCCGATGGTAAAGTCCCTTCATTTAAAGAAGCTATTACTATATTTTTAAAATCCAAAACTCTGGTCTCAAGAACTCCCATAATTTGAAGTCCGCTATAGGCATCGCCTTGATAATCTACAGTTGTTGTATTTATGATATCTAAAAAAACCTTTTGAAATGTTTTGATACTTTTAAAATGTGCAAATTTATAATTAAGATCTTCTATTTTTTTAAAGACATTAAATATTTGATAAAGTGCTGCTCTCTCAATAAATAACGCTTTGGTATTTTTTATAAAATCGATAATTTCTAGACACACAGATAGCCCTTTATTGCTATTATTATTCCAAGTAGCAAAAAGAATATTAATAACACGACTATCTTTATCAGATGATAAAGATATTAGCTTCTCAAATGTTAAATATGTCAAATTATTTACTGTAATTTTTTCAATAATATCTGAATAGTCAGGATAGATTTTAGTGGTAACTGGATGGTTTAATATCGCAATAATGTCTTTAAAGTAGTATAGAGAATTATTAGAATTATGGAGCGTAATTAGTAAATTAAAAAAACCTGTTATTGGAAATTGTTTAAGGTGAACTCCCATCGTAATATTAACTTTATCAACGTTTTCTGGAATAGAATGAAGTAGTGGTATTAATAAATTTTCGTCTGCAAGAATTATAGCAGTTTGGTTTAATTCTGAAGCAGGCAGTTTAGAAAGTAAATCTCCTATATACTTTACTTGACTTATATTTTTTTGTGCTTCAATAATATCTATTTTCTTATCTGAACAATAATTATTAGAGATATAAGCTGCAGAATTTGTTTTATAAAAATTCCACCTTGATAGGTACTGTCTTATAAAGTAAGAACTATTATGAATTTTACTGTCGTAAAAATATTGATCAATATCCCAATAAATTCTAGTGTGCTTATCTTCAAGAAATTCTTGAATTATTATCTGTTCTGCATTGTTAAGTGCGTTAAATCCAATAAAAATATGAGGTTTGTTTGTCTTGTTTAATTTATAATGCTCTATGTTTTCGGCGGCCTCTCGATAAACAATCCCCTGGTATCCTTGATTTTTATGTAGTAATTCTGTTTTAAGTAAATTGTAGAAGGAAGGTAAACTATTCCAAAATTTTAAATAGTTTTTTATCAATTCGGTTGGCTCATTTTGTGTATCCCAATAATTAATATTTTTAATTTTACTCAAATAATTAAAAAATGAACTGGTTGGGACTAAGTGTCTATCTATCTCACTAAAGTCGTTTAGAAGGGTATTTGCCCATGTTGAATAAACTTCAAAACTATCTTTTTCTTGATTCGAAACTACCTTAAGATAAGCTTTGTAGCTCTCAAATAAAAGATCAGTATTGTCAATAATCTCTAGACCAGAAATCTCTTGAATAAACTCCTCAATACTAATAATTTTTGGAGAAAAAATTGTTTCGTTATGAGATGATTTTAGATGATTTAGTAAAAACCCACAGGCTCTTTTACTTGGAAGGATAATTGTGAGTTTAGAAATATCAGAGGTTTCCTCTTTTATTTTATTGAGCGTCTCTTCTAAGAATGTAATCATCATCTAAAAATAAAAAACGCCTCGACAAGTCGAGACGTTTTTTTTATAAATATAATATTAAATAATTATTTAATATGGCTAATTTCAACTCTTCTGTTGTTAGCTCTACCTTCATTTGTTTTGTTAGAATCAAGTGGATTTTGTTCTCCATTACCAGTAGAATCTAATCTTCCTGCGTCAACTCCTTTTTCAACAAGGTAATCTACAACTGAACTAGCTCTGCTTTTTGAGAGTGTCATATTGAACCCTTCGCTACCTGTATTGTCTGTGTGACCTTCAACTAAGAATCTAGCATTTGGATACTCTTCCATAATACCGTATATATCATTTAATACACCAGCTGAAATAGATTTTATTGTAGACTTCCCAGTGTCAAATAAAATTGTTTTAGCATAAGAACTCAAAGCTTTTCTTATCGCCTCTGAAACTTCTGGACAACCATTGTTAGCAACAGTACCAGCAACATCTGGACACTCATCTACATTATCTGGAACACTATCGCCATCTCTGTCTGGCCAAGGACATCCATTGTTTTCCTTTGGACCGGCAACTGTAGGACATTCGTCTTCGTTATCCGGAACACCATCACCATCTGTATCTGGACACCCATTATATTCAGCTAAACCAGCTGTATTTGGACAAGCATCTAAATGATCTGGTATACCGTCACCATCAGTATCTGGGCATCCGTTAAATTCAGGAAGTCCTGGAGTATTTGGACATTCATCGTTTCTATCTTCTATACCGTCACCATCTGTGTCAGGACATCCGTTAAACTCTTCTAAGCCTGGTGTTTCCGGGCATTCATCTTCGTAATCGTAAATTCCGTCTCCATCAGTGTCTTTACCACCGAACTTGAATTTAAGACCAACAGTGTGTTGAAAATGAGTAGCTCCGTAGTTGTCTTCAAATGAATGCTTATACGTTGACTGTGCCGATAATGCTAAATTTTCAGCAACCCAAAAATCAACCCCTAAGATCCCATTTGCAGTTCCAAAGCCAACGTTGTCAACCCACGTGTAACCACCACCTACACCAAGGTATGGTGCAAACCAACAATCGTTTAATAATTCTCTTAAACTATATTTTATTTCACCATCTACCCCTATATATGATAAATCGTTAACTTTTTCATCACCTAGTCTAGATATCTTGTTGAAAGAACCAGCCATCGCAAATGTAAATCCGTTGTCTAGATATTTTCCAATTTTTATCTCAGAAAGTGTAGGGATCATGTTCCAATGATCATTTGCGTTAAAGTATTCGGTAAAAATACCACCTTTTGTTGTCGCTGGAAATCTTCCGTCATCAGTTTTTTCAATTGGAAAAAAATCGACTGCGTTTACACCAACTTCAATTGACCAAGGATTATTTTTATCCTGTGCATTAGACACACCTACTCCTACTATGAAGAGTATTGCTAATAAAAAAATGTTTAGATGTTTCATATTTAGATGTTTAAATTTTTTAATTGTTATTAAAGGCAAAAGTAAGTTGTTAAAATTTATTAACAAAAATAAATCTATTATATTTTTAAATAAATGCTTGTTTTTATTACCAGAAAGACTCTTTTTCGATTCATATCACATTGAGCTTTTTACCAATTTTAGTAAATGCAAGAATTGCTTTATCTAAATGTTCTTTATTGTGTGATGCAGAAAGTTGTACTCTAATCCTAGCCTTACCCTTAGGAACCACAGGGTAAAAAAATCCTATAACGTATATTCCTTCATCTAAAAGTAAATTTGCCATGGTTTGAGATAACTTTGCATCGTATAGCATAACAGGAACAATCGCTGAATCACCCTCAACAATTTCAAAACCAGCATTTTTCATACCTTTTTTAAAATAATTTGTATTGTTTTCAAGTTGATCCCTCAATTGTGTATCGTTAGAGATTAAATCAAAAACTTTGATAGATGCTCCAACTAAAGCAGGAGCAAGAGAATTAGAAAATAAATAAGGTCTAGACCGTTGCCTTAATAGTTCTATAATTTCTTTTTTACCTGTAGTGTAGCCTCCCATTGCACCACCAAGAGCTTTTCCTAACGTACCCGTAATGATATCTATTTTATTTAAAACTTTCTTTTCCTCTAAAGTCCCACGGCCGGTTTTTCCAATAAATCCAGTTGCATGACATTCATCAATCATAACCAACGCATCATACTTTTCAGCTAATTCACATATTTTATCTAACGGTGCTACAATCCCGTCCATAGAAAATACCCCGTCAGTAACAATTAATTTAAATCTTACTCCATTTTTATTTGCTTCAATTAATTGCTGCTCTAAATCATTCATATCGCTGTTTTTATAGCGATATCTTGCTGCTTTACAAAGCCTTACACCATCAATAATTGATGCATGATTTAAGGAGTCTGAGATTATTGCATCCTCTTTTGTGAGCAAAGGCTCAAAAACTCCACCATTAGCGTCAAAAGCTGCTGCGTAAAGAATTGTGTCTTCTGTTTGATAAAAATCTGCGATTCTTTGCTCTAATGTTTTGTGTATATCTTGAGTTCCGCAAATAAA